>Ga0080013_1001723_pt1 | contig 27988 bp, 10 predicted proteins | sample ETNvirenome_6_85_FD_69236 | JGI IMG/M metagenome (GOLD analysis project Ga0080013, IMG submission 69236) | Marine viral communities from the Pacific Ocean - ETNP_6_85 (SPADES assembly) (version 2) | ecosystem: Environmental > Aquatic > Marine > Oceanic | place: Pacific Ocean | collected 2013-06-19 | reverse complement strand
TAGTGCCTCAAGAAGCACTGGCTCTGCTATAGTTTTATCAAATGCTGCAACAAAAGAGTTCAAAGATCCTATTATTTATTCAAGCCATCCGGATGTTTCTGCTCTTGCAACAAGATATCAACTGTCTGGTTCATTTCACGACCATGAAAATCCTGCTTCCATATATAAATCCTTGCCGTCGTGGATTGTAGAAGAGGATGAAAAAGAATCCAAGCACCTTAAACAATTAACACAAATTATTGCGAGTTATTTTGACGATCTTTATTTATTAATAGAAAAATTACCGCACTTAAAAGATGTTAATTTCCCGGCCGATACTGAGTATGAAAAGGCCCTACCTTTTGCTGATCGCCTTTTAACCAACCGCGGCTTCCCGGCACCAGAGCTATTTGGCCAAGCATCCCAATTGGCCACATATCTTGAACGAGATGAGAAAAAGTTATTTGATAAAAAATTATATGAAGTAAAAAATATGATTTATCAAAACATCTATAATAATTTGCCTTATATACAAAAATCGAAAGGCACGTTTAAGGCGCTAAGAAACTTTTTAAGATGTTTCGGAGTCGGCGAAGAGTTAATCAAATTAAATGTATATGCCCGCGACGATGTGTATGAGTTTAAGGATAATTATACAAATACATCAATTCAAAAAAGATATATTGATTTTGATGACCTAGAGACTAGACTTTCCGCGTCTTATCCAGCCAGCAATTTTTATACGGCCACGGCGTACCAATATTACAATTCAACTGATTCAAATTCAAAATCTTACTTTCCTGCTCGATCCGCGGTGGATGTAGGCGCAAACGCCGCAACAGCAATAACTGTTGAGGCGGAAGTGGTGTTTCCAAAGAGAAAAATTAAAACCGATGACAACTATATGATGTTCCCATCGGTCACTTCTTCAATTTTCGGTATGGAGAACGTCGCCGCGTCGGATACTGACTTGACTTACGACGCAACAAATAAAGGCCATTTTAATATTGTTGCTATTCGCCCTGATAATGATTTAAGAAACGTAAAATTTGCAATGGTTACGTCTTCTGGCGGCGGCGGGACATGTTTTAACAATGAGTTGTTTACCCCTACAACATACAAAAGAGTTTATGACAATCAGAAATGGAATTTAGCATTTCGCATGGCGCCCACAAAGGCGGTCAAAGACGGCCGGATCCTGCAAGATGTTAAACTCGGCACCAACATTATGCTCCCCGCCGCTAGCGCATATACCTATGAGCTGTATGGTGTTAATTATTTATCTAATATCCTTCAAGAAGAGTTTACAATAAGTGGCACCATGTCAACTTCCCAGGCCTCCGATTTTTTTACTGACCCACAGCGGTTTTTTATCGGAGCCAAGAGAACTAATTTTACCGGCAGCGTTGAAAGGTACTCTGATATAAAAGTTTCGTCTTTGAGAGTATGGCATGATTATTTGTCGAACGAAGCGATCCGCGCCCATGCAAAAGACGCCAGCAACCATGGTGTATTATACCCATATAGAAATATAAATGACAATATTGCCACTGGCGGCCTTAGCAGGCAGCCTTCAATAACCTCCCTTGCACTACACTGGGGTATGAACGACATCACGGGCTCTGATAGCGCCGGCCAATTTTTAATTAAGGATACTGCTTCCGGCTCTGTTGATTCAGCACATAAGTTTGGTGAAGTTTGGTCTAAGGATTATAAAAATTATAATTATGCCGGCCGCGGCGATTACTTTATCACCGACTCGGGTTTCCTTGACCAAGCCGTTGACATAGATTTTATTTCAACAGCAAAACAGAAACACCCAGAAGTCGCAAATAGCGACGATATGATAAAGATTCTGAATAACCAGGATGATGTTTTATTCACGAGAGACACAACCTACGTTCAGCATCTTTTATCAGTTGAAAAAAGCATGTACCAGGTTATTTCTGATGAAATGCTCAAGCTCTTCGCCACTGTTATAAGTTTTAATAATTTAGTTGGTGACCCTGTTAATCGGTACAGGCCAAATTACAAAAATCTTGAAAAATTAAGGGAACTGTTTTTCCTAAACGTTGAAAATGACTCTTTGGATCTAGAAAAATTTATTGAATTTTACAAATGGCTAGACGATGCCTTAACCATAATGATTACACAACTAGTTCCGGTGTCTTCTAATATGGTGGAGATGCTAAAAAACATGGTCGAGAGCCATGTACTAGAGAGAAATAAATATTGGACAAAGTTCCCAACTTTGGAAAATAATATTCCAGAACCAATTTCAAGCCTTAAAGCAATCGAAGAATTAAAATATAACTGGAAGTTTGGTCATGCTCCACTAAGCGCCGAGCAAAATACAAACCAGGACCAAAGCTGCCTGTGGTGGAAGCAGAGAGCAGGCAGGGATGATGTGCTAGCCTCCGGAGTTTCGGCAGTTGATGCAGACAAAGAGTCGATGTTAAAAATTGTCATCACGGAGGTCACAGGCACAGAACCAACCTTAAAAACCTCAACAGGCACAAGATACGCGGGAAGTTATTATTACAACAGATCCTTGGCTCGTCCCGTCGACTTAGTAATACACAAATCACTAAAATTAAAAGCCGGCTCAAATCCTGATAATAATAACATTCATGAGTTTTACAAGGGTGCTACAAAATGGGCTAGCGATGATGATTTTATTTATCTTGATGTTGACAATAGAATTCAAGAAACTGTTTGCAATGACCAAGACATTCCCCCCGAATTAGATAAAAAAGAATTTAGAATGAAAGCCTTGGTCATGACCGCGGAAGAGATTTCGGGATCCACGGCAGCTGGTGATGGCGCGTTTGATAAACAATATACTGATGCGAAAAGCAGTTTATTAGTTCCCTTTAATATGTATTCATCTTCCGTGAACACTGGTTATATTTCACAATGGTCAAGCCAGTTTGGCGTCGACATTACAAACGCACATGAAGACAAATATGGCCCACATTCTGAGATACCAATGCAGGGCCCATTTACCGAAAAATATGTGGGCGGCTCACAACATCGCCACGTGGCCTTAAATCAAGGTTCTGATGTCCCTACAACAAGGGCAGAAGGTTGGCATTTGCAAGAGTTTCTTAATGCCGACGCTATAGATTATTTGTTCTATGAGGCTTTCGGCAACGCCACGACGACAGCGACAACTGATGTAAGCATATTAAGAGTCCCACAGGGCCCGGCATGGGACGACACTGGCGAGACCAATGAGCCAAGCCCATATGAATATTGGACGAACGGCGTCGGCGATAATAGCTGGACCTTTTTAAAAGGACCCACGCCCAGTGCAGGGACAGGCCCCGGCGCCCCCGCACATTCGACCACAACATATGCTTATTGTGAAGTCTTACCTTCCAAGGTCGGCCAAACGTTTGGCCTAGTGACCCCCTTGATAGACTTATTAGAAGTAGATTCTGGGTCTGATGTCAAGCTTGCCTTCTCCTATCACATGCATGGATTGGGCATAGGCAATTTAAAGGTGCAAGCATCGACGGATCCCACTTTTGCAACGGGTGTTGCCGATTTGAAGACGCTAGCGGGGCAGCAACATACTGATTCTAATGATGCTTTCTCCAACGCCTTCATTGGATCCGTCGACTACGGCCTGGCACTAGCTGACTGGCTCGGCAAGCGTTTCTATATACGGTTTTTATACACTGCTGGCCCCTCCCATCTGGGTGATTGTGCAATCGACCTTCCGAGATTATATAAAAGCACCGGAGGGTCTGGCGTCGCCCAGGATTCATTCAAGCTCTTGAGTCCTACTTATGATAATCACAATCGCCCCTCCGCAACCCGAATGCGCGATGAATACGCAAAACGTCCTGTAAACATTCGTAATATTCAAATGACCGGCTCATCGCCAACAAAAGCAGGTAATTATCTTGACAGATATGAATATGTCAACGTAATGTCTGAACAAAATGACCCCTGGTTTGTCACAAATGTTGATAGTATAACGAGGACAACAGCAGAAACTTTGGTTACTTCATCAGCGATCGCTTCTCGCTTATCTGGAGGTGTAGGCATAAATTATACCCTCCCAGACAGAACGTTTATATCCGGTACAATAAGAAACAGAACAAGATTCACCAGCAGGTTTAGTTCTCCCGGCGGTTACGAAGTTATGTCCCGTGGCTTTCTTGACCCCGCACACGAGACATATTCTGTCTATAATGCGATGACCTATAGAAATCTTCGTGTGAGACAGGTGTATAATACACAGTTGCAAGCACACCAGGGTAGATTTGGTGTGAGCGCCCACAGCACATCAACGGCTAGGGTTTATGGTGACGAAACAGCGGGAACAATTCAATCGGCAGATTATATAATATCTGGCGACGCATCAAAACACAAATATCCTAGAAATAATATAGAAAAAATACAATTTACTGGTGATGACTCAACAGCATCTAATGCGGTGTTTGTGACGGCATCAGTATATGATAACGCTTTTGTTTCTCATATGATACCGAGGACAGATAATCAAACTAGGTGGTTAACAGCATCATTAATTTAGGATATAATCTAATTATATGGCAGGAAAGAGGTAAAAAATGGCTTTAAGCGGATCATTAAATTTTATAAGCGCTAGTGTAACTGGCTCTGCAAACATTAAAGTTGACTTTGTAGGTCTAAATACTTTGATAGTCGATCCTTTGACTGCTTCATCAAATGATCTAGGGTACCCCCATAGTATGGCTTCAACTGTATATTATAATTCTTTGGTTGAAGCTCAAGCCGGCCCAGAACCAAATCAATTAAATAGTCTATTACTTCACCGCAATGGTCCATATCAGCACCCTATGTGGAAACAATATAGAGGCGCCGAGCATCCTGTTGCAAGAAATCTGCGTCTTAATAACACAATGTCGGTTGATTCCAACAACCCCAATGCAAAGGCTTATCAAAATAAAAAGTTAAGCATCGAGGCATCAAAAGATAGTTATATATTCGGCCAAACAGATAACAGCGCCATTGGAGGCTTCCCGGGCTGTCGCCCAGGCGATCACCAAATAAAGGAACAGACGCCGGACTTTTCCAGCCTAAAAAGGTATTATGAACCATCTATTGTTTCCACGTACAAGCCGCTTATCTATACTGTTAAACCGCCAAATATGAGCACGCCCGTAAAAGCCAGGCAGAGCTTGATAAATCAAATGACATATTTTACAAATGAAGAGTTAAATACTTCTTTGAAGATTGCCTCTGCCGACCCTACGACTGGTAGTGGGGGCATTCTCGAAGGTTTTCAAAGACCGAACCAAAGACTGTATGAAGCATTTCACGCGGCGTCGGCCAATAATGCGTATAATTATATTTATTCAGAGAGGCTGTTCCCTAAAGAGGTTAATGCCTATAGGAACTATAAGTTAGTCCGCGCGAATTATGAAGAGACGGCGACGTCGACCAACGGCTGGGGAAGATCGGCGAATGGGTATAATCGCCCAACGGGGGATCCCCTCTTGCGATCTTTTTGGAAAGACGACCAAGGCGGTGGCCACCGGGCCACATCTGACGGTACAACAAGGATGCGCTCAAATTTTGAACCCCTGAATGGAGGAAACCTGTCACCATGGTGCTCGAATACTCAAGATGTTAAACAGATGTTGACGGATGGCCGTGTGGACTATCTCTTCGACCCCGCGTCCGGATCCAGGAGGCTATTTGATTCCAGCTCGTCTCCGCCATGGAATTCGACTGTGGAGATCTACAACTCAGTTGTTAACAATCAGATAAACAATATGACGTCTAGTATTACTGGCGAGGACTCTAAAGGAAATATCTATCCAAAACTCCAGCCCTCGGGCGCCTTTAGCCAGCTTGAAATGTTCCAGGCTTATGGCCCTAGCACACTCAGCATGTGGCCCCTCGACCCGCGTGACGATATATACGACTCGCCGGCTTACCTAACGACTAGTCTTGGCGGCCGCGGCCTTTCGATCGGAGTAGCGCCACACAGGTTGACGGCTAGCCTGAGCAGTTATAACTATACTAGTGCGCAAATGCAAGATGCTTTGACCAATATTGCGACTGGCTCCGCGGGAGAGCTGGTCTATAGTTCAAAAACAACGATGTTTTTGTGGCGTCCGGAAAACCAAACAGCTCCGCAACAGCCAACCAGCGGAGAAGAAGGCTTCGAGCATAATTATGCTTCTCTACAATATCATAGACACACTTTTCCTTATAATTCCCCGTTTTTTGCTACGCATAAAATTCGCGGAAGAAACCCTATGTATAATAGTTATAATGATTTTATAGGAAATGATCTAAAATATCTAGGTCGCGATTACGCTATACTGCCAGAATATACAATTAATGATCACCTTGAATATTATTGCGGCCATGGCCTATTCCCGTCCCAGCTGGCACCCGGGTATACCTTGGGTGATCAAAGCTTCGAAATCGCCGCGGCCGACCTTGTTTTCTCTTATTCGCCAATTGAAAGAAGTATAGTGCAGACATTCAAAAAAGAATATTCGATCGACATGTTTAAACAAGACTTCTTAAAGATTGCTGGCGGCGGCAACCTTCACGCGGGCGCCCACCCCGGGCCTGCTTCTTCGTCGGCACACCACACAAACCTACACTCATTCGGCGGCAAGACGACAAGATTTTATAATTTCGACCCAATCGCTGGATCTACAGCTTATACATCAAATGCCGCTGACTGGTCCTATAAGGCTTTGTCAGCGTCTGTTGACTTCTATGAACAATATTCCCACGCCGAAGCAGTAAAAAATATGTCGTTTTTGATGCACCAGGGCACCGAAGGGTTTGACCAAGGAATTAACACAATCCCCACGGCGATAAAATTTACCTGCCGCGGCCTTAAGAAGTTATTACCGTATAATGGGTTTTATCCCGTTACAAGAACTGTCCAGATTGGGCGCATGTTTAACGACGCCTATGCGGGTTTCGTTGAAGGGGATGCATTGGCTGCCACTGGTTCATACGACAAAGAGCCTGCCAACGCGGCCTATCACCTGGGCCCAATGAAAAATCAGTCCATCGCAGAACCTTTTATGGCACCAGGCATATTATATAACTCAATCAAATCTGGCCTCGCTGTAGATTATCCCATATTTATTGGAGATAACCAAGCGCAGCCATACTATTATTTACCACAGCTGTTTATAACCGCATCCCATCTAAGCCAGTCGGCGCCGTATAAAGACGCGTTTTCAGACCAAAGAGTTAACTCAAAAGCCTCGGCCTCATTTAACTATGGCGGCTGCTGGATGTTGGGGTCTTCTCGGTGCACCCCGGCTATTTTAAATAAGAGACCCACACATAGATTGCCTTTTGAAGCACTCCTGGACCCGAGTATTTTAAGAAGCATAATGAAGAACGTCGCCGGCGATATTTCCAATAAACATCTATATTTGGTTACTGATTTCGTTGATTTTGATCGATCCGATATTGGTGATATAACTTCCTCTGTTTTGGATGGGCGCGCCCATCCGACCTATAATTCAGGGTCTGACGTTTACTTTCCTGGATCACACGCTGGAACAGCTGTCCCTGCCATCCAACCGCGTATCCGGTTGAACATCGGCGAAGCCGCGAAGCCAACAACTAATATAATGAGGTATAAGTCGGCTGTGAATAACTTTTTGTGTGAAATGATGGATTTTTTCCTGGAAGACATAGACCCTGCCTCTCCAGGCGTTAAATTACCAATCATAGCCTCTACTGTAAAAGACGGATTCACACCATCGCCGAAAATTGGGTACTTCATGGATGTGACTTTGAGAATGGGCAAATATCACGTGGGCTGCGAGGGCCCACGACACGCCTCAATGGGCGGCGGCTCACCGGTTGATAATATTTATACTAGGAACGCCATGATGAGGGGATATTTGTATGGACCGCCGATTGAATATTTGGCGCAGGCAGAACAGTCAGAAACATCAGTTACTGAGGTGTTGACTACATACGAAGCCGGCGGCGGCGCGGCCGAAACAACCGTAGCCACAACAGGGGCCATCGGCCGAACTGATTATCAGTCTTACTACGGGGCCAATTTGCAGGACCCTGCTTACCAGGCATACACCCCTCCATATTTCTACGGCCAAAGCTCTATATATTTCAAATACGCGGCATCAGAGGCAACTACAGCAATAAATGTTCAAGAAGTATTAAACACCATACTGGACAAAACAGACGCTAGCGATACTGTATATTATGAACGCTATGATACTGGTTCTTATAAGGGCGATATAGACGCTTTGTGCTTGACGGTCCCGGAGCTGCACACTGTTTCAATAGGCTCGCTAACAAGAACAAAGGTGGATTCAAGTGTCGATATTTCGCCTAATGCGCTGAAAATTACAAAAACAGACAGCGACGTACAACATTATGTTTCTTATGTCGCGCCAAAATGGGTCTGCCCCGTGTTAGACTTTTCCTCTTCTTCGCCCGTCGTCGTGGACAGGGTTTATGATCCGGTCTTAGATAAATTTGGGCCCTCGACCAGTACTCTAACCAACACATATCATGATATAACGACCGGCCGCGGCCTCTGGGGCGGCTATGGAATTGACCCGTACGACGACGAGGTTCTAGCAAAAATGAACATTGAAAGCGAAAAGAAAGACAAAGGGGTGTATTTGAGCGTCGGATATCCGTTTTTACAGTCCCAGACCACGGCACAGCAGACCTATGGTTACACCACTCCCTATGTCGAATCTGGCGATGATTTTTATTCATCTTATGCATGGACCGGCAGCGTAGGAGGGACAGAGACAACGAATCCCGCGTTAACGGCCTCTCTGGCACAACAGCTTGGTTTCAGTCCCGCCGAATCCCGCGCCATCGGCCGGTTTGCCGCCAAAAAGGATATATCTGAGGCTGTCGTTATAATACCATATTTTGAAAACTCCATAGAGGTGAAGCCCCGTTCAGGTCTTATAATAGAAGGATCCGAAGGTACCCCCAGAGACTCACGTGCAGATCTATTTTCTACTAGAGAAATAATACCCGGTAAACATTTTTTGCCCATTAACCGCTCTCTCTTTAAACACCTTTTGGCCATCCACCTAGAGCAAAACCCTGTATGGTCAGAAACTCAAGGTAGTTTTGTCCAAACGGCTTCCCCCCTTGCTATTAACCGCGCTAAATCAACCGATGTATACAGAATGATTGAGCTACTAGCCGGCGTGAGCGCTAAGGTTGATATGCAAATCAAGAAATCTACAAGTACCGTTGGATATCAGCTGCCTCCGGAATTTGATTTTATTTTTAATTCAGCGATAGATCCGTTTCAAATGGTGGTGATACCTATCGATCACAAGCTTTACAAGCAAGAATTAATAGATATATACCAAGGAATCATGCCCAGATCCAGCATCGATTTAGAGAGAGTAGTCAAATCGATGGTTGTCAATCCGCGACCATCGATGTTTGAAGATGATAATCCATGGTACCCCGGAGCGACCCTTACGAACCTGAGCCAATTAGCGTTGGCACAATTTTTAACACCAGCGGTATTTTTGGAATCCAACTCTGGCTTGATTGACAGAAGCACTCTTCCTGATGCTATTAGAAGCAGTGCCGATTTCTACAAAAACGTTAAATTTATGATTTTCAAGGCCAAACAGCGGGCCAAAAAAGATTACCCAATATATAGAAATAAACAAATTGCTAAATATGTTAGAGACAAAAGGCTGGCAAACCCAGATTTTAAATCTGAGCAAATAGACAGGTATTTATCTGCAATATCCCGCACAGAGATCCAAGGAGCCAATTGGCCATATGATTATTTCTCGCTTCTTCAATCTGCAAAGATAGACATTTCTTTTTTGGTCGACGGCACCACCGGTGGGGGCTTCTAAACAATGGAATTTTTTGACAAAAAAGAAGATGTAATCGATTTGAAACTAACAAGATATGGCCGCCACCTCCTATCTAAGGGAGAATTCAACCCTGCTTTTTATTCTTTTTTTGACGACAATGTTTTATACAACAGCACTAAATCTGGATTTACCGAAGAACAAAACGATGCAGAGGCCAGAATAAAGCAGGCGCAAACAATGCAACCTCAGATATCATTTTCATCACTAGACAGACAGTTCCATAATAATTATAATCTAATCTTGTCGGGCCAAGAAAAAGAGGGATCAGAGCCCCTGCAAAACACGCCAGAGAGAAATCACTCCTTGTCTATGCCCCTGGGAACCAGCGACATCAATTCAGAATACGCGCCTGCGTGGTCGGTTCTATTTTTAAAGGGGCAGCTCTCTTCTAACGCCGCCCAGGCTGACTTAACAGAAAAAACAGGCGGTAAAAATACATTAAAAATACCGCAATTAGAGTCAACAGTGGTCGTTGAATATGAAAATATCGGTGCTGCCGATATCGAGTATGAAGAGTTTGAGGACGCAGGATCCGCGACCAATATATCGATCACATCAGACGAAGAAGAAATGATTGTTCTGTTGAAGATTGAGGAAAACAATGGCTTTTATCAAAAGAAAAATTTTGATATTGAAATGTTTGAGATATATGAAGAAATACAAGGCGCCAATACGATTGAAAGCTTAAGACCCCTTAGGTTTTCTAGAAACCCAGACCCGGAAACACAAGTTGGCTTTCTTGAAGAACATACGCCAGAAGATTCCCCTACTTTTGTGGATTATTATTTTGATATTTTATTTGACGATGAGATTGATGATGGGTTGCTATGTAAGTATGACCCCACAGAGGAGAAGTTTACTGTATTTTCGGATCCTCGAACCGAATTCTGCCAGGACGTTTTAAATAAAGCGAAAAAGAAATGCTACAATATTTATGATGATAATGCAGATCCGGAACCAGGAGATATCTGTTAATGGCTGATGACTGTTCAATTCTTGATTTTGTGACCGGCGGAGGCCTGTTACCTCATGTTTATTGTACAGGGGTGGTCCTGGAAAATAGTGGACAGGTTGGAAAAACAGATGTTACTTTACAGCTAGAATTATTGCAAAGCAAGGCAGGCCTGCAAAACTCTACATGGCTGAACAACCTGGGCAACCAGGAGACGGGCAATTTTATGGATTCGATGTATTTGCAAATCGTCGCGGTGAAGAACAAAAAAGAAAATGTTTTAAGACTTCTTCCTAGCAATGGAATGGGTAGCAATTTTGATATAGATTTATTTAATGATCCTGATCCGATGCTTTTTCCCCCTAACGTATACGTTGCCAAAAATAAGTATGGGGACAACTATTTGCCTCGATATTCTGACCCAAACAACTACAATTATACTAATGATTCTATTTTGAGAGGACACAGGGTTTTTGAACCTGTTGACGATTCAAATTTTGTGGTCCACCGAGAAGTTCCGATTCAAATATCTAACTCTTCACTTCTGGGCAATCTTACGGGCGCCGACATTCTTCTTGAATATGAAAGAGAAGGAAAGGTAAGGGAAAAAATAATAAACGGCAAACCATATTATGTGATTCCTTTTGAGTATAAAGTTGCAGGATTCAACACTAGTGAGATAGAGGAGCTTGATCCTGATTATCATGGCCCAGACCCAGGCCTGACAGGCGGCAGAAACTTAGGATTTTTATTTTATACATATTTGGACGCAGCAACATGGCTTCAGGAGTCAAGCATCGAAATAGACACTGACTTTTTTAGCAATTATTTTGAACAGTTTATCGTCGAAGGCCCAGTCAACACGGAAGTTGTATTTTTAGATGGTAAAGTGCCGCAGTATAGAGAGGCTTTTTTCTTGCCAAGTGGCGTAGCTTGGGAGGGTTCGGTACATTTACACTTGTGTGGTCACAGCGCAGATCCAACCGGTTATTGCGGTGACGGTGGCTTATCAAACTTAACCCCTGCAGCGGCCCTGAGGGGGTGGATGGTAGGTGACAACCACGTCAATACCGGCGGGCCCCAGGAGAAGCTTCGATTAGCTCGCGTACCTAACAATAAGGTGATTGATTTCAGGGATCCCTCTTTCGCCGCCCTCCCCGCGGTGAATTTTGGCCTAGGGGCGCCCGCAGACACCGGGGTAGAATATGTTGGCACCCAAGGCCTCGGCCCAAACTATAAAAACGTTTCTCATCTATCAAACTTTTTAACCTCTTCCTTTTTTCAGGAAAATAGAAAATATGGGGCATTTAAGTTCCAGTCAAATCCAGAGCTGTCTGACGACGGCGGCCTTACTGTTTATGACAATGACTCCGAGTTTTCTAAATTATATGTCACCAGGGACAAAAGCAATAATGCAAGGGGGGTGTTTTTTATTGACTTTGAGAGTCTTTTAAAGAATAATTCAAATTTATATCCTCTTTTGGCCAACACCACAAAACTCACGGCCCAGAGCATAGTGGAAAATTCTCAAATTTTAGAATTAAAGTTGTATCGCGATAGGGTGAAAGAAGAAACCACTGGCAATTCGTATGAAAGTTTTGAAAATGACGAAGCCCACGAGGAGGCTTCTCAACTTGTCGCAACAATATCAGATCAACAAGGCGGCCAATCAATTAATCAAAGCTCCGGCATTTCTGAAATAGCCCTAGGATCCACCCCCGGGGAATTCTCGTATGTAAGATACTTTATGTTTACAGACACCGAAGTTGGCACAAGAAACTCCGGCCTATATCAATATCGAATTGAATTAAAATACCTAGATGGCACCTATAAGCACTTATATGACTTATCAATAAATGTGCAAAGAGAGTTGGTGGCGCTAAGAGACTACTATGAGTTCTCCACTTTGAGCTATCCTAAACAGCCGATCCAAGCTAATTTTGCTTCCCCTATTAACCCTGCTGAAACTTATAACAAAATGTCCCTCGCGCCTTACTTTTCGGACGGCGCGTTCGCAATACAGTTTCGTTCCGACGTTTCAAGCCACCACATTTTAGGCCAGTGGAAGCCATGGATATCCAGCCCTTCTATGCTTTTTGCAGTCGCTGATGGCTTGTTTGGACTATGGTCCTTTGACCCCAGTATAGGCCTTAACTCATTAGAAACAATGATCAGCCCGGTAAGCGGCTCTCCGCAGGGCATTTTATTTTTCATTAAGATGTTGGGAACAGTGTCTAAGAAGCTAGAACATCTTTTGGCGGGTACGAAAATCAACAAATCTGCCGGCGAATTAAATAATATTTCCGTTCCTGGAGACGCGCCCGACATAACTGCTTATACTTTCAACAACATGTTGGACGTTATTGTTTCGCCCTCAGATTCAACAATTGAAGAACAACACACATTTAATAGCCCAAGCGAATTATTTAGAGCACTGCAGAATGAAGGTGCTTATATCGATTATTTAGATCTGGGAGATACACTGGTTAAAGACTTTGAAGGCCTAAGGTCTGTTTCCCCTCTCTACTACGAAGATCGCTGTATGCTCGAAGCGGCCAAATTTTCTCCCCTGGCCGCCACTGTCGACGGGTTTAAAAATGCAAACATTCACCCAGGGCAAGGGGCTGGTGGAAACCAAAAAGATACATTTGCGAATACTGGATATTCATACTTAACACCCTCCATTGTCGAACTATCAGACCCAACGGATTCGAATCAATCATTTAATTATAAATATCAAGTTTTTTCGGGCCCGAATGCCAGAAACTACGTTAGATCGTCTCCTGGCCCGCCCCCAGCGGAAAAATATAGTGTATTACATAGTGAAAATTTTGATTTTAGCAATTGTGATGATTTGTTTATAAGCGTTTTAAATTATAATTTACATGGCGAAGACTTACAATCGGCCGATCTAAGCTCGTATGGCCCCGATTTCGTAAACGTGCCAACAGAGGAAAACACAAAGGCGCGCCACCGAGAGCCCTACAAGCGATTTTTTGAACAGTCCGGCCTTACATTACATGTTGAAAGCTCCCACGATGATTTTTTTGATAAGGAGCCAAATAAGCTAGGAACCAGCCCAACTATACCCGACTCCGGTTTGGAATCTGTTTATAAAACTGATTTTTCCGATGGAACAGTAGACTATCGCCCGCTTCTAAGGGCTTATATGGCCCAGCATAGATCCTTGTTTATTACACCACCCTTGCCGCCAAACGCGCGCGCTCCGGGGGCGACTCCCGGGTACGCCCCGGGGGAGATTGACTATAATAAAGATTTGCCTTTGGCCTTTAAATTTCGGGAATTCTGGTACCAGACGCAGCTGACGCCGGCTTTGACTCAACCGATGTTTGCATCTGCTTACTCCACCAACCAACGCGCCTTTTTCTTTATGAATCATTCGCTGACATCAAAAGTGGAATACTATACTGGCGCCTCTGTTGATCTGGATGGCAATCCGCGCCCACGAAAATACGACAGAGACAGTTGGGGACTATTAACTCAGGGCGTTTTGAATAATATTGGCACAAAGATATTATTTTGCCGGCTGTCATTATATGATGAAAGCCTCACGCACCAAGCGGACTTAAGCATGGTTGATAAGTACTTTTTAATTTATTACGGAGGTATGGCCGGCCCACAAAATCCTGGCATAGGCATGCCAGCGGCCGTTCCGCCGCCGCAGAATGACGTTCCATCTATATTTAATTTTGTTCAATATTCTGAAGACGATTCTGCTCGACATGTCTGGGATACAGAGAACCAAATAAGAGTTAGAGAGTTTACTAACAAGACTGCAGGCACCACGAGGAAGGCCGGCCCCCGTCGCAGTTCAGGTCGTAAGCCGACAAGGGGTGTTACAACAAACAGAACAGACAAGCGGCTTCCGGAAGTAAAGCTTGCTCCACCCGCGCGCAATACTGTGGCCGCTTCAATATTGACTGGGGAGTCAACACCTGGTATGTCAGCCCGCGATCGTATCAGTTTAGCCGCCGATCTCCTGGCCAAGCGCGCAACCAAGGTACCTGGCGCCTCCGTAGGCATGCCCCGAAGGCCTGAAGTGAAAGTTGTGGCGGAACCCACACCCACACCCGATCTAGGTTCAGCAATCGCCGCCGGCTTAACAGATCAAATGAGCGTTATTGAAATCCTTCAAAAACAGTCCTCCACGGCAGATGCGGGCCAATTGGCTGTTGTTAATAATAAAGATTTGGCGCCTATGTTAGTAGAGTCCGGCGGTGACGGGTACGAGTTTTCTACGACTGGATATCTGGCCGCCGACGCCCTGGTTGCAGATCTTGCATCGGGTGAGATGAGTTTTATGGAATTACAACAATATCTCTATGAACAGCAGCTACAGCAGGAACAAGACGAGAGCGAGGAAGAGGAAGTTTCGTCTGGGCAGCTTTCTCTTGCCATGGCGATAGACGAGAACGTCGAGGAGCCACTGTCCTCTTCTAACTCCGGCGATGCTGCTGTGGAAATTTTGGAAGGCGGTACGGGCAATGGCCTGAGCGAAGAGGAGCAAATTGATGCGGCAGTTGAAGTATTAATTACTGGACAATCGACGTCTGATGCCGTCGAAGAGGCCCTAGAAGAAGAGACGGGAGCCACCATACAGGACCTTATTGCTCAGGCGCTGGCAGCTGCCCAAGCCATCGCCGCGGCCAACGACGACAACACCGCCGCCCAACAGCTAGCAGCAGTCGACGAGCACGCTCCACCGCCACCAGAAGAAGATGAAGAAGATGAAGAACCAGAGGTGGTAATATCAATGCCTTACATGGGCGGTGGACCTTTGGGTCATTAGAACTATTTATTTAAACGGAAGATATTATGGGATTAGTTGGGAAAAAAAAGATTGTTGTTGACAGGGATATTTACGCTGATGTGTTCGTACCCGGTGGCGCCGCCGCGCCCGATAATGCCGATTTTACTGTTGATCAGCAGCAAAGTAAGTATATATTCCAACATAATTCAAAATATTTTGAAGCTCCGACAAAAGATAAGTTAAGAATTGCCTTAGGCAAGAATTGGGACTATAAAGAAGAGGGCGACGTCAATAAAAAAATCTTTTCAAATAAATGGGGCCCACTGCATGTTTTTTATGGTAACCCCATTGAAATGCTACCTTGTGAATATTCGGAGCAGCTCATCGAAGACCCTGAAGAACTCGAAACTCATCTAGGAGTGGCATACAAAGATAGGGTTTTACTAAGGGGATATGGGGACAAAAATGGCCCGGAAGACAAACCAGAATTTAATTGGATTCACTATCTTAAAACTGGAGCCTACGCCAACGACACAGCACACTCGCCACTGATAAACACAAACACGTATTTTTATGATCACCATTATGAATCCCAGGCGCCTTTTACACCCTATGAGTTGTTATCTAAACAAGTTCATGGCGGCGCTTTTTTTGCTGACTATAAAACATATTATAACGAAAGGCTAAATAGTAAAAACTATGAGCAAACCCTAAATGGGCTGACAGAGGTGCACAACTCCATCCCTAGTATTTATGGGTTTTTAAAGATACTAAGTAATGAACACGTAATACAAAATAATAATTTTAATTTTATTGATCTCTTGACTGAGATATACGAAGACGCCACACAAAATGATGATATTTATGGTGTTTTACAAAAAAGGGCCCTCGAAGCCCTCATTTCATATTATGGGTTCGTGGATCCAAAAATATATCCCCCCGCAGATCCGAAAAACGCGTTTAATGATACGTTCGGCAAGATTATAACAATGAATTATGACACAACAGACGCCGACGCGCTTTTTGAAGATTATGTAAACCGCTGGTCTTATGTATTGATGAAGAAGATGAAGAACCAAATTACAATGCCAGAGGGAGCGGACACCGCCCTTGAGAATATCTTAAGTAACTTGGCTTTCAGTCCAAACATTTTTAAAATTTATGATAAGCTGGAAAAATATAAAAAGCATTTCCCGTTTTATTCTGAGATAGAGTTCACGGCAGAGAAGTCGACATTGGTCGGCGATCTGATGAAAAAGCTATTTATGACCAGGTTCATGTCCTATGAACTAGCCGCCAGTACAGACGATCCACCCCTCGGCGCCGGTATAGTTACCGCCGCACAATTGGGATTGGACACCGCGATCAACGATCTACAGTTCTATGATTTTTCAGGAGAAGATTTGTATAGTGATTTGTCGAACGCACAGCCAGAGATCTCGTCTGGAGCCGTTTCAGCAGCTTTGACAAAACGCACGATTAATCTCCCGCTTCTTTTGCAAAGGTGGATGGAATTCGATCCGTATTGGTCGAAGCTCGATGAGACCCTCGCGCAAGCGGGCCTCCTGACCGGCATTGATAATCTTCTTTTAGACGTGAGGAAGTACACAACTTTTTTTAGTGATGATGTAAATGAGCCGCCGAATATAGATGATTCGTGCAATACAATTTTTAAAAACCTCTTTGGCCCTGCATTTCAAGCAAAAATTGCAGAGATTTACAATCAAAATAGGAGATCTTATCAAGATATATTAAACGGCCGCCCCGCCTATTATGAAGATATATTTTATAGAATTGAAAAAATAAGAATCCAAGACGGCTGGAACGGGACCTCACAGATCCCCACACAAAATATATTTATCCCAAATACCTCAGACTTGGATATTGTTAAATATGTTGACACCCAGGTTAAATACGGAAACACAGAACATTATAAATACAACGTTTATGCCGAGCGCCTGGTTTTTGGCTCCAGGTATAAATATCATTGGGCCAACGAATTCAATGAGCCACACCCCGCGGGGTACAATAATTTTTCAGGGGACGAGATTTATCTCGATGGCGCGTCTGGGGACTCTCTGGCTGACGCCTTCGACGCGGATCCGGATGATTACTTGGTTGACGGTCTCACAATACAGTATAATGACCCCGGTTTAGAGCAATCGCCTTTTGAAACCACTATCGCATTGCGTGTAGATATTGTCCCATCGATAAAAATCATTGAAGATAAAATATTCTCGACACCAGATATTATTATCCTCGACAACCCTCCACCACCACCCGAAGTTAATATTGTCCCCTATAGAGCGGTGAATAATCAAATAAAAATAATGCTGGACGGTGTGATAAACAGATTCAGAGCAAAACCCATTGTTATTATGGACACCGATATTGCCGCTTTTGATAAGATAAAAAAAGCGCAATTAGTTATAGATGGGTCTGGCAATCCACTAGAGGACGGAAAGGTCCAGTTTGGTTCGGACGACCCTGTACAGGGCTTTCAAATCTTTCGTACGACTGTGAGACCCGGAAGGTACACTGATTTCGAACTTCACCAGCAAATAGACTCTCAAGATCTTGGTGTTTATGAAGAATTCATATTGCCAAATAAAAAATACTATTATATTTTTAGAGCTTTAGACTCGCGGGGTCACTTTTCCAACCCAACCGAGGTTTATGAGGTCGAGCTTATTGATGAGAAGGGCGCCGTTAAGCCGATTATAAGAACTATAGAAATAAAACCAAAAGAATTAAAAACTATGACAAAAGAGTGTCAAAAACATATTTATTTAAAACCATCTTTAAAACAATTATATTTTTCTGATGAACTAGAGGATGGTGGGGTATTTTCGGACAGTAGCAAGAAAAAACGCTATAAGATGAGGATTACCTCGAAGGGGAGCGGAAAAAAAATAGACATTAACTTTTCGCTCAAAAAGAAACCGACAACAAACTAAAGTAATTACTATTTATAAGGAAAAGGAGTGCACATATGGCTTTTCTAGACAATTCTGGCGATATTATCCTAGACGCAGTTTTGACAGACACTGGTCGCCTAAGACTGGCGCAGGGCGACGGCAGCTTTAAAATTACGAAATTCGCCCTAGGCGATGATGAAATAAACTATGAGCTTTATAACAAGAGTCACGCTAGCGGCTCTGCTTATTACGATTTGGAAATTTTACAAACGCCGGTTTTAGAAGCGTTCACCAACAATGCTTCGTCACTAAAGAGCAAACTAGTTTCAATATCTCGTACAAATGTTTTATACATGCCAACCTTGAAATTGAATCGGATTACAAGTGATCTCGATCTTACCAAGATTCAAGCTGGAAAGTCTGGGTATTTTGCCAGATCTGGCGAAAACACAACAACGATAACAGAAGAAAATTCTAAAAAGTTTTATATCTCGGTCGACCGAAAAACCACTGATGCCCTGGCCATGCGCCGTAACGACGACGATACTACGGGCCAGTATGACCTAAACACAAAGAGCGGTATAATCCAGGGCCACGGCGATGAAGGCGGCGTATCGTCGACGGACATTATTAGGGTTGATCAAGGTTTGGATACCGCTGAAATTTCACCAGCGCTTTCTATGGATTCTGATTTGTTGGAGACTGCCTTTATTATACAAATGGATTACCGCCTAGGCCGAGTTAAATCAGCCAATAACCACGACGTGGCCCCAGTCAATTTTATTGACGAGGATAATATGGCATCTTATTATACTAGTGGGCTCGATTGGGTTAACACCCTCCCAGATTCCCAACCAGCCAACGCCCAAGCGTCCAACGGCAGCAAAGTCTTGGCTGATTTGGTGGGTATCAACCCACAGGTGTTTTCCGGACCCAGAAGCAACGCCCTTCACTTTAGAATCGAGGCCTCGCAAGAATTGCAGACGTCGACGTATTTATACACTCAGATGGGTTCGTCAGAGCTGTCGGATGCGGCCGGTAATATTGCAGGCTTTCCAACAGGCGATGCTGATAATTTAATACAATCTGCAACGACGTATTATATTGATTCTACTGTGCGCGTAATCGGCGCCAATACGGGCTATAGATTGGACATTCCAATTCGTTTCGTCAAGATTGTTTATTAGGAGAAGGATTAGAACATGGCTACTACATTTAAACCATTACTCGGTGACGATATTACCAACACCAGGACACTTCTACATGAGGCTATTCCAATCACTGGTACAATCGCCTCAGGCACGTACGCGGATAACAATGTTAAAACATTTACTCATGGTATGTTTGAATCTGTATATGATTACCCGTATTTAAGCTCCTCCGCAAACCACATATATGATGTAACCTTCGGGCACAGTTCAAATGCAAGCTCTTCTGCTGCGGGTATGTCTCAGAATGCCAAGAAACTAAACATTTATAACCAAATGGCACAAGTGTTAATGGGCTATAATGTTTCTGGGAACATCAGAAAATTTGATTCTGATGGCACTTTGGATGAAGACGGCACGGGCCGAATGGATCATTGTTTCTTTCTAAACTTTTCGCGCCTTTTAGCCAAAGACGAGGTGAAGAAAAACTCTTTTAGACTAAAATTATTCACCTCGGGAACAGTAGAGGGCGACGGAACCGGCCGCGGAACGCTGCAGACAATAGGCGACTATTTGTCGGCGAATCAATTCAGAACAAGCCCGGCCGGCGACTATGGCCTGTTGTTCACCGGCTCCACAGTTGTATCCGGCGAGGAAGCACAATCCCAGGGGTTGGTCTTTTACCAGGCCGGCGTCGCAGTGCTTACTTCCTCGTTATTTTTACAAGAGTTTGGCCCTCCTGGCTCTGAAAAAATATCAGGGGATACCAATGCTGCTAATTTTGGTATCAACCAGGCGCAAACTGGGTCAACGATACAGCAGCTGGCAGCTGGATTTCGGCACATGACAGACGACATTGATTTTAATAATACGATTGAGCTAAACTCAGCGATCTATTTCTGTCGTGTCAACCATAATGATTATAATTATAGTTCCAACCCAACGTACGTTTCGGGCAGCAAAATCCGCGTAAAAAACAATTTTTCTGATTTGCCTGTTACATATATTACAACTGTTGGGTTATATTCCCCGGATAATGAACTCATGGCCGTGGCAAAATTATCTGAACCTATTCGGAAGGACCCCAACACGGAGCTGACGCTGAGGGTTAGACTAGACTACTAACGAGGTACCTGTATGCCCTCACATATACCCACATACGGAAACTTTTTTGAATTTAAAAAAGGGGAGGTATTCCGCAATAGAATTAAAACCTTTCCAAGGGTGGATTTCTTAATTCATAGCGGAAATATATATTATCAAGGGGAAAGCCAAAGCGGATCAAACTCCCACACCCCCAACGGTCATATAAATTTATATGACCTGAATGTTAATCGCCACAATACAGACAATACAGATTTAATATACCCGTTTGTTCCGAAAGAGGGGTCTTTTTCTAGCTTTAAAACTGTTTCGACTGTCAACTTCAACCTAGACTATGTTTACGGGGATGAATTAGTTGGAACATACCCCTTGACATCTAGCATAGTTAGCAACAGGTACGATACGACATTAACGGATGCAAAGAAAAAAGTGTTATATGCACTTAAAAATACCTTGAACTATTACACAGTTTTGAGCCAACATTATGAATACTCTTCATCTCTGGGAGATAAAGAATCACAGAGGCTGAACGTTGTTAGTATTCCTTCAATATTTTATGGCTCAAGCATCAAGAAGGGAAGCGTTAAGCTAAAATATTATGTTACTGGTACGCTCTTGGCTGAGGCCTCGGACACTCTAAGGAACGGCGTGTTAACACAAACATCGGGCAGCACAACAGGCGCCAGCGTGGGTATTGTCTTATACAACGAAGGGTTTATAATACTGACATCCAGTGCCGCACTGTCCTCACACACTGAGGCCTATACCCCCACCACGACGCCATACTCTGCGTCGTGGCATTATTTTGGCACTACTGATGCTAACGCGCAGGCGCCTTCTTCAAGTTTTGCAGTTGAGTTTGAAGGGGTAAACTATGTTGAAACGGTTACGATGTTTGCCCACGCGCGTGAAAACCAAATTAATTTTTCCAATAACCCAACTTTTTTAAGCGGATCCCCCGGCGCCTATTCTAACAGTACTGTGTACTATGAAGACGCAGAGTCGGAAGTAAAAAATATTATGTCAAGTAGCTATAAATCGCACACCGCCAGTTTTCAACCTGTAACTTATATTTCTAAAGTCGGCATTTATGATGAAAATAAAAACCTAATTGCCATCGCTGGCCTCGCAAACCCCGTGCGTAAATTAGAAGAAAGAGGCTATACATTTAAACTTAAGTTAGATATATAGTATAATTTATATATGATTCTAGGTTTAGATATAAGCACCAGCATAACAGGAGCAACAGTTCTTAATGAAAGCGGCGAAGTAGTATTTTGCGAAACCTTCGATTTCCGTAATAAGAAATACTTTCCTTCTCTTTTTGTGAAGGGGAAGGAAACTAAAGTTTTACTTAAGGAGATTGCAAAAGCTTTTAAAATAGAAGCAATCTATATTGAACAATCCCTTCAGTCATTCCGTTCTGGCTTTTCTTCAGCCAAGACACTTTCAACACTGTCGCGGTTTAATGGGATTGTTTCGTGGTTATGTTATGAAATATTCGATTTACAGCCAGAATATATTGCAGCGACTTCCGCAAGAAAAAAGTGCGGCATTAAAATACCAAAAGGCTCGAAGGCAAAGCAGTGCGTAATACAATATGTACTTGACAACGTACCAGATGTTCCTATAACTTATACTAAACATGGCAACCCGCGGCCTAACTGTTATGATATGGCAGATAGCTGGGTTGTTGCGTATGCAGGCTGGTCGACGTGTCAGAAGAAAGAAAAGTAGCTATTTTAAGAGAAGCGCTGGGAAATTATTACGGCAAGGGCGACGAGTATCTCTTTTTCTGTCCGAGATGTGAACACCACAAGAGGAAGCTGTCTGTCAACCTTAACAAGAGTGCATTTAAATGTTGGGTTTGCGACTGGTCCGGCCGCAATATTTATCGTATTGTTCGCCAATATGCCTCTTCTAAATCACGCTACGAGTGGCGAGGCCTAGACTCCAGCGTCGAGATTGAAAACTTCAGGGATAAACTTTTCGGCCCGGATCTTAATTCGGTAGAGACAGCCTTACAAATGCCCGAGGGGTTTGTTTCGTTGGCGAATAAATGCCTACCAAGGACAGCAACGTACCCACTAAACTACTTACGCAGCCGCGGCCTGTCAAAGACCGACATCATCAAGTGGAAGATAGGCTATTGCACAGAAGGGGAATACGCCAGCAGAATTATTATACCATCTTTTAACGATCGTGGCAAGCTAAATTATTTCGTCACCAGAACTTACGACAATACCGACTGGAAGAAGTATATGAACCCAAGGGCATCAAAAAATATAATTTTCAATCATCTATATTTGGACTTTGATCACGATATTGTCCTTGTCGAGGGCGTATTTGATGCAATAAAGGCAGGGGAAAATTCTGTGCCGTTGTTGGGCTCAACACTAACTGAAAGATCAAAATTGTTTTATGAGATAGTGAAGAGTGACACACCTGTATATCTAGCCCTAGACCCTGACGCAATAAAGAAAACAAACAAACTGATTAGTCTATTATTAAAATACGACGTACAGATTTACAGAATAGAAGTTGACCCATTTAAAGATGTTGGGGAAATGACTAAAGAGATTTTTTCTAGAAGAAAGGCTTCCGCTCAGGAAGTTAACTCGGAAAACATCTTATTGAGCAGAATTAGCTCTTTATAAGAAAACAGAGGTAAGATTTGAAATTTGCACATATAGCAGATACGCACATTCGTAATTTAAAATATCATAAAGAATATAGAGAGGTTTTTTCAAAATTATATGAAAAACTTCGCAAACTAGAGGTAGACTATATTATCCATTGTGGAGATATTGCCCACACAAAAACACAGATAAGTCCAGAATTTGTTGACATGTGTTCCGATTTCTTCCGAAATCTGGCCGATATCGCACCGACCTATATAATTTTAGGCAACCACGATGGCAATTTAAGAAATTCTAGTCGGCAAGACGCGCTTACGCCGATTGTAAACGCATTAAGCCACAAGAATTTAAATTTGTTAAAAGATTCAGGAGAAACTATATTAGATGAGAGATTTACAATCAATGTATTGTCGGTATTCGACAGAGATCGCTGGCATGTTCCAGCCGATCCAGATAGAATTAATATTGCTTTGTATCATGGCACTGTTAGTGGAGTAAAAACAGATACCGGCTGGGTAATGGAGAGCGGCGAGGATGATGTTAATATTTTTAATAACTTTGACTATGGTTTTCTTGGCGACATCCACAAAACAGACCAAGCCATAGACAAAAAGGGAAAGATTAGATATCCTGGTTCAACTGTGCAGCAAAACCACGGCGAGACCAACGACAAGGGGTTCCTGTTGTGGGACATCCAGTCTAAGGAGAACTTTAAGTGCTTCCATCACGTCTTGGAAAACCCAAAGCCATTTATAACTATTCGTTTGACCCCCAAGGGTCGTCTGCCTAACAAGCTCCAGGTTAAAAAAGGCGCCAGGTTGAGGCTCTTATCTGAAAACAACCTGCCTTTGGACGTCGTGCGCAAAGCCATCGATACTGTAAAGGCCAGATTTAAGCCCGAGGCTGTAACATACTTGAGTCGATCCGCCGGCGAGCGCGGGAACGTAGAAAGTCTAACAAAAAGTCTATTACAGGAAGATCTGAGAGATTCTGCTGTGCAAGAAGACTTGATTGAAGAGTACTTGTCTGATTATCATCCGGACGAGAACATACTGAAGAAAGTCCATGAGGCGAACAAGAAATATAATACTCTAATTGAGCAGGACGAAGAAGTCAGCCGCAATATTAATTGGAAAATTAAAAAATTAGAGTGGGACAATCTGTTTAATTATGGAGAGTCTAATGAGATTAATTTTGAGAATTTGAGCGGTATTGTTGGTATACTTGGAAAGAACTTTTCCGGCAAGTCAAGCATTATTGACAGCTTTCTATACGCCGTTTATAATACTACTTCTAAAAATAATAGAAAAAGCATTAATTTTATTAACCAGAACGAGGAAGAGTGCCGCGGCTATGTTGAGATCGACGTAGGTCCTCGAACCTATAGAATCGAAAGGACAAGCAAAAAATACAAAAAGAAGCTGAAGGGCAAGGTGACCAATGAAGCCAAAACAGATGTTGAGTTTAATGTATATGATCATATTACTGGGTTTGAAAAATCATTAAACGGTACGACTCGCATCGAGACTGATAAAAATATTAGAAAGGTCTTCGGTACTATTGAAGATTTTTTGATGACCTCTATGGCCAGCCAGCTTGATTCTTTGGCCTATTTAAATGAGGGCTCCACGAGGAGAAAAGAGATTTTGGCTAAGTTTTTGGACTTAGAGTTGTTTGACAAGAAATTTAAAATGTGCAAAGAGGACTCTATGGACGTCCAGGGCGCTATTAAAAAGCTTTCTGGGAGGAACTACGAAGAAGAGCTAAAGGAGGCACGCACAGATCTGGCCCGGTCCCAGGCAGAACTATCCGTCAAAGAAAGAGGGGTACAAGAAAAGGAAAAATTATTGGCCGACCAGTCAACGGAGCTAGATACTGTGCTGAGACAACTCGATTCTATTCCAAGTGATATAATAGACAGTAGAAATGTGAAAAAAGACATAGAATCTTGCAAGGAACAGATAGATGTGCTGAAGAGCCTTCGCCAAGAAGAATTGGGGGGTCTAAAAAATGAAAAAGAGCTACTTGAAAAGATTGAAAATTTTGTTGCTGGCTTCGACATTGCGTCTTTTAATTCTAAGAAGCAGGAAATTAGTGATCATGAAGAAAAAATATCGGAAATTCAAAGAAAAATTCAAGAATTTGAAGAAAAGAAGAGAATAGGCGACAATAAGATTGAGTCTTTAAAAAGCACTCCTTGCAATTCAGGCATGCGCGCCAAGTGCTCGTTTGTAAAAGATGCCAAGTCGGCTGTTGACGGATCACAACACCTTAGGATCTCCTTAAATCAACTGCGGCTAGCCGACAAAACCCTGTCGGGGAAAGTGGTAGACCTAAACCCAGGAAAAGTAAACCAATACGTTGAAAAATATTACATGGTCTTGGACAAAAGATCCCTAATACGTGAAAATGTCGCCAAAATAGAGCTTAAGTTGGAAAAAGCAAAAGTTAAGCTTTACCAGACCACCGTCAAACTGGGCGCCCTTGAGGAACAACAGAAAAATTATGAACAAAACGAGAAACACATAGAAGAATTCGAGTTGTTGGGCGCCCAAAGAGAGGCCCTCCAGGGTAAAAAAGAGAAAACAGAGAAGAATTTACGGTCTCTCCGCAAAAATATAGTGGAACTATACAAGACTGTGGGTTCCCAGGAAGAAAAATATAATAATATTCTTCAACAACAACAAAATTTCAACGATTTGCAGGAAGAATTCACAGTAACAGATCTTTTTATGCGTTGTATGCACCCAAATGGCATATCATACGACATAATTAAGAAGCGCCTACCTGTGATCAACGCTGAAATATCTAAGATATTAACAAACATTGTTGATTTCGAAATTTTCTTTGAAAATGATGAAAAGCGACTTGATATTTCGATCAAACACCCTCGTCATGAGCCCCGGCCAATTGAAATGGGTTCGGGAGCCGAAAAGACAATTGCCGCCATGGCCATTAGGCTAGCGCTATTAAATGTGTCGACTTTGCCGAAGGGAGACCTATTTATATTAGATGAACCGGGCACGGCCTTAGACGCAGAAAATATGGAGGGGTTCGTTAGAATTCTTGATATGATTAAAACCCAATTCAAGACTGTCTTTTTAATTTCTCACTTGGATGGGCTAAAAGACATCGTTGATAGTGAGCTGTCAATTGATAAAATTAATGGACGGGCCCATGTAAATGAATAAATGAAAAAACTTTTCGCCTTTTTGATTATATTGTTGCTTTCTTTGCCGGCTCACGCCGGCACACAAAAGTCAAAGTTTTATGACTTTTCAGACCAACTGATTGACGGAGAAAGAAAAAAGCCCACAGCTTTATACACCGACGCCAGACAGCAGGTAAAGTTTAATCGTTTATTGTCTCTCAAAAAAAGTTTTATTAAAAAGTTATTTAGCACTTCAAAGGAGAAGGTTTTTAAATGAAATATCTGGCCACCATCGTCGCTTTAAGTTTTTTAGTATTTGCCAGCTGCCAAAGCTGCACGTTTGTGAACGACGGAGGGATGACCACCTCTTCGCCGTCAGACACGGCAGAAGATGCCCCATGGTGGGCCAATCTAGATGTAAAGGGTGAGAAAGAAATAACACAAGAGTACATTGACCAGTGTTATCAAAGCCAGTTTTTCTATTGCCCACCGTTTGATGCCATCTGGCAACAAGAGATTGTTATGGACATATGCGAAGATCCTGCTGTGGTGATCTCAATTGGGGAGTGTGCTGAATTGTTTGAATGTGATCCCAGCACCGCAATTGTTGAGGAAGTTCCGTGCTCGACCGCAGATGGATATCCAGGGTATGCGCTTATTTATTGCGACAAAGGCTTCTTGGAGCAAGGAGATTGCTTAAGCGATTGTTTCGAGGAGATATGTGATCACCAGGACAACGATTGTGACGGCGAGGTGGACGAGGGACAATTAAATGCTTGTGGTGGTTGTGGCCTTGTTGGGGCGGAAGTCTGCGACGGCATTGACAACGATTGTGACGGTAGCATAGACGAAGATTTGTTTCAATATTGCGCGACGGCATGTGATACTGGATTACAAATTTGTATTGATGGTGACTGGAATTCTTGCACGGCCGATCAGCCAATGCCAGAAGTGTGCAACGGCTTTGATGATGATTGTGATGGACAAACAGATGAAGAATTATATTGTAAATGTCCTCCTGATTTTATCGGCGTCTTAATAGAATGTGCTTCACCTCCACTTACATGTGGCATGGGATATAAAACCTGCGAGTGTTCAGACGAAGACTGCACGGGGACCTATATGACAGACTGTGCTGCTTTGTGTACATATGTCCCAATCAGCGATGAAACCTGCGAGCCAATTCTTGGTATGCCTGTTGGTGAGATGTGCAACAATTATGATGATGATTGTGATGTTGAGATTGACGAAGGTCTTTATGCATCTTGCTATACAGGACTAGATGGCACCGAGGGTGTTGGTATATGTAAGGCAGGGTCGCAGATCTGTAAGGACGGATCATGGGGCGCCCTAGACCCAGGAGGCGATTTCCAGATTGGCCTTTGCGACGGAGAGATTACACCCCAGAAAGAAGATATTTGTAACGGGTCTGATGATGACTG
>Ga0080013_1001721_pt1 | contig 27997 bp, 43 predicted proteins | sample ETNvirenome_6_85_FD_69236 | JGI IMG/M metagenome (GOLD analysis project Ga0080013, IMG submission 69236) | Marine viral communities from the Pacific Ocean - ETNP_6_85 (SPADES assembly) (version 2) | ecosystem: Environmental > Aquatic > Marine > Oceanic | place: Pacific Ocean | collected 2013-06-19 | reverse complement strand
TCTAACCCCGTCTTTTTGCGCGTTCTGTCGCGCGCTCTGTGCGGTAAGCGCGCACAAGTGCAGCTTCCGACTCGATAATCCCGATGGCGTCAAGAATACGCGAGGGCTGCTCTGCGAGCGACCCCGGATTCGGGAGCCCACCGAACACGCTCCACGCATGCCAGTAGTTGATGGCTCCCCACATCCACTCTTCGCACGCATCCATTGGGCAGCGATCTAGCCTGCGGTCTGCGGCACCAACTCCGGGGGGTCGGCCCTTTGGCATCAGAACAGGGGTGCGGAACCGGGATCTGCCCGCCTCATCGGGATCCCCGTCGCGACATCGAGTCCCCTTGCAGGAGCCCCAGAGCTTGCAGCCGTTCCATCCCTGCTCCGCGAAGTAGTCTGCCTGGTCGGGCAGGATCTCGTTTCGGGCCACGTACTGGTAGGCAGCCCTTAGTCTTTTCCCTCTTCCGCACTCACCGATCCCTCTTGGACGATGTGACGAACCAGATCGGCAGCCGGACCCTCCAGGGTGACGAGCGCATCCACCAGGGTCTCGGGAGAGGGGGACTCTCCGTCGATTGTGAGTTCTCGGCATCCCGTAACCAGATCCAGCAGCATCTCGCGCTGGAAGTTGATCAGCGAGCGCATCGCCTCGGCGTGCGACTCCACAAGCTCCTCTATCTGCTCCTCGGAGAGGCCCTCTGGGTCCTCCACGAGGGCTGCCCCACCCTGGACCTTCCCTATTGCTTTCTGAAGGCGTAGAGAGACTTCTAGGTGCTTTGCGCGCCAACCCTGGGTCATGGGTCGATAGAGGATGTAGGCTTTTTCGCCCTCTTCGTCCGTCAGTTCGTACTCTCGGACGTTCCATTTGTTCAATTCCACGGTGGTGCTCCCGTGTTTGGGGTTATGGCGTTAGCCGATCATGATGTAAATCTCGTCCTCGCTGGAAGTGCCGAGGGCTCTGCCGGTGAGGCCAATAGTCACCTCGTCGGCACCCCGATCCATGTCGGGCTCCTCCATGTAGAAGTTGGGAAGCTCGATGCCAAAGACTGCGCCCTCGCTCTCTCCCTGCTGCGCGTGAACCGACACAGAGGTGCGAGCGCGGGCCTCCATGGCGCGAACCATGGTGGAGTCGTAAAAGCTCCACCCGTCCATGGTGGCGGTGACGTTGCGCTTGCCGCCAACGTACCCATCCACAACGTACGTGCTTCCCATGACGTTCTCCCGGTAGACGATTCCTTGGTCAATCTCGACCGAGACCGTTCCCGCCTGAAGCACTGCGCCAGCCACGAGTAGCTGCCCCGAGGTCGCCGGAATCGGGGTGCCGGCGTAGGTGCCCGAGGGCTGGTAGGGATAGAACTGTGACCCGTCAGCGTGGGTTGCAGCGCCGCCCCCAAGTCCCGTACTTCCACGGGTCGCAACGGTAACAGTGTTCCCACTGACCCCCGTCACCCTGAAGACCTCGCTATCGATCTGGTAATAGAAAGGAAGGGACGAAGACGTGTCTGCTGGCAGCGCCGTCCCGTCCGTTACGGTAAACGTCGTGTCCGAGGTGTTGAGGGTGCCGCCATGGTTCAGCGTAGTCTGCACCATCCGGTTGTCCTGTCGGCCCGTTCCGCTAACCGTCATCCGAGCCGCCTCGTCGCCCCCCATCGAAACGGACTGGCTACCACTCACTGCGCCGACAATCCGGTCGGCACTGTTGTTGTTGAATGCCCAGAGCGTCACGGAATCGGGGGTGGTGTCCTTGGCGTCCTTGGGCTTGTAGATGATTGCCGAAAGGATGTTGGCCCCAGAGGCGGGCGTGTTCTGCAGGGCTGGAGAGACGGTGAAGCTGGTCATTGCGCTCAGATCCGTGATGCGACGGATCTCGTAAGCGCCCGTAGCAAGCCCCGTTTCAAAAATCGCAGCGTCACCCACGGTCCAGTTGGTTGTGTCCGCAGTGGTGATCACGGTGGTGGTTCCGCCCGTGGCAGTGGTTGCGTCTCCGCCCCCCACCGTTTCCTGCCATCCCCCGTAGGTGAGGATGTCTGCCCAGTCAGGCGCAGTTCCCCGGGCGGTGAGATAGGCGTAGCACTCCAGGCTGAACTCGGCGGTTCGCTTCTGGTCGATGATCCCCAGCTCACTGGACGTGCCCCGCTTGTCCTCAAATGTGGCAAAGGGGCTCTTTCCGTTGACCGACGCGGTAAGCACGCGAAGCGCATCGGCGGCAACCGGGTAGTCCGTTGCGGCAGACTTGAAGGTGGTCTGCGGATCCACAAAGACCACAAGGTCTCTTCCGATATCAGTTGAGGGGCCGGTCATCTTAGTAATCCTCCTGCAAACGAACCATGTAGCTCGTACGCAACATCATGTTGGGGGTGCTGGCCTGGATTTCGGGGTCAAATTCCAGGGCGTGCGCGTCAATCGTACACCGAATGACCCGACCTGTTGCCGCTGTTCCGCCGTTGGACAGGGTCCACCCCTGCTTGCCAGTCGGCGTGCGACGAAGAAAGATTTTGGTCAACGCATCCCGGTAGCGGCAAACCGCTAGCCCGACGTCTGCCTCGGCTCCGTCCACGTTGAGATCCAACACCGTGAGGCGCGTCTCCAAAGAGAGGTTGATCATCCGAGAGTTGGCCTCTTGCTCTGCCGTGTCCGACAGATAGAGGGTGGTGAGGCTAGGGAAGCTGCGCGCCTGTACCCCCTTGGGGTAGTAGGTGGCGAACTCGGCCACATCGGGGAGGTTGTCGGTGGTAATTGACAGCACTGTCCGCATCGTGGCCAATTCTGCGTTCAGACCGTAGGTTGCCGCCTGCAGGAACTCGTCCATGGCCTCGACAGCCGCCTCTGCACCGTAATAGGCCACACTACTTCCAGCCCTTGCGGATCATGGCCCGCACGGTCCTGTGATAGAGCCCGTACGCAGACTTCCCTACCTTGAGACCCTCTTCGCTCAAAAGATCGTCCACGTTAGCGAGCTTGCGTTGCATGACGATGTACGCCTGAAGGATCTGAGAGATGGCGTAGGCAAAGGAGGACCGATCTACAAAGGATGGCCTAAACCGAATGAGGGGCCTGCTGGGCAGCACATGGCCGCGACCAAGCGCCCAAACAGTGGCCCCCTGATCGTTGGCCTTGGCGTAGACCGGGAGCCTGGTCTTCTTGCCCTTGCGGTAGGGCTCTTTGGAGGTAACCCGGGCGCGCGGATTGATGCCCACAACCAGCGAGTTCTTGCCCACCTTTTCAAGTGAACCCGGGGCCCCCTTCCTCGTAAGTGCGCCGTGTAACACCCCACTGCGCTGGAGGATGGGTTGCCCCGGGTATCTGCGGGCTTTCCACCCGTCGTATCCCCCTTTTTTGCCCTTGTTCGAGAGGGCAGCCCACCGTGGGCCGGTCTGATTGCCCTCCGTTGCGAACTGCCGCTTCTCGTGGGAACGGAACAGCTTGGCGACATCGCGGAGGGGGACCTCCCAGTTGTCGATCTCTTTGGCCCAGTCCTCAAACGCAATCTGAACCGTCGCCATGCTGGGCGAGAACTCAAAGCTGAAGAAACTGGATACGCTTCCCCTTGGCTCTGCCATCAGATGTCTTCGCAGTCATTGAAGGCAGGGGGGCAAGCGTAGGGCCTGTCGCCGGTTCCGGGGTTGTAGTCGAAGTTGGGGTCGCTGTCCTGGGTCCAATGGCTCTTGGCGAAGATGGAGGGACCTGCAAGCGACCCTGCCGCGCCGTTAGCCAAGAGGAAGACCCGCTTCTCCCACACCTGGCGCAGCATCTCTCTGCCACGCTCAATCAACTCGTCTGCAGTGGCCTTGCCGTCCGCACCGATAGACCCCTTGGCCAGAAGGATGAACCCGCTAGAGATGAACATCTCGGCGGTCTGAGCCCACGACTCGGCAACGCTAGATGCGGTGAAGCTGTCCGAAACGCCCGCACTCAGGAACGCAAGACGCACCTCGTTGTACGCCTTGTTCCAAATGACAGTGCCCTGCGTGGATGTCGGAGTGGTGGTTGCCGAGAGCGTCCCTAGCTGGGGAGCCATTGAGGTCGCTGTGGCGATGTCTGCGTTATAGGCCACGGCACCTCTCCCTACTCAGCGGCGTCTTTCTTTGCCTTCTTCTTCGCTGGGGGCTTCCGAGCGACCTCTGTGGCCATCCGCTTGCGAAGCATCCGAACCGCATCGTCCTCGCCCACCTCGATCTCGGTACCGGCGGCAAGCCTTTCGCCACCCAGCTCAACGTCACATCGCAAGATGAGTTTCATGCTCTCCCAAGCTCCTGAATGCGCTCTCTGATTGCAGACCGACCACCGCTTCGGTTGTCAGCGGCCAGCATCTCGCGAAGAAGGCCCTCGTCGTCAATCTCCGCCAACACGTCCCGAATGGACCGAAGGGGGACACTGCGGATGGACGAGGGATCCGGGCCATCTTGGGAAGAGGCAGGCTCCGCTGCAGGAGCCTGCTGACCATCGACCAGGACCAGGACCCCGACGGAGCAGAGCGCTTCTGCTGCCACTCCGTCGGGGGCGACTGAACCTGCGGAGTAACGAACCCCGCTGTGAATCAACTCCTGGCCTTCGGCTACCTTGTAGGTTGGCATGAGGGGTGTTCCTCCAATCCCTAGGCGTGGCTTAGGACGCCCATGGTTTCCCAGGACGTGCCGTCGCAGACGAAAATGCCCCACTTGCCCTGACCCAGGGTCTCCTTGGTGGCACCCGCGTCATCCCTGACGACGAGGTTTTCAGCGCCGCCTGCCGTGTTCTTGATCAGAAAGAACAAGCCCTGGCTGGCCTCTTCCGCAGGAAGGTCCACGTTTCGGTGTGAACCGTCTGGGTCGAGAGCCTGGAACTGCGCCGACTGGGGCAGAAGCACGATGGCATCTGCAAGCGTTTCAACGTTGTGGCCAAGAGCAAGGCGCAGCCCGTTCACCGGATTGACCGCAACTCCCTGATAGAGAAGTGTCTCTGCCATGACTTCCTCCTAGCTCACTACTGTGCTGTAGAGGTAGCCCAGCTCAGTGGTCGGCGCTGCAAATTGATCGTTCCACAGCATGTCGATTTGCTCGACGTAGGGAGTGGGCTCCCACCGACGAACCGCACCGTCTGTGCTGCCCTTCATGCGCCACCGCTGCAAGCAGCTCTGTGGGGTCATGGCCGAGGGACTAGGTCGCAGCTTGCAAAACAGGGCAAACTTGCCCCAAATGTAGGCGTTGGAGGCTGTCTGACCCTCGACTGCCGTATCTGCAACCGCCTTGCCGACAAACAGATTCTCTACGTCCAGCGCTCGCGCGATGTCGTTGTCGGTCACCCGCCCAACGCTGTGCTGCACCCTAGACGAGAATTCCACCAAAAGGCTGTGCTGGCGCAGCGCCTTGTAAACCTCGTACCCAATAATTGCGGTATCCGGGGCCTCGCCCGAGGCCTGGATAATGGTGTCCCGAGCGTCCTGCGCCTTGGAAATCGGGTCGCTTGCCGCGTTGTCCCACTGGTCAGAGCCAGAGAGGGCGGCAGTCTTGCCCGAGAAGGTAGCAGTGCTAAACGCCAGGGCGGCAGCCTGCCGCTCCCGGTGGATGGCGCACTCGCGAGCCAGGACAGCGGTGTTGGCCTGACGAAGATCCAGCCCGTTGCCCTTGGCGTACTCCGCCGAGGACTTGTTGAGCTTGACTCCGAGACCGTTCACATCGACCTCCCAGCCCGTCACCTTGCTGATCGAGGTGCTGATCTGGAGGGGCGAATCCTGCCCGTCGGCAATCACCATGTCGTGACCCGGCGATGCCGAGGCAAAGCCGCCTGCCACGTTGTAGAACTTTCCTGTCTTTGTGGGCACATCGACCGAAGGGAAGATGTCGTTGGCCATGAAGCTGCCCAGCGATGGACCAAGCAGCCTTGCATAGCGCTGGAGCATCACGTCCTGAACAAAACCGTGAACGTTGCTTGTCATTTCAATTTCTCCTGTGCGCTAGCGCTAGGTGGTTTCGAGGTAGGACGGTGCCCACAGGAACGAACCAACGTCGCCGCTGGCATGCGTCTCAAGGGCAATTCCGAATGCGTAGTTGCCGTCCGTTGCCGTCACCGCCTGCCCAGATGCGTTGGACATCGCAAGGACACCGGCTGTGATTGAGCCGCCGCAAGCGACCTTGATAAGGCCTCCAACCTGCACCGGAAGATAGACCTCGGTGGACGAGCCGTCCGCCACGTCGTTTGTAAGAGCGCCGATGGCGAGTTCGCCTCCGCCAGCAAGGTCGGTGTCGTCGTCGCCGTTGGGCTTGACGAGCAGCCAATCCGAGGAGGAAAGGTCCGCGTTGGTCTTGCGGGTAATGATCGTCGGATCAAAGGGTGTACTCATGTCGAACTCCTAGTTGGCCGAGCCGGCCTCGTAGGCCGCGAGCTTGTTGGGGTCTTCAAGGACCGCACTCATCGCCTGGGCGAAGGCTGCGGCAGGGTTCAGGCCGGTCTCACCGGCAATCTTCTCGGCAAGAGCGTTGACCTCTTCCTCGATGCTGGGAGGGGCGGCGCGGTCACCCTCGGTGCCCGACGTCCCCACGGTCTCGGTGGGGATGCGGCCCTTGGGATAGGCGTAATTGGCCTCTTCCTCTCCGAGCTTCGTAACTGCACGGTGGTAGCGCTCGCGCTCTGAGGCGGAGATCCGTCCATCGACGCAGGCACGGTCGAGCGTGCGCTCCATCTCTTGGGCCTCCAACGCATCGAACTTGATCTTCAGGGTGTCGCGGTCAGCAGTCACGCTTCCTAGAGCCTCGGCCAAAGCCTCTGCCTTAGAAGCACGCTCTGCCAACTCCTGCACCTTCGCCAGAACTTGCGCGTCGTTGCGCTCGCCTAGAGAAAGCGCATCAGAAAGGAGTTTGTTCAGGCTCATGCCGGTATTCCTCTTCTCAGATGCAGCCACTCGCTCCATGGATGGAACGAACGGCTCGTTTGTCAGCGTGCCACCAATAAGCGCCCATTCGCCCAGCGGCTCGCCTGTTTTCTTGCTTCGGGCTCCCTTTGGGGGGACAGCCTCGATGCTGAATCCGTCGAACTCGCCACCGCGAATCCGTCGCCTTGCGTCTTCGGTCCACTGAACCAGCCCGTAGAGGGAGAGGCCTCCGTCTTCGTTGGTTCGCACCTCGACATCCAGAATCCGACCGGCTGCCCGGGTTGAGTCTGGATCCACCGCACCAGCGATTGCCGCGTGGTTGTAGCCCACCGCAGCGCCCTGAGCAAACCAGCGTTCGTTTCGGATCGTCTGGTACCCGCGAGCCATGGATCGGATGTCGTCGTCAGTAAGCTCGACCTTGCGCTCCGAATCTCTTCCGAAATGCGTGCCCGAGCGGACCATCTCTACCCAACGAGCAATCGAGGCTTGCGCCCCCTCGTCGGCCAAGCGGATTGAGTTGCCCCACTCGGACAATGCTCCCGTCTCGTCTTCCTCGGGCTGCGGAGGGTAGCCCTTGGTCTCGTCGGAGGCGACGGGCTCCCGCTGCTTCTCCAGAATCGCCCTGGCCTTGTCTTGAAGCTGTCGCATCTTCTCTGCGCCAAGCCCGGGGGCAGTGCTTTGAGGAATGCGGGCGATTGCGTTTCGGAGATGCGGAAGATCGACCTCCCCCTTGGAGTCTCGGTAGGGGAAGTAACGGAGGGAGCGCGGCGTAGTCAGACCCTCGTCGTCCTTCTCACCGCCAGCGGCGATGTAGAGAAAGGCGGAATCTGGTAGCCGGTTCATGTACGCAGTTGACCATTCTGCAAATGAGTCAGTCATGGGCGCTAGTTTGGGGCAACACAGGGCTGCCGCACAACTGTCCCCGAGGAAAGAAAACTACGGTTCGTAGGGCTCGACCCCTCTGCGCTCAAACCACTGGGACCGGAAGGGCTCCGAGGCGGGTGGGATCCCGTTGACCTCTCTCAGGTGACGAATCCCTTGCCGAGAAATCTGCTCCCCGCGCTCCTCTGCGATGACGGAAACGACGTAGTCGGGATAGACGCCGATCCCCTCGGGGAGGTCTGTCCGCTTCGGCCTTCCTCCCGCCATTAGGCGATCACGCCCAGGATAAGGCAGTTGCACATCGCCTCTCCCGCAATGCACCAGTCGGCTGGGGTGGCGTAGAAGGACAGCAGCTCCGGGCCGAACGTCTCTTCGTCGTGTTCCTCGCAGGGATCGCAACTATCGGACTCCTCAAGGTTGGAGTAGACGTAGCGCTTGACCCTCTTGTCGCTCCGAAGCTGCTGGATGCGACCCAACCCGTAGACCGTGTTGGTTGCCTGCTGGGCCAAGCGGAAGTCCACGCCCACCGACAGGCCGGCAAGGACCGAAAGGACCGTCTCCTCAATCACAAAAGGGTCGGGGGGGATACCCCCGGGTCCCGTGATCTGCATCCTCGAAAGGACGGTCTCCTGTACGCGGTCTGATGCCTTCTTTGTCGTGAGTGCTGCAGCGGATCTGATGGAGGCCTCTGGAAGGACCTCGTCAATGTCCAACTCCTCCTCGTCTGGAGGGGGCTTGGGGGCCTTGACCTTCTCGGCCACGGCGACCGCCACGTCCCCTTCCTGCCGGTCGGCCTCGTTCTTGGCAGACCGAACCCCAGCCCGGTAGGACCGGCGCAGTTCGTCCTCGACCGCCTCGCGCAACTCGTCCTGTTTGGGCACCTCTATAGACAGCATCTCCTCGATGGTGTCCCTGCTGGCCAGCTCTTCGGCGTATTCGGGGGCAATCCGCTCCCTCCAGTCGGCAATAAGCAGCGCGAAGCCCTGGTTTGCAGCGTCCTTGACTCCGCCCACCTCCGAATAGCGGATGTGCCGCTCCTCGGCCCGAACCTCGCGCCCCCGTGGCCCCTGAACGTACATATCCATGTGGACCCGCTCGTCCAGATTGATGGGACCGTGAGAGCAGGTATGGCCCTCCGACAGGGACTCTTCCTCTTGCTTTGCCTGTTCCTCTCCGCGAGAGGAGGCCTTGGGGGGCTCTGGGGGCCCCGAATCGGGGGGATCCTCGTCGGGTCCCGCCTCGGGAACGGCGTCGATTGGCTTGGCTTCGCTGTCGATCCGCTGGGGGAGGGACAGGACATCTCGAATCTTGGCCTCGATAAGGGCGTCGGGGGTGACGACGCCAGAATCTACCGCGCTCTTCACCGCCTCGACCAACTGCTTGGGGTCCCCAACCCGGATCTCACCGGCCTGAACGTAGGGGTAGTTCTCCACTCCCTGGAAGTTCCAGTTCACGAGCCTCTTGATCAGAGCGTGTGGCCCGCGAGAGAGGGTGTGAGCAATGGAGTTCGCGGCCTGCTGCAGCGCCATCGTGTAGTGGTCGAGCTGTCCCTGGATGAGGGAGTAGGCACCCGCGCTCTCTCCGGTGTAGAGGAACTGGCAAAGCGCCGCTCTGGCCATGTCGTGGCCCGCAGCCACCCTTGCGTGCCGAATGGCGTCGGCCTTCATCGGAACGTCCGCCATCTCCAGCTTGAACCCCTTGGGGAACATCGCAAAGGACCGGATCCCAGACCGAAGCTCCCGCAAGATGATGTTTACCTGCTCGACATCGCCTGGGTTGGCCCCTGGCTCGACGGTACAGGTTGGGATTCCGTAGGCCGAGCGCTCAAAGCCGGTCGCTTCCAGCTTGAGGTAGGTCCGGCGCTGCCTCCATGCCCCGTAGCAGGGGCGGAGGATGCCCATGGGCTCTGGGTTGTCGCCATCGGGCTGAAAGCGGAAGTTGATGAACTTGTCCGGTCGAAGGCTCGCGCCCTGCGCGCTGGGACCGCTTCCGGCCCTGCCGACCACCGCATCGGAGGGATCTGGGCTCTGCGTGAACCCGTAGCGACCGTCGCTGTACTGCTCCCAGGAGTAAATGGTCCAAGGAAGGCGCGGCGAGAGCTGATCGATGATCGTGGCCTGCAGTTCTGTGTCGTATCGAGCCACAACCTCAAAGATGGCAAGGCCTCGCCACGTAAACTGGACCGCTTGCTCCAAGAAGTTCTGCCAGCCACCCCGCATGTGTTCAAAGAGCGCGTTCTGAACGAACTCGGCAACCTCCACGTCTCGGGGGTCGGTGCTTCCGGGCTGAACGGACCACTGGACCGACAAAAGGGGCAATGTCCACGCCAGTCGGATGGCTTGGGCAACCGGGTCCTCTCGGACCATCTGATCGACCACCCCGATGGTGTCGTAGGACCCCCTCCACGTATAGGAGTCGAGGTTTTGGTTGGCGTCCAGGTCTACGGTCCCGCCGATGAGGGGAACACCGACGTAGCCTAGGTCTGCGCCCATGCCTCGCGAGGGCCTATCGGCAAGGAAGGTGGGGTCGGTGTGCTGGGGCCACACGCGAACCGACTCCCCGAGGCTGTGGGCACGACCCACATCTTCCTTGGAGACCCAGATCGGCCACTCCTTGCCAACCTTCACGTAGTCTTGGGGGGTGATTTCAGTCACGGCATCGGCCTATCTCACCAGTTGTCAGGGTGGTCCATGGGGTCAGAGAATGCGTGGTCCCCGATAATGTGGGAGACCGGCGGCGGGTTCAAGTCCAACATTGATGGCGCGTCCATGACCCCGTACTTGTTGATCACAAAGTACCTCAGTGCGTCCATGGCGTGATCGTACCCCGCGCTCGACCGTTTGTCGGGCATTGCCTCGTTTGGCTTGCCCTTGGGATAGGAATAGCCCATGAGAGCGCCGTGGATCCCCACTACTCCGTCGGGGTAGCGTGTGGTTCGCTCTGGCTCCGTTAGTCGCTTAGCGACAAAGAGGCTTCGGTCGCCCTTGTGGTTCTGAAACAGTGCCCTTGTGGCCTCGACGCCAGCCGGGATGTGCCTGTCGGTCCTAGATGTGGTGTAGCGCATGCCCCCAGCGAGGACGTTTGTCTTCCTAAACGCCTTCTCGTAGATGGAGATAGAGCTGATTCCGGTCTGCGCGTTGGTGGCACCGCCCGCAGGATCGCAAAAGCAGTCGAGCATCTGGATCCCGTGGTCCACGAGCATCTTGGCGCACTGGTATGCGTGGCTCTCTTCAAGGATGTCTGCCCCCGGAAGCTCATCTACGACGACATCCACGAGGCGTCCGTTCTCGGATCGCTCTTGGATGAGGAGGAAGAAGGGCCTGCGCTTGCCGAAGTCGAGGGCTCCGTAGGTGGCGAGTTCCGGCTCTGGCTCTACATCGAGGATGCTCTCCCCTAGCCTCGGCTCATACGTGAAATAGACCACCCCCTGAATCGACACAAAGCCGCCGCTGATGTAGGCCTCGGCCATCCTTCCGCTCAGGTTGAGGGAATCGACGTAGTCCTTGGGGAGGTAGGGGTTGTCCCGAGACGAGGCCTGGACAAAAGACCGACCCGGCAGCCCCTTGTTGAACTCGTCGTGCATCCAGCCCATCGCGGGCACCCCGCTCACCGACCTCCGATGGACAGAGGCCCTGGGATCACGAACCCGGGAGTTGAAGATCCTCCACGCCTCGTGGGTGGCAAGCCTAGGCTCGTCCATAATCCCCCAACCGTAGGTACCGCCCTCGATGGAGCCCGGATCATCGAGCGATCCGAAGAACCAGTCGGTCCCGCCCCTGGATGCAGGCGTCTGCGGGCTTCCGATGTCGAGAGTCAGGACCCTGTCCTGTGCGTTCCACTCCCGAACGAGCGGCCCTAGGCAGTCCTTGGCCTTCTCGCGACCCCTCGGCCACCGAGATGCGCCCGGAAAGACGCGGACGATGCAGGGATAGAGGGTCTTTCTCTGCACCGGGAAGGTCGGAGAGGTCAAGATCCCCGGGATCCCCGGCAGGCAACAGGTGTTCCGAAAGGACTCGGCAATCGCCCACGTCGTCTTGCCCGAGCCCCAGCCCCCGAAGTAGCCGACAATCGGCTCCGGCTTGGCGTGAGCCTCTAGCTGCTTTGGGAAGGGCTGGTAGTCAATCGTCAACTCCCCCATTAGCCGACCTCTTCCAGACCCCCAAACGGCCCCATGGGCAGCTTCATAGCCACCGTCATGGGCTCGCCCTGGCTCGTTACGTCCACCCGACCGATGAGGAGCCCCTGGAGCTTGGCGAGATGGCTCTCCCACCGCAGCAACGCCATCGAATACTTGAACTCGTCCCTCGGGTGGAGGTCGATTGTCTGGTTGCCGCGCCTGTCGGGCTTACCGGCGAGGTTGTGGCGGATCCGTCGGATCTCCTCCATGCAGTTCTCGACAGCGAGCGCGAGATTGCCCTGCTGCTGCTCCTTGCCCTGCTCTGCCCACAACTCGTAGACCGCCTTGATGTCCTTGCCTATCGCGGCCTGACTCACCCCGTACTTCGCGGCCAACATTTTCTTGACCTCTCCGTAAGAGATCCTTCGGGCAAGCAGAGACGACACTTCCGCCCTCCGTTGCTCCTTTGTGGCGGTTGTCGCCGTGATTCTCGACAGCTTCTTCATCGCAGCCCTTGCAGTTTGTCGCAGATTTTCTAAACTCGTTTTACATTCTATGCCCGTGGGGCACTTGACGAAAGAGGTAACGCAATGACCACCGAAACGCAGATCGCCCCTGAGCCGTTGCTCGACGTAAGGGAGGTGGCGGTTCGCCTAGGAATCAAGGACCGAACAGTCTACTCCTTGGCGCACATTTCTTCTGAAGACCCGGACGATCCGCATGGCCTCCCCTTCATGTTCAAGGTAGGGGGTTCGTGGAGGGCTCGCGCAGAAGATGTCGAGGCCTGGATAGAGCAACAGGCTACGTGCAAAACAATCTACTAACAAAGAGGGGGGATCAGTCCGGTGGCAAAAAGGTGGAGTGCTGTAACCCGTGCGCTTTGGTCCGACGCAGGCTTTCTCAGCCTCACGTCTCCCGAGCCGAACGCACAAACGCTGTGGTTGTATCTGTTGACCGGCCCGCACCAGGGTCCGATACCGGGGCTACTGCCCCTCGGGGTGGGGGCGATAGCCGACGGCCTAGGTTGGGGCGTGGCCAGCGTACAGGAAGCCCTAAACGAGATTGAGCAGGCGGGCATGGCCTCGGTCTGTGAGCGCCCAGCCCTGATTTGGCTGCCGAACGCGCTCCGACACAACCAGCCCGCCAATCCGAACATCATCAAGTCTTGGAAGACCCACCTGGGAGAGCTTCCCGAGTGCCCCCTCCGAGACGCTGCCCTCTCTGCGATAGCAGATGATATCAGGTCGAATATGAGGGCTGCATTCCGAAAAACATTTGCCCAAGAGCTAAAAAGCGCCGCCAAACGCGCTGCTGAGGTGCCGGGAAACGGTTCCCTAAACCGTTTAGCAAACGGTTCCCCTAACCATTCGGCAAACCATTCGGGGATGGTTTCGGAAAGGGTTTCAAAAACAGAAAAAGTACCCCCCAAAAAGGCGTCTCCACAACTACCCAAAAACCGCACGACTGCGAAGCCCCGAAACGGTTACCCAAACGGTATGGCAAACCGTATGGCAAACAAAGACCAAGACCAAGACCAAGATATTAGAACCCCTATACCCCTAGATTCTTCGAGCGCAGAAGATTTGGCGCTTCGGCTCCGAGATGGAATCAGGAAGGTCGCACCTCAGAAAGCAAAGAATCCCCGCATGAAGGTCTGGACAAAGCACATGGCCGACCTGATGAAGACGGAGCAGGCAAGCCCGGAAGAGGTGGCTGCAGTGATCGACTGGACCTACCAACTGCGACCGGGGGAAAGGTTCTCGTGGGGAGACCATGCCCACGATCCCAAGTACTTCAAGTCCAAGTACACAAAGATCATGCTGGGAGCGAAACGGGCCGGTGCCCTACCCGAAAAGCTGGGGGTCGAAGACTTCAAAACCAAGCACGGTAGGTGGGCAATGCGGATGTACGAACGCAGCCTGAGTGCCAACACACGGTTCGATGGCGGGTACCTCATCGCCAACGCAGAGCTGGAAGTGGGAATGCCGATCCTAGACCCCGTAGCCGCTCAGCAAGTCGCTGCATGGGCAGAGGAGAGGGCCTAGATGTCTGCGCTGCTCGCTATTGCGCTCTTTGGCCGAGACCCAGAAGTCGTACCCCATCTCCGAAAGAAGGCTTGGCAGCGATGGGCCGCTGCCGCCTACCGACAAAGCGCTACCGTCGCCTGCATTCTTCCCGTGCCAAGCGATCCGGCCCACCCCGCAAACGATGCCTTCCGATCTACCGCATCCAGAAAGCTCAAGACGCTCTGCGGAGCGCTGTCGGCAAGAGCCGATGCGTTGGGGCACAAAGACCTCGCTCAGACCTGGGCAGACCGGTTCTGGGAAGGCTACGAACTCGATGCCTCCGAACAGGAGATTCAAGCCGAGTACGATGCGCTGGTGGAGAGAGAGCTGGCGTTTAGAGCCCTCCTTCGCTGATTTTACGAGAAGCGGAAAAGGTGAGCAATCTGGAGGGGGAGTCCACACCTACCCCCTAGCGTGGTTTGTAATTCTCAGCAGCCCGATTTTTGACCCCATTTTTGGCCCGCTGCCCTATTAGCTCCTGAGACCCCACTACAGGCACTTTGCCCCTCTCCCCATACCAGGACATACCTGGCACCCTAAAGACGGCCACAATGCCCGTACGGGGCCTGGAATCGGTGGATCCTGGGTAGCATCGGCTCCCATCCTGCAAGACTGGCCCGAACTAGAGCCCGATCCCGAGCTGAACCTGCAGGAATACCGAACACCTTGACTGGTCACCGGACTGTCCACCAATTGCGGACCCTGGCAAAACGCGCCTCAAACGCTGCACTGCTCTACAATTCGGCCCGGATCGCCAGTGTCCGATATCGTATATTATGTAAACTTATTGAAATCGCGGCCCCTTGTGCTGGGCCTCGGTGTGCAATGGCTGCCCCTTCGGCCTCCTCGGCCGGTGCGATAGCACTCTGCTATCACCCCCCTCCCCAGTCCCCTGCCCTACTCCCCGCCTTTCTTGCCTTGTCACCCCAGCGCAGTCGTGCGTTTACAAACTTTCCCGTAAAATACTGCAACAAACTGCTAAAGCCGTGATAGTCTCTTCTTAGTTCAACGGTTCATTGACAGTTCAACGGTAGCGGCCCGCCGGAAAGGGGCCCACCCCAACGGGGGTCCTCGTTAGCAGGCCACGGAAGCCGAGAGGAACAACCCCCCACGGGCTCGAATGAGCAGAGTCGCTGCACTCTGGGATATGCAGCATGCGCCACTACCAGACAAGGCCTGACAACTGGTAACCGGGCTCCTAGCTCTTCACAGGGCTAGGAGACAGGGGTTCACCCCTTGCCCTTACGGGTACCAACCACGGAGAGAGCACAATGAGTACACCAACCACGACCGTCACCATCGAGATCGAGATATGGGGGAAGACCGTAGAAGAGGTGCGCGAGCACCTTGAGGATATCAAGGGGGAGGTCGAAGCGATGTTTGAGATCGACCTCACGTCCCCGGCGACAATCGAGCGCACGACCATCACCCCGTCCTGAGAATCAACCAACCACGGAGATCAATCATGCTCTTTCTCGCACTAGTAGCCCCCTCGCTTGCGGCCCTGGCTTTTGCGGCCTCGGTCTAAACCCCAACCCAACACGGAGATCAATCATGCTTAGCCTTACTCGAACGAATCCCGGTATCACCCACACCGAATCCGGCTATTGGTTTTAGCCCATGGCTCCTGCACTGGCCCGCATCCTGTCGGATCTGGGGCTGGAAGACGCAGCTCTAGCAATCAACCTGATAACCCTTTTAGCGGTAGCGGCCCAAAGCCTGCTAGCGCGCTTTAGGAGTAACAAGTGCAAGCAAAAAAACAGAGGGCAACGGTGCCCACAGACGGCCCCAGCAACGGTAGAAACCTAAAAGGAGAGAAGGAGATGACCGGCGCTCTCAGCGTCGTCGTCACTAGCGGGAAGCATGCCGGCACCAGCCCGATCACGGTGCGCTGGTACATGGGTCGCAGCAACAGCGCAAGCGTCGTCTATTGCTCAGTGTGGGCGATGAACAATACCCACTACGCGGCGGGCCACGGAAAGGCCGGAGGGTATGGGTATTGCAAGGAGTCGGCCTCTTTTGATTGCGCCGTTCGCTCTGCCGGGATTGAGCTTAGCTCTAGCGTGGACGGGGTCGGCCGCAGCGCGATCCATGAGGCCTGCGAGGCCATTGCGCGAGCGATGGGGATTCGTGGCCACCTTGTCTACGTCACTAGCTAAACCTTCAACCTAGGACAGCCCCCCGATTGGGGGGCTGATAGGGGTCCACCCCTTGCCCAACAGGGCACCACAAACACGGAGATCAATCATGCAAGAGGAAACCACGGTAAGCGGGATCGTTTGGATCACTGATAGCGTCCTGGTAGCAGGAGACTACTGCGGCACTAACTCAGTGGGAGAGGCCAACCTACGGGACATTCTGCAGATCGCAGAAGACGAGGAGCTGGAAGTCCTCTCCTTGTCCTACTCCACGTTCCACAGAATGGAGCGGGGCTATTCCTGGGAAGACGATCCCAGCCTAGAAGGCGTCAATCTTTTGGAGCTGTATGGAGCCTACGGATCTCGCTCTGTATACGTTCGGAAGTCCTGCGAAGCGCTGCGCGAAGTCGTGGACGCACTGGAAGACTACCCGCTGATCTCGGATGAGACCCATAGCGAAGTTGAGATGGAGTGGGAGGACGAGGCCTGGGAGTCCTGGCTTCGATCTGACTTGATCGCCACTCTTGACGACGACACGCAAGACAAGATCGACAAGGTAGAAGACTCGGCCCTGTTCCAGGCCTACCGGGACGCGATGGAGGACTGCAACGAGTACCCAGTAGCAGAAGGCTCGGGAGTCTACGTAGCAGTAGACCGCATTGCCCCCACCTTCGCAGAGTACGTAGCCGAGATCCTTGCTAGCAGTCCGCACGGTGCGGGCCAGCTCCCACTCTTCACACCAACACGGAGATCGAACTAATGCCAACAATCGGAACAGTGATCCACGGAACCCTGCGACCCCAGGACCTGATCCCTGCGTTTTCGGATGAACTCTGCAGGGTCGATCCCAAGACCTACTCCGCCATCTTGCAAGAGCTAGACGAAGACTACTACTGCGCCGAACTCTCCCCAGTAGGGATCGCCTGCTATGCCAAGGGCTACGCCAAGGGCGTCGATCTTTGTGACGACGACGAATGGTGGAACACGGAGCGTGCTGCGGACTATCTGTCCGATCTGTTGTTCGCCCTGAACGATAGGGCCCCAGTGGGCTGCTACTTCGGGGCCCACTGGGGAGACGGTGCAGACTTCGGGTACTGGCCAAGCGAGGAGGATTAGCACGGGACAAGGGGCCCCCATCGCGGGGCCCCTTGATCGGGGTACACCCCGATCCCAGTAGGGATCCCAACCACCAACACGGAGATCAAGCAATGAGCCTTCCAACCAATCGACCGACCCTCAATTTTGAAAACTTTGCAACCAAAGCCGAAGTTCAAATTTCCTTTGGTTATTTTGGCGAAGACCAAGAGCCCACAGCGGCTATTTTTCACAAAGACGATCTGATTTTGATCCCTGTTTCCGTCCTTGCTATGGCCGTTTCTAGCGGGTGGGAGGAGGACTACTCGATCTTGTGTCAGGCCTTGAAGGAAGAGCCCGAGGGCGGGCGAGAGTTGGGCTCTTACGAGTGCGGGCACTGCGGGAACGATTGCAGTGGGCTCTGTGATGCCCCCTTAGACGCAAGATATGACGCCTAAAGCCCTTTTACCGGGAGCAACCCCAACCCCAAACACGGAGATCACGGAATGAAGATCACGCAAACGAACGGAAACGCGCGCAACGGGATCAAGGGGTCCCGTCTCAGTATTTGGAAGGAGGATGGATCGCTTGTTGATCGGTTTACCGTCCCCGTTCGTCACGCCCTGGGATATTGCCAACGGCACCCAGGCGGGCGATACGCCAAGCGCCTACGCGACGCAGTGGCACGCGCCCAAAGCTAGCCCATACCCCCCCCCGACTCCGGTCGGGGGGTTTTTTTGCCTAGATTCTGCCCCCCCGTCCTGCATGCCTACACCGAAACGGAAGATCAGGGGCCCTGAGACGGCCCAGAGCAGCTTTTTATTCCGCGCAAAGGGTGGGACATACCCCCCGCAGCGCATGGCCTAGGATCGGCTCTACGGTCCCGGGCCCCCCGACATACTGCCCAATCGGGCCACTGCGCCCCAATCGACCGACCGGGCCCCGACGGGCCAAAATCTGGCCGAAATCTGGCCAAAATCGACCGACTGCGCCCGATTGACGAAGGTCCAAATGTCTTAGGCGATTTCGGAACCCCAAATGTCTTAGGCGATCCCAAATGTCTTAGGCGATTTCAAGATCCCAAATGTCTTAGGCGATCTCGGATGTCTTAGGCGTTTTGCAAAAGCCAAATGTCTTAGGCGATTTTTCAAAACCTCAAATGTCTTAGGCGTTTTCCGAAGGGCAAATGTCTTAGGCGTTTTCAACAGCCAGCCGGGGCTTCATACCGGCACAGGAGCTACAGACATGAAACTCAAGATCAACCCAGACATTCAACTTCGTATCCTCTCCTGCGCCCTGTGCGGGGAGTGGGTGTCCACGGGGGCCGACTCCTTCCGAGGCTTCGGCCAGGAGGCTATCGATCACGTTGTCGAGTGCCACTCCTTCGCCCTTGCGGAAGCCCGAGAGGGGGGCGAGGTGGAGGAGGAGGAGTTCTGGGAGGGGAGCTTCTACCTCTACACGGAGCGTCACTTCTCGTTCCAGGGAGGGGCGTGATGCAGAAATCTCGCATCACCAAAGTTCGCGGCGGCTGGTATCGCACAGGGGACGACCTGAACCTCGTTATCTGCGGCGGCTACGATCTTCGCCCAGGACAACGCCCCCGCTCTCGGCCCCTCGACTGGATTGCGACCACTGATGAGGCGTTCGCCTACGCAGTGCTGGTTTACGGCATTCGTGTTTCGCCAGGAGACGAGCGCGTGCTCTGGGTCCACAACACCCTGCGGGGCTTGCGCGACTATGTGGACCGGGAGCGGGCTGAAACCGGCACAGGAGGAGACCATGACTAGCCGCCATCACCAGGGAACACTCGGGCGCAACTGGAGCAAGAATCAGGTTCGCGAGTTCGTCAAGGAGGCGCGAGGGCACCTCGGCAAGGGGTGGGACTACCTCGTGCCAGAGGTTCAGATCGCCGTGATTCGCTCCCAAGCGCTGCGGATCTTGCAGAGGCAGAGCTGCAACCAGATCCCGGCTTCCAACATCGACTGGCTCGTGTCCGCGATGTTGGAAGAGGCCGGCTTCTCGGAGGAGGCCTGAGCTGCCTAGAGGCCAAATGTCTTAGGCGATCTTTACCGAAAAACAATGCACCCCTTGCGACAAACAGAGGAATCTGCGAGGATACCTCACTGCACCCCAGCCCCGGGGCTAAGCGGGGCAAAGGAGGAAGCATGAGTAAACACACACCTGGACCGTGGAGGGTCGGACCAACGCTCTCGTCGTCCCAGCAATACGTCTGCGCCGACAAGCCAGAGGGCCAAGCCGAGATCGCCCGAGTCTATGACTGGGCCGAGTACGGTGGAGCCTTGCCAGCAAAGGCAAACGCCCGACTCATGGCTGCTGCGCCCGAGTTGCTGAACCTGGCGCACGAGGTGGCAGCGGCCGGCGAGGCCATCGCCGCGCTCATCTGCGGCCCTGGTGAATTCACCCCGGTCCCGGCAACAAAGGTGGAACTCGTGTCCGTCATCACCAGCCTCGGCGCAAAGGCCGCGGCTCTGGTCAACGAAACAACAAAGGAGGAAGCATGAACGCGAGAGACCACCGACACGAGGAAGACCTCCCTCCACCGACCGAGGCTGAGTGGATGCGGGAGGAGCTCTTGGGTGCCCAGTGGGCCGAGGCCCGGTGGCGGGCTTCGGGCTGCGCTGACGGCTTCTGTGGGGCCAGGGACTGCTACACCTGTCGGGGCTCCGATGCCGAGGACGCCTACTGGGAAGAGGGCGATGAGGAGTTCGCCCAACGCATGCAGCAGGTCGCAGACAAGTGCGAGCGCGTTGCGTGGAGGCGCAAGGGCATGCTTTCGGAGGGCTTCGGCTTGGACGAGTCGGCAATCGTGTCCTCGGCCCTTAGGTGGAACGCGTTCCACCTGTGCCCGGAAGACCAGAAGGTCTTCGACATGCTGGTGAAGAAAGGGTTCTTTGTGCCAGACGAGGAAGGAGAAGAGGGATGAAGCACCGGCACGCCTTTGGACCGTGGGTTCTCCACAAGGAGGGCCCCAACGCCCACCTTCCCGATAAAGAGTTCGTCGCAAGTCTTCGGCTAGAGCCCTTCTGGACTCAGAAGTGCGACTGCGGATACGAACACTACGTCCGAACCATGTCGAGGCCCCGTGCGTCGTTCAGGTTCAGAGAGCTGTCCCGGCGATGACTTGGCTTGTCCTCCTGCAGGCCGGGGTCTTGGAGGCCGAAGACCAGAAGGACTTCGTAGACACCTACGCCTTTCTGGTTGACGAAAAGGAGGAGGACCGAGAGCTTTGGCACCTGAACGAGCCCGGTTCGACCATGAAGCCGATCTGTGGAGTCGTCGGGGAGCCCCGCTTTGCGGGCTGCTATTACGAAGACGAGCGTGTGGCCCTGTGCCCCGCCTGCTGCCGCATCCACAAAGAGAAGAGCCCCCCGAAAGAGCAAGTCTCTCGGGAGGCCCCAGGGGAAAAACCCGTCGCGCCGACCCAAGTGGGGGGACACAGGGCGCGTGACAAGCGACGGAGATGAAAGAATGCTAGCACCGGACCTCCTGTCCAGCAACCGAGGGAGCGAGCGCGCGCTGCTGTCGCTCATGCTCACCGACGAGGACGCAATCCACGAAGCCCTCGGCTTGGGGCTGCAGCCCGATCACCTGAACGACCCGGGGCACAGAGCCCTTCTTCGGGGGATCGCAGACGACCTAAAGCGCGGGGTGAGCCCCGACGAGGCCACCCTGTATGACCGGTTTTGCGGCGAGTGCGGGATGGGCAAGCCCTGGGACAGCCTAATGTCTCTGACGATCTGCCTGGAGCAGGTGGCCGACACCCGAGCCCTACGAGGCAACCTGAAGGCCTACGTCGAGAATGTCTTAGAGGCTACCCGACGAAGGCAGGTTGTGGAGTCAGCTCGCAGGCTCCTGGCCATGGCCGACAGCAAAAGATCCACGGACGCGCTAGTCGAGGAGACGCAGAGGGCTGCCATCCGAGCCGACCAAACCCGAGCCGTCGAGCAAGACCTACCCAGCATGGCTCAGATTGCCCAGCAGGCCTGCGACCGAGCCGTTGCAGTGGCCAGCGGCGAAGCAAGCGACACCATAGTGCCCCTGGGATTGCTCGACCTCGATAAGAAGTTCGCAGCCCGGAAGGGAGACTACATCCTGGTGGGTGCCCGACCGTCGATGGGTAAGACCCACTTCATGCTTTCGATCATGGAACAGATCGCCAGGAAGTCTGGGCCGGTCCAGTTCCACAGCATCGAGATGAGGTCCAGAGCCCTCGGAGACCGGCTTTTTGCACACGACGCAACCGGTCCCTGGGCCACGAGTGTGAAAACGGCACAGGCGTCCTCTAGGGCTGTCATGCGGCGATGGGGGGACCTCCCCATCCGAGTCGATACGAAGGGCAGAAGCCTGGGACAGGTTCTCTCTTCGCTCCGGGTGGCGAAGCAGAAGTCTGGGATCATCGCAGCGGGCATCGACTACCTGCAGCTAATGCGGCTCCCCCGAGCCGGAAGCCGAGAGCAGGAGGTCGCTACAGCCAGCCGCGAGCTGGCGGCCCTGGCATCCGAGCTAGACATCGTCCTCTTCGTCCTGTGCCAGCTCAATCGACAACTGGAGCAGAGACCCGTGAACGACCGACGACCCCGAATGTCAGACCTACGGGAGTCGGGGCAGCTTGAGCAAGACGCAGACGGCATCCTTTTCCTCTTCCGAGATGCCGCCTACAACCCCAACAGCAAGACCCCCGAAGTCTTAGAGGTTGGGATTGCGAAACAGAGAAACGGAAGAGCCCCCAGAACCGCCTTCTGCCGGTACGTCCCCGGAGACGGTTTCGTAACCAACTAACGGAGAACAGAATGAGCGCAACGAACCGATCCGCAGTGCGTCACGCAGACCGGGGCAGCCCATGAGGGTCTGGGACATCCAGCAAGGCGACTGCATGGATCTGCTGCGCGCTCTGCCTGACAACTGCATCGATGCCATCGTCACCGATCCGCCCTACGGTCTGAGCCCAGACGGCAAGGCCCGCACCTGGGACGACATCGAGGACGGGAAGGCTCGCGGTGGCTTCATGGGCAAGGGCTGGGACGCTGCCGTGCCTGGCGTGACCTGGGCGCGCGAGTGTCTGAGGGTCTGCAAACCGGGTTCTTGGATCGTCGCATTCGGCGGACAGAGGACTATTCATAGATTGATCTGCGGGCTGGAGGATGCCGGGTGGGAGATCCGCGACCTGGGCGCACACCAGCAGTGGCAAGGCTTCCCAAAATCGCTCTCGGTCGGCAAGGCAATTGACGCGCACCACGGCGCAGGGCGTGAGGTGGTGGGGCCTAACCCAAACAGTCGCCCGAACTCAGCAGGAAAGGTGCGCCCCGTCTGGTCTGTGCGAGTAGATGCGCCCATCACAGCACCAGCCACCGACGACGCCCGCAAGTGGGAAGGCTACGGCACCGCGCTCAAGCCTTGCCTTGAGCCTTGGACCCTGGCCCGCAAGCCGCTAGATGGGACGGTCGCTGAAAACGTCCTCAAGTGGGGCACAGGCGCGCTCAATATCGACGGGTGCAGGTACGGGTACGGCGATCCGGCGTGGCCTGGGCCGGGGGACGGCGACACAAAGCGCACAAGCAACGCCGGGACCAGCGGCGACGGCTGGAGAATGGGCACCACCGCGAACATAAACGGAGGATCGCCCCTAGGCCGATGGCCCGCCAACGTCTACGCCTGCCCGAAGGCATCCAGGGGCGAGCGTGAGGCGGGCTGCGGGCACCTCAAGGGCAAAGACCGCGTTGAGCTTACTGGAAGGGAGCCGGGATCTGCTGGCCTGGTCGGCTCAGACGGATCAGGGAACAATCCCTACACCGGAGCCAACTGGAAGAACCTAACGCGCAACTATCACCCCACCGTGAAGCCTGCCGCGCTCATGGCTTGGCTATGCAGGCTCGTGGCTGGTCAACCCGGCAGCCTGATCCTAGACCCCTTCGCGGGCAGCGGCACCACCGGGATCGCAGCCTTGCGCGAGGGCTTCAGGTTCCTAGGCTTCGAGCTGGATCCCGACTACATCGAGATCGCAGAGGCCCGGATCAACGGGGACGCGCCGCTCTTCAACCGCCGGGGCGACCCTACGCCAGCACCCACTAATGCCTGCACAGAGGGGACAACAGCGACATGAACAAACCCGAACCGCCTCTGTCCTTCCGAGGCATCTTTGCCGAAGCGATCTACGAGCGGATCATTGACCACACTCTCTGCCACTGCTGTGGAGGAGAGATTCACAAAAACACCCAGTGGGGATGCCTAGGGGACGCTGTCAGACGAGACCGGAGGGGAGCCCAAGTCCGCTTCATCCGTCTCTGCGAGACCTGTTTCCGGGTGCCTCACGACGCGATGCAAGAAATGGAGTGGGCATGGGAATGAATCTGCTGCAGTACCCGGGACAGCTCTTGTCCCGCCTCACAGGTAGAACGAACCCGCTGGGGAGATGCTCCAGATGGGGATGCCTGCTGCCCGTTGGAAAGGGTTCAGAGTTTGGCAGCGGACCCGTCTGCATCGTCTGCACCCACAACCTGAGACCCATTGAGTTCCCTAAACACCGAGGAGAACCATCGTGCACTACACCACCCGACACAGGGATCGAAAGTTCCTGCTCACCAACAGCGCTCTAGCTCGGCTCCGATCCTGTGAGCGCAAACACTACCTTCGCGACATCGCCGGCCTCGTTAGTCGATTCAAGAGCGCCGCGATGGGCACCGGCTCAGCCTTCCACATTGGCATCCTAGAGCAAAGCCCTCTGGCCGCAGCCCAATGTCTTAGGGGATCTGAAGAGGTCCCGTGGCCCGAGGGGGCTGTAGACGAGGCATTGGAGGAGCGCTGCCTGGTTGTCGAGGCGATGGTCGCTGCCGCCCTGAAAAAGTGGACAGATTGGCCTGAGAAGCGAGAGATCCCGTTTCGCCTTCCCGTCTTCAGCCTCAAGAACTACCCAAGCCACAACTACGACATGGCGGGAGTGGTCGATGGCTGGCCCTCGGACAACCCGATGAGCCACTGGCACGACAAGATTGGAGAGTGGAAGACGACGGGTCGGCTGAGCAGCAATTACCTGCTGGGCCTACAGACCCGGTCTCAGCCGACTGCCTACTGCTATGCGGCATCCGTGCTGCTGGGCAGGCCGATCCGAACCGTCGTCTACCGAATCGTTCAGCGCCCCACGATCAAGCGTCGAACGAAGCGACAGCCAGAGAGCCTGGAGGAGTACGCCAACCGGCTCTCCACCTACTATGACGAGCGACCTGAGCTTCTTTTTGAGGAGCAAGTGACCCGAACAGACCACCAGATCCTTGAGTGGCAGGCTGAGATGTTCGAGGCATCTAAGAGAGCCCACGAAATCCGGCGAGGCGACCGCTTCCCCATTATGAACGACGCCGCTTGCGTCACGTTTGGGAAGTGTTCCTACCTCGACCTTTGCGCCCGCAGCGTCACAGAAGAGGCCTACGACGTGGCCACCGACCCCCACCCCGAGATAACTGCTGCAATGAATGCAGCGAATGCAATGAATGGAGAGACCAAATGACCCAGAACCTTCTGCCGAAGGGGCGACACAAGCCCCGCTCGTCCATCCTGGCGAGCCGACACATGATCCAGGGCCTCCCGAAGGTCGGAAAGACCACCTTTGCGAACTCCTGGCCGAAGCCACTCTTTTTGGCTACCGAGCCCGGAACCCATCTTCTTCAGGCTGCCGAAACCGAAATCAATAGCTGGGATAACCCGGGCGGATCTGGCGGCTTCATCCAAGTCCTCGATCAGCTCGCCGCTCTCGACCACCCCTATGAGACGATCATTCTCGACACTGTGGACAACCTCTACTCCCGATGCCAGGAACACGTTTGTCAGGAGCTAGGCGTTACCCACGTCTCGGACAAGCCCTACAAGGGCTGGGACATCCTGAAAAGCACCTGGACCAAGGGGATCCACCGACTGGCGTCTCTGCGCGCCCGAGGCAACAGAAGCCTCTGCTCCGTGTTCATCGGTCACACCAAGCTAGATCCGATCAAGGAAAAGAGGGGATCAGGGATTGTCGATACCGGCCTTCACCTTCATCGTTCAGCCCTTCCGCCCGCTGCACGAGGCATCCTGCACTCCGCAATGGACTTCCTCTACGGGGTGGAGGTCGAAGACAACGGAACCCGCTGGCTGATCACTCAGCCCACTCAAACGAAGTATGCCCGCTACGAATGCGGATCCCGGGGCGAGCCTGGAAGAATGCTCCCCGAGCGGATCCCCATGAACTACGCAGCCCTATCCACCGCATTTGAAGAAACGTTTGGAGAGAAGAAATGAGCTACTGGGATACCGCTAACACCGACGGAGCCGCGTCAAGATTCCCCTCCATGGACCCCACTATCCCCCCGGGCTTCTACACCTGCGAGGTCGTTGATTTCTTCGTCCACTACCGTGAGGAAGAGAGCGAGTGGTCTTGCAAGTGGACCATGCAAATCCTAGACGGGGCACAGCAGGGCAAGTTCTTGGTGCGCTGGGCGACAATGGTCCCAGAGAAGGCCCCCAACAACGCAGAGATTTTCATGCACACGATGGGAAGCCTCCCCCCGTTCGACCCCGACCACGGCTTTGCGGACGTGGAGGCGGTCAAGCAGGCAACGCTCAACGCAGTGGTCAAGGTCAAGGTGGAGGCGTGGGCGAAGGCAAAGGCCGGAATCGTTGCCCACATAAACGGCTCTGTGAAGACCGGGGGGCCGAAGGACGCGAGTGCCCCTACGCAATCCGAGGCAGTTGCAGACTTCTCCGAGGAAGAGATCATTCCATTCTAGCTGGGCCGTCTCCGTAAGAAAGCCGCTTTTCTTGTCCCCGGCCCAGCAGCGGTCAAACGCTTTGGGGGGCACGAATGCAGCGCTAGGCTGCGGTCTCGGGCCAAAACCCCTTCCTGCAAAAAGGAGGGGGACGAGACCATCAAACTTCCAGCACCGGAGAACCCCGTGATCCTAATCGGCATCGACCCCGGGCCAGAGAAATGCGGCTTCGTCGTCTACGACGGCGCTGCCGGCAAGGTACAGGTCGCCCTCAACGGCATACCGGTCGAGGAGACCCTAAAGGCAATCGAGCGGTACTGCCTGAAAGCGGAAGTCGTCGCCATCGAGCGCGTCCAGAGCTACGGCATCGCCGGCTCCTCGCTGCTTCGCACGTCGGAAGTGGTGGGGAGGCTGTGGCAGCACACCGAAAAGTTCTCGGTTCCGGTGCGGCTCGTCTATCGCCGTGAGGTGCTTCGGGCCCTGGATGTCACCGGCAGGGGCTCACGGGATGCCCTGGTGCGCCAGAGGATCATCGAGATCCACGGAGGAACCCGGCAGACCGCCGTGGGCACAAAGAAGGCTCCTGGTCCGTGCTATGGGGTCTCTGGGCACGCTTGGGCGGCGCTAGCAGTTGCCCTGGCCCACGTCAGTAGTGCAGGTTCATCCGGGTGAGCCACTTGATGCACCTGTTCACCCGAATCTGCCAACCAACCGGCTGGCGGATTGACCGCTTCTTGAGCCTTGCCTGCAGGACATCGACCGGGGCCCTTCGGGAGCGCCCGTTTTTCTTGATCTCTGCCTCGAATATCCGCAATGCAGCGAGCGCAACGGCAAGGTGGGGAACCTCCCGATACCCCAGAAACGCGGGGTCCTCCATGGCCACCGCTCTCGACATCCGACTGCTCAGCTCAACGGCAAACGCGCTCATCTGCTCCCCGCGCTTCAGGAGGTGGACCTCTTCCTGCATGTCGTGAATGACCTCTGTCATCATGTTCAGCACAGGGAGCGGCCTAGCCACAAACGCATCGGCTGCCGCCTTTCGGTCTGCCAGCCTCCTGGCCCGGGGAGTGGACATCATTGTGGAGGCCGCGCCAGGACAGCGGTCAAGACCACAGCCAGGGTGGAGCCGACGCCGATGCCCACCCCGAGCCCCAACAGCTTGGGCTGCTTCTCCCGCGCCAGACGGATTTGCTCGTCTCTCGCCGCCACGATAGACGCAGCGTACTCTCTGTCGGCATCGCGCCCCTGGTAGGCGCTCGCGATAACCTTGCGGGTTTGCACCAGCAGATCGGCCTCGGTCATCAGCAGCCCGAGCCTGTGGGGGGGCACCAGAATCCCAACGCACTCCACATCCGAGCCGGGACCGACGGGCTTAGCCTCGTCGCACCAACCCTCATCTGGGGCTGGGGTCTCGGGATGGGGAATGTCAACCCGAGGAAAGGGGACAGGGAACAGGTCACCACCAACCGGAAGGTGCGAGCAGCCCGAGACCAACGCCCACACCAAGAAGCAGGCGAACCAGAGCCACAGTAAAACGATCTTGATCACAGCTTTCCAAACCGATCATTGAACTTGTCGGCCAATTCTTGCAGATCCGGGGTTTCCTGGTTCTCCTCGACCATCTTCTCAAGCTCCGCCTGCACCTCTTCGGCGGTAGTAGCCTCGACCTCCATGGCCTCCTTGTGTTCCACCACGGCCTTCTTTACCTGTCGCTTCACCTGAACCTGTCGCACCGCAGCCTTTACATCTCCCTTGGCCGAAAGGAGGGCCACGATCAGGGCAGCGAGCCCCGCAACAGCGGCAGCCGCCAGCCCAAGGCCAGCCCTCAGCTTCGGGAGCTTCCACGCGGCAATCGCCAGCGCAATCGCCAGCAGCACCAGCACCGCCACCAAGAGAGATTCCATCAATCCCTGAGGCCCTTCCCGCTCATCACGCGGGCCACAGCCGCCGGCAGAGCTTTCTTGACCGCGGCGTAGATGCCGGGAGCCAGGGACCCGCCCACGAGGCCTAGGATCGGCCCCCACGCCCCCTGGAGGGTATCGGGCCAGAGGGGCAGCGAGCCCATCGCACCACCCAGAACAATCGCCGTCGCCCGGGTGAGCCACCGCAAGAGGGCCTCGGTACCCTTCGAG
>Ga0080013_1001720_pt1 | contig 28002 bp, 44 predicted proteins | sample ETNvirenome_6_85_FD_69236 | JGI IMG/M metagenome (GOLD analysis project Ga0080013, IMG submission 69236) | Marine viral communities from the Pacific Ocean - ETNP_6_85 (SPADES assembly) (version 2) | ecosystem: Environmental > Aquatic > Marine > Oceanic | place: Pacific Ocean | collected 2013-06-19 | reverse complement strand
CCACTTGATGAGTTAAAAGATGTGTTGAAAGAGATATTGATTGAAATATTTGATGCTAAACCTGACTATGCGATGGTTACAAAGTAATCTAAAAGTGATATAACTATTACAGGGTCCTTTTTTAATGCATGGATTTAGACGAACAGATACAACTTGCTCATCTGCTACTTGAGGAAAGAGTGTGTAGAGTATGTCGTGAACAAAAAAATTTATTGCATTCCTATTATCGTGTTCGTAAGAATGTAAAACTTGCTTCTTCTTATTCATATGAATGTAAAGACTGTACTGTGAAAAGAATAATTGAGAGAAGAAAGAATAGTAAGGTAGATGATAAATGGACATATCCAGACTGGTGACTTGACGACTTTACATGCTATGTTAGAATATTTAAAACGGAATCGATTATGAAATCAATCCTGAAATGGATTAAAGACCATCTTCCAAAGTGGTTGGACTTGTCTCACTCCAAACCTTGGGATAAAGAACCTCCCACCTGGGAAGACACAGCACCTTCTGAGTACGAACCTGATGAGTGATACTACTTTTATTGTTGGAAAAGTAAAGACAGTTTTTGCTACCAGCGAACCTGATGAAGTTCTCATACAATATGAGGACAGAGTAACTGCTGGTAATGGTGAGAAAGAATTATGGGTAGAAGATAAAGGCCCTATGTGCTGTGAGATATCTAAGATTATCTTTAAGAAACTAGAAGAAGCAGGAATTAAAACTCATTATGTAAGTATGCCCACTTATAGGGCTATGTGTTGTAAGAAGGTTGATATAGTTCCTCTAGAAGTTATAGTTAGAAATCTTGCAGCAGGTTCTATAGTAAGGCAGACAACATTTGATGAAGGTAGATTGTTTTACAAACCATTAGTGGAGTTTCATCTCAAAGATGATAGTAAGAATGATCCTCTGCTTACTCCTGACCGTATGAGGTTGATGGGATATGAACCAGATAATTTTATCGAGAATGCTCTTGCTATTAACACTGCTTTAATAAAGATCTTCCATCAGATTGATCTTGACCTTGTTGATTTTAAAGTTGAGTTTGGTCATGATTCTAATGGTACTCTATTACTTGCAGATGAAATAAGTCCTGATAGTTGTAGATTATGGAAGACAGGGACTCGTGAGAGTTATGATAAAGACTTGTTCAGAGATGAAAAAGGTGATATAGTTACTGCATACAAATATATACTACAGGAACTACGAAGGATTGCTTAACATGCACGGAAATCTAGAACCAGAAGAAAATTGTTGGAGTGGAAATCCTTTTTGGGGTGAACCTACTCCCACTGATGTATGGGAAGACATGCAGAAACTCGATCATTTATATGGCGAGTTGGATTGGGACCATAGAGATCGACTTGAGTTTGCAATTGAAGGTAACCACATTACTATTCGAAACAAATCTAGGGAAGGTAGATAATGGCGTATCTCAATGAGAAGATCGCAACAGCACAATTAAGAATTAAAGAACTTGAGTTGTTGATTGCTGAATGGAAAAAACAACTGGAAAGTAAGAAGGAATAGTGGATATTTTATTTGTGTTTGTTTTTATAACAACACTTGTTACTGGGATGCACTTGACGTGGCCCCTTAAATATAAATCGTCTAAGTACAGAAAGTAAATACGATTATGGAAATTTTTCTAGACACCGCTGATGTCTCAGAGATTAGTACTCGATGGAGTACTGGTTTGATTGATGGCGTCACTACTAATCCTACTCTGATTAGAAAGAGTGGTAGGAATCATGAAGAAGTATATCAGGAGATTAAAGATATAGGTCTTCGGGATATTAGTATGGAAGTTATTGGTAATGATGCCAATATGATTTCTGAAGGTAAGAGACTTTATAAAAAGTTTGGTAAATGTGCAACCATTAAAGTTCCTTGTACAAGGGATGGTCTTAAAGCATGTGCTGCTTTAAGTGTTGATGGTATTAAAGTTAACGTAACTCTTATCTTTTCGGCAGCACAGGCAATCCTTGCTGCAAAGGCAGGTGCAACATACATTTCACCTTTTGTTGGTAGAGTAGAGGATAACTCCTTTGATGGGGTTGCATTGGTTAAAGAGATCGCTTCCCTCTATAGGGAGCAATTGGTACGGACAAAGGTGCTTGCAGCGTCTTTACGTGATGCTCATAGCGTTGCTAAGTGCTTTGAGTATGGTGCTGATATAGTCACGATGCCTACAACAGTCTTTGATAAGATGTATAACCACATACTAACTGATAAAGGATTGGATTTATTTGATAAGGATTACGCAGAAATTCTCAAATTGGAGGCAGGGAACTAATGGACTCTAAGAACTTTACCGTTTATTCTAAAGATGGTTGTCCTTACTGTTTAAAGATAAGAGAAGTGTTGAGTTTGGCTGGTTTAAATTATGTAACGTATAAATTAGATAAGAACTTTGATAAGAAAAGTTTCTTTGGTGAGTTTGGGGAAGGATCTACATTCCCTCAAGTTGTATTGAATGGAAAGAAACTTGGTGGATGTACTGATACTGTTCGGTATCTACAGGAAAATAAGTTAGTTTAATGTCACAGAATTTCGAAGAAGTGTATTATGTTATAGAACAAGCAATAGAGCTTGCCTTTGAAGGTAAGTTTGTGGTAAAGTTATATGAGTATTTCCAAGTGCGGGGAGTTTCTAAATCAGAAGCAGAACAATTTCTTAGAAGTTCTACTGCTCATGAGATAGGTTCTCTTATTGTTGAACTTGGAGAGTATATTAAAGGAGGTGCTGATAATGATCACAAACAATTGAGGGAAGCATATCATCATGTTCCGAAACCTCAAGCAAGAAAGATAAGAGATTATCTTGCTTGCATTCTTGAAGACGCAATACGGTATAGTAATGGCAAAAGAAGAGGAAGAAAAAGACGTTCTAAATAACTCAAACACTGAAATCAATAAAGGTGTTGAATTATTATTGCGGAATAGGAGGAAGAAACCAGACCCATCCAAAACTTTTCAGGTAAAGTTCTCTATATTTGGTAGGGAAATATTTTTTTACTTGGACATCAAGAAAAAATAAACTCTGGGAGAAATGTTATGTTGGAAGAAGTAACTCCGTATATTGTTTTCTTTAGTGGGTTTGCAATATTAGCAACCTTTGTGATAGGATTCTTTGCAGGATGGATTGTAAACAATGTAATTTCCCAGTTCCTTAATAGACCAGTTCCATATGCAGTCCACCCAGAGATGTTTGATGAGAATGGACAACTCATACCCGATGAAATTTTAGCCCTACGAATTGAAAATGAAGATGACGACAGCGAAGAAGACGACGAGTAGGAAAAAACCACCTACTGTTAAAAGAGTTAAACTCCCACCCAATCCCTTTATTCATGAGATTCTTGAACTTGTGAGTGAACAGAGGGCAAAGGCAAAGAGAGTTGAGATTCTTCAGGAATATAGAGATGATTCATTAACTGCTATTTTTATTTGGAATTTTGATCAGAGAGTTCAGTCTGCAATTCCTGATGGACACGTTCCTTACCAACCTAATGATGTTCCAGTAGGCACTGATCATACATCATTACGTAGAGAGTGGAAGCAACTCTATCATTTTATTAAAGGTGGTAATGATAAATTGAGTGGATTACGTCGGGAATCGATGTTCATTCAGTTGCTTGAGGGACTTCATCCAAAGGAAGCAGAAATTATTTGCTGTATAAAGGATAAGGATTTGGGATCAATATATCCTAAAGTCACTCTTGATATAGTGAAACAAGCATTTCCAGATATTGTATGGGGGAAAAATAGAGGATCATGACAGAAGAAGTTAAAGAAGAAAAGAAATTAGAAGAGAAACCACAATCAAAATCATCGTGGTCATCTGAAGAAAGGAAACTAATTTCTCAGTATGGGTGTGAGTTATTAGTAGAGGGTGCTACTAAGGAGCAGATTGGGGATCGAAAGTATCCAACTGATGCATGTGTAGTTTCATATGTTGTAAAGGACAAGGTTCATATGGATCTTTGTCGTGGTCCAAGGGTTAATATATTTGATCTTTATTTTGATAAGTTTGGAAAGGGTTCTGTTCGATCAATTGATTGGGGAAAGGGAAATGTAAGTCCTTTGCAGTGGGGATATAAAGCACCTGAGAAAAAGAAGAGGAGGAAGTGATGAAACCTGATGATGATCTTATACGTACTCAAATTAATGAACTCATTCGCGATGAGATTCAGGAAGGCATAAATGAATATGTTGATAGTAAAGAAGATTCTGATGAAAATTTAGGTTTTATTGAAAAGGAAGATGAGAAAGAGTTGAAAGTTAATATATCTAATCATGAGGTGAATAAACTTATTAAGGAATATAAGAAGATTAAGAAACGTCGGAGGTCTAATCTCCATCAGGTAAAGAAACTTGGTTTAGTTGATAAGCACGGGAGACCCTTGGATAAATAAGAAAACGCTAATTTATTATGAGTAAAATAGACACGCAGGGTATGAGTGGTCCTGCTGATCCTAGTATTAAAGTTACTGGTAAACAGGAATATAAACCTGCGATTATTACTCCAAGGAGATTGTTTACTCATGAGTATGTTAAGGAGATGAGTATTCTTATTAATGAGATTTTAGATCGACGTGAAGGGCAAATGGATTATACATCCTACTTTGATACTGATAAGTTCAAACACTTTGTTGGTGAATCTGAACCGGAGTATCGGTCATGAGACTGAGGAGGAAGAAAAAATGAGACTTGGTGTCATGTGTTCTGGAAACGGCTCCAATTTTGAAAACATAGTTAGAACCTGTAGACATGATGAGGTTGTGATTATGGTTTACAACAAGAAAGAATGTGGTGCCAAAGAGAGAGCAGAGAAGTTGGGCATACCACATGTTCGGATCAAGAGTTGTTCTGAAGAGGAAATGATTACACTCTTTAAGGCATGGAGAGTAGACCTTATTGTTCTTGCAGGATGGATGAAGATTGTATCACCTACTTTGATAAATGCTTTTCCCAATAAAATCATAAACATTCATCCATCATTACTTCCAAAACACAAAGGATTGCATGTTGTTCAGAAGGCATTAGATGCTGGTGATATCGTTGCTGGATGCACAGTTCATTATGTTACAGAAGAACTTGACTCTGGTGATATAATAAAACAGGGAGAAGTTCCTATTCTTTCAGATGATACAGTTGAAACGTTAACAAAACGTATTCAACAAAAAGAGTATTGTATTTTACCTATAGCAATTAAAGATGTTAAGCAAAGATTACAGACTACGAGTTACTGAGATAGCTTGTAAGATTAGACTCAATAGAGAAGTTTCATTTGATGATATGGTGTGGTATAATAAATTAATTAAGTATAATAATCAGGCAAGAGGTATTGCTGAAAGATTAATAAATCATTAAAATTGTATTACATTATACAAAGTTACTTGCATAGATAGTATATGTGTGTTATTATTAACACATCGTTCAACCCATAAGGGTCGCAAGTAAGTCGCGGAACGGAGCGTTCATCCTATGATATCCTTCCTTCTAGCATCAACTCTCTCTTGCTCAGATGCAGAATCTCTCGTTGAGAGATTTACTACGAGAAATGTTCCTCAAGAACAGAAGGCCGAGTTGATTGAGGTTATTAAGACCAATACCGAAGCAGGATGCTGGGACGCAAACGACTAAAGGAACGGAGCTAAAATTCCAACTACTTTAGGAGTATCAAAATGGCACAAGTAACCTACCGTGGTATCAAGTATGATACTAATGACAAGCAAACTTGTCAGAAGCAGGTCTCTGAACTCACATACAGAGGCATTAAGCACGCAGAATCAAAAGTTGTGTGTGCAAGGTAAGTAACTGACTTACATACACGTTGAGAGCAGGGTTGACCCTGCTCTTTTTTTATATTATAATTAATGAGAAAGAGAATAAAATGAACAAAGCAAAACTAAAAGTTTTAGTTAGGGCTCTTAAAGAGATTGTGGATGAACTGGAATCAGAAGTATATTCTGACCCAGATGCATACACCGGTTCGGAAGGTTCTGAATTCTCTGCACCTGAACTTTCATACGATGAGGTCTTCGAAGACGATGACGGTTAAACTGATAAGTGTTACTCCAAATGCAGAAAAGACGATGGCATATGTTGCCAGAGTTTCTAATCCAAAGAACCAAGATAATGATAAGTTTGCTGGATTGTTAAGTTACTGTATCAAGCACGGACATTGGAGTGTTTTTGAGCAAGCATATATGACCTTAGAGATTAATACTACTAGGGGACTTGCTGCACAGATATTACGCCATCGTTCATTTACTTATCAGGAATTCTCTCAGAGGTATGCTGATGCTAATTTGTTAAGTCAAGAGATTCCTCTTCCTAAACTTAGAAGGCAAGATGAGAAGAATCGTCAGAACTCTACTGATGATATAGATCCTTATATTGTTCAGAAGTATGATATTTTAATGCAAGACCACTTTAAAGCATCGATGGATCTTTATAATAAGATGCTTGATGATGGGATAGCAAAGGAATGTGCAAGGTTTGTACTTCCTCTTTCTACACCAACAAGAATTTATATGACTGGTTCATGTCGTTCTTGGATACATTATATTAATCTAAGATCTGCACATGGTACACAGAAAGAGCATATGCATATTGCAGAAGCATCTAGGAAGGTATTCACTGAACAGTTTCCTGCGGTCTCAGAAGCCCTTGAGTGGGTCTAAATAAATTTACATATTATTTTACTATGCCAACATACCCAGTAATTCACAAAGAAAGTAAAGAGAAGAAAGAACTTTCTATGACGATGAAAGACTATGATCAATGGAGAAAAGATAATCCTGAATGGGATAAAGATTGGTCAGCAGGTTGTGCTAGTCAATCAACAGAGTTTAAATGGACAGGTGAAGCAAAGTCTAGTGGGTGGAATGAAGTATTAGATAGAGCATCCAAACAACCTGGTGCAAATGTCCGTAAAAACCGAGATTACAGTTTTTAAATATGCCTAGAAAAAAGAAATCAGACCAACCCATAGGCGTCGGAATGACGGCTAAGCAGATGAAAAGAAAGAAACCAATTAATGCAGATACGATGAGGGAGATCACCCCCCTCACAGAAAATCAAAAAGTTTTATTTAATTCTTATTCCGGTGATAAGAATGTTGTTGCTTATGGGTGTGCTGGTACTGGTAAGACTTTTATTACTCTTTATAATGCATTATGTGATGTTTTAAATCAAGAGACACCTTATGAAAAAATTTATATTGTAAGGTCTCTTGTTTCTACTAGGGAAATTGGATTTCTTCCTGGGGATCATGAGGATAAGTCTTGGCTTTATCAGATACCTTATAAGCATATGGTAAAATATATGTTTGAGATGCCGACTGAAGCAGACTTTGATATGCTTTATGGTAATTTGAAGGCACAAGAGACTATTTCTTTTTGGAGCACCTCATTTATCAGGGGCACCACTCTTGATAAAGCAATTATTCTTGTAGATGAATTTCAAAACTTGAATTTTCATGAACTTGATAGTATAATGACAAGAGTTGGTGAGAATTCTAAGATTATGTTTTGTGGAGATGCTACTCAGTCAGATTTAATTAAACAGAATGAGAGGAATGGCATTATAGATTTTATGAGAATTCTTAGATTGATGCCGTCAGTTGATCTTATTGAATTTGGTGTTGAAGATATTGTTCGTTCTGGATTGGTCAAAGAATATATCCTTGCGAAATTAGAAATGGGTATGTAATGAATAAGAAAGTATATTATGTTGGGGTTGATACTCCTGGTGATTGCATTGCTAGGGACAAACTTGATGATCTTTATGTTCATTCAAAGTGTCCTTGTGTGGGGCATAAACTCGATAGAGTATTTGTAGTACATTCACCTATTGATTTTGAAATTTATGTTGATAGAAAACCAGGTGAGAATCGTATTACATGTACCGATGCTGATTTAATGGAGTTTGATGATGATTATTTTCTTTCACCAAACCCTGTTCTTCAGTTGATGATTGCGCAGTTTTTATTTTGGACAGAGGAAGATGATATTTGGTTTGAGTTTAATGATCATCCAATGACGTCATTAAATAATAATTTTGTTGCTATTGGTGGGTGGTTCAATTTATCTAATTGGTCAAGGACATCAAGTCTTGCATTCACTGTAGTTGATGAGACTAAACCAGTTATTATTAAGAAAGGTGATCCTGTTAGTAGGATACGGTTTTATCCTCCTGACTTGCGTGATGGGATTATTCTTCAAGAGGAAAAGGATTCTCGAATATCTGAGGAGATAAAGGAGAGGTATATAAAGAAGAAAAAGAAAGAGAAACCAGATGATTGGAGATCAAAGTTGTTTTCTAGAACAACTAAGACTAGTAAATGTCCTGTGAGTTTTTTATTTGATAGGGGGAGGGGATTTCAATGACTTTTATTCATGAAAATCATTTAGGTGATTTAGAACTAGAAAAGAAAGAGACTAATGGGATGAGGTTATACAATCTCCCTGATGGGCAATGGGTCCCCTCTATTACTTCAGTAACTTCCTTTTATAATCGACAGATCTTTATTGACTGGAGAAAGAGAGTTGGTATTGAAGAAGCAAATCGTATTACTAAGAAGGCAACCACCCGTGGAACAGATTTTCATGAAGCTGCTCAGGCATATTTGGAAAATAGAGATTTGGTGTGGGAGGATTACCTTCCTGCTACTAAGTTTATGTTTTATCATGCTGCACCATATCTGGATAAGATAAATAATATACACGCTATAGAAAGAACCCTTTACTCAGAGTACCTTGGTCTTGCAGGTAGAGTTGATTGCATTGCTGAGTATGAAGGCGAGCTAGCGGTGATAGATTTTAAGACATCAACAAAGATTAAACCTGAGAAATGGATGGAAAACTATTTCGTTCAGGAGATGTTTTATGCATCAGCATATTATGAGTTGACTGGAATTCCTGTTACAAAACTCATTACCTTAATGGTAACACCAGGTGGAGAGGTAAAAGTATTTGACAAAAGGAACAAAGGGGACTATATTAAATTATTAGTGCGATATATAAAGGAATTTGTATCTCACAATACGGGGACATAGAATGGAGAATGAATTAGAAAAGGCATTTGAGAATAAGTTCTTTTGTCCTTCACGGTTTGCACAAGAGATTGAAAGCATGGTACAAGTTCATGAAGAGATGAATTATATTGATGCGATAGTTTCTTTTTGTGAGAGTAATGCTATTGATTTAGAATCAGTTCCTAAACTTATATCTAAACCTCTTAAAGAAAAAATTAAATACGAAGCACAAGAGTTAAACTTTTTGAAGCGCACTAGCCGTGCGAAATTGGTTTTTTAATTCCATAAAAGGGCGAAAAAAACTCTGGCAAAAAAATGCCTCTATTACTTTTTTATGATGCCATTTGAAGCCTATAAATGTTACCTTGCGATGAAGAATCACTTCACGAAGGATAATTATGATTACTTGAAGTATCATGGTAAAGTTAGAGCAACCAATCAGGCTTTTTATAAACGACGGGATAGATTTTGGTTTGAGAAGTTTGCAAGAAAGAAAAGTGATAAGGAAGTAGAAGAATTTTTTGTTGCTAATTTTACATCTTGTCCTGATCCAGAGTCATTGTGGATAGGAGAGATGATAAAAGAGGGGGAAGGTAGATATCAAGATTGGCAGAAGAAAGTTCAGTCATTATCATATGTTTTTAGGGAAGAATCGGAGAGTCTTTTTGCAGACAATAAGGTTGATGATGTATTTGATTGTAGTAAGGGACATCCTATTGTATTGAAAAAGTTCTTGGGTGGAAACATAAGCTTGGAAAGTTTGGTAATCTATGATAGAATACTGGGGTACGGAAAGGAATTTGATAAAAAACTGAAGGACCCAGTGTGGGAAACCGTCAGTAGGAGGGTGAAAAAATATTCACCTTTCCTAAATATTGATGTATTCCGTTATAAAAAAATCTTAAAGGAGGTAGTTATCGATGACTCTTGAAAATAGTGAAGTTCTTGAGAATCTTCAGGAACAATTGAAAACAGTTAATGAACAGTATGAAACTCTTTCTGTTACTCGTCTAAAACTTCTTGGTGCAATTGATGTACTAGAGCAGATTGAAGGTAGTAAAGAAGAAGTATCTGAAACTGGAACTGTTGAGGTTGTTGATAATGAGGGCGGTACTGAATGAGTTTCTTTGATTCAGAAATCGTTAGAGCAGAAATGGCAGAAATTCAAGAACTTCAAGAAGAAGTTTATGGATCTGTTATGAACTTTGCTCTTATGGATGATGATGATAAGGTAGATCATATCGAACTTTTAGAGAGACTCATTGATAGACAAAAGATTCTTTATGCAAGATTGAGTTTATCTGATGATCCTGAGGCAAAGAAATTGAAAGATGAAATTACCAAGTCTGCTATTGTGATGGGACTCCCAGACAATGTGGATATGAATATCATTTTCAATCAAATGACTCAAATGGTTAGCATGATGAAACAACAACTTGACATTTCCTAAAAATAATCCTAAAATAACAAAGTACAAAAAGCCAAATCCAATTTAATCCGAGGTAATCCGAATGTCTTTCGCAAGTCTAAAGAAGCAGTCTTCGCTTGGGTCGTTGACCGCTAAGTTAGTCAAAGAAGTAGAAAAAGTTAATAACTCTGGTGGAGGTGCAGATGAGCGTCTCTGGAAACCAGAACTAGATAAAACAGGAAACGGTTATGCCGTTATCCGATTCTTACCTGCACCAGATGGAGAAGAAATTCCCTGGGCAAAGTTGTACTCCCATGCCTTTCAAGGCCCTGGTGGGTGGTACATTGAAAACTCTTTAACCACTACTGGTGGTAAAGATCCAGTCTCTGATTACAATAGAGAACTCTGGAACAGTGGTAATGAGTCTGATAAGGACGTTGTTCGTAGACAGAAGCGTAAGTTGTCCTATTATAGCAACATTTATGTTGTTAAGGACCCCGTTAATCCTGATAAAGAAGGTAAAGTCTTCCTGTTTAAGTTTGGTAAGAAGATTTTTGATAAGGTCATGGAGGCAATGCAACCTGAGTTTGAGGATGAGAGTCCAATCAATCCGTTTGATTTCTGGCAGGGTGCAAACTTCAAGTTGAAGATCGTTAAGAAGGATGGTTACTGGAACTATGATAAGTCAGAGTTCGCTGAAGTATCACCACTTCTTGAAGATGATGATGCACTAGAAGCACTCTGGAAGAAGGAGTATTCTCTTTCTGCGGTAACTGCTGCAGACCAGTTCAAGTCTTATGATGATCTTGAGAAGCGTTTGAAGTATGTGCTAGGTCAGAAACCTGCCCAACGTCCTCGTCTTGATGAGGAAGTATCGGGAGAAGATGATGCACGTACTGTTGCTACACGACAAGTTGAAACAGCAACTACATCTGCAGCAGATGAAGATGATGCATTAAGTTATTTTCAGAAACTAGCAGAGAGTTAACTGTAGAGTCTAATATCTTCAGCACGTTTTAAGGATCCGTTCACATACTGAGCGGATCCTTCTTTGTATACCATCATTTCTTCTAGATCATCAAAGACAACGCTTAGATATAATGGTTTGATTAAGTGGATACGTCTTTTTTCGTTGTTTATTTTGTCTTCATATTCATAGTTGGTGACTGCCTTCGATACTGGATTAACAACTATCTGTTCATCAGTCATAGGTTCGTGGTAACTTACACTTTGTGCTGCACTAACCTGAACTCCTTTGGGAAAAATTATAACACCAGTACTATCTTTAACTTCATTTGATTCGTAATGATGGATTTCATTTAGTGTTGCATCATCACCATACTTATCTAATAAAAATATTTCAAACCCTTGTTGGGTCATTGGCCATTCATTATAAACATTGATAATATTGTTTGATGTGAGAACCACCCAGTCTAGACTAGAATCTCCGTAGATGTCATATGCGACATTATCGGGACGATCATCACCTTTGATACTATACTTTTCAAAGATTGTTAAGTCTTGAAAGATATCCTCTCTTAACTTTCCTTTCTTGAAAAGATTTTTTACTGTTGTATAGTTTGATATAAATTGACCGTCTTTGGTACGGTTAACATATTCAAAGTCTGGTAAGTGTCTGAAGTAGGGGTGTCCCATATTAGTAACCTATAGATGTGTCTCTGTTTTTATCAATAGCACTATAGTCATCATTGTAAACTGGTTCTAGTTCTTGGAAACTGAACTGAACTTCATAAGAAATCATTGAACTATCTTCATAGGTTGCATAGTTTCCATCAGGAGTATAGTTAACATTGAATGCTTGTAACGCACATTCTTTTATTCTTGGTAAGAATTCATGCTCTCTTTTACCAGTAGTAGTTAACCACTGTAGTTTATATGTATTTGGTGATTTTAAAAATAAACGACTTTGTGATCTTTGTACGGACATTGATTGTTTAAACATTCTAATAATTTTTTTAACCATCACACTTTCTTCTCTACTCCTTGGACTCATTCTATAAGTAAAAGCAAAGGGTCTTGGTACTGGAGCATTAAAAAGTAATTCCATATTTGGATTTACAATTTTGCCTGTTTTTCTTGTTAGAATATTTTGATTGGTTGCAGATTGAGTAAAGACTGCGGCTAAACCTTCTTTAACTTCTGGACTATCTTTTCCTGCGGCTGATGAAATAGTGCTTTCTAGTTTCTTTCTAGCAGCATCAAGATCTCCATCTTTTATAGTATCAAATGCTAAATTAGCTGTTGCAAGTTCCATAGGGTTCATATTATTAGGACCCCAACTAACTGAGTTTTGATCACCTACTCCACCTGGGACGGGTAATATACATTGTCCAACAATGCGTTCTGTGAAACTTGCTCTTTCATTTAATTTATATTGATTTTTTTGTATTTCTCTAGGTTTATATTCTAAAACTGATATCGATAGTCTATCTTGACCTCTATTACTCCTTAATGCTGCTGGATAATAGAGTGGTAATTTATTTTTACCATCTGTTCCATAGGATTCTCTTGTTTTTGAAGTTTGTGATGTAGATTCTTGAAGACTTGATATTCTAACTCTATTACCAGTTACTCCAGCATCAATTGGGTTTCCTTGATTACCAGAACCTTGACTGGTTAATATTTCTCTCATAGCACCTGCTTGAGTGCCGAGACCATTATCTCTTCCAAAAGGAGATGTTTTAAATGTTTTTGCTATAGAGTTTGCAGCATTATTATTTACTTGAGAACTGAAGTTGCTTTTTCTATCTTGTAAATCTAACCAACCATCATCTGGTATAACAAAACCTTGATCAGTTGCAGCATCATCTTTATGTTTTCTTGTCCATGCACTTTTAGCACCCACTCCTCTTGTTGCTGAAGTAGTCCAAGTAGCACCTGTACCTCCACCAGTAATTCCCTTATCTATTGCAATAAGGTCATTCTGCAGGTTAGTTTGAAAACTACCAGGAGTAGGAGAACCGTCAGCTTGTTGGGACCATATTGTATTGGTCCTATAAGCAATCTGATATTCTGTTCCGTCTGCTTTATTGTAGGTTCTCACCCACGCATTTGAATTGGCTTCGGTTGCCATGTAACAACTTTTTTATCTATTTAGGATGTATTTTGCATAAGGTATATTAAGTAGCTCATCCAACTCAACCCACTCAACAATATAGAGTTGTCCTGCCAGTTCATTCCAAGTATAATTTCTATAAGTATTCCAGTGAAAGTTGATACCTTTGAACCCCCAGGGTTTTAATTCTGTACAAGCAACTAATGGATGTTGGTCATAACTTTTTCCTGGTGTTTTAGCATTATAAACGAAAGTATAGAAGTTTCCTGGTTCTGGTATAGGTGTAACAGTATCATTAAGAGTTTCCATAATAACAAGCATTAAATCTTCTGCATCATCTGTGTTTTCTTCAGAGATTAATCGTTTAAGTTTTTCTACTCTTGCAGTTGGGTGTTGTTCTAGGTAAGGTGAGTCTGGGGATGCAATGTACTGCTCAAATGCCTCTTGTGAACCCAATCCAAAATCTTCTATGTTAGGCATTATTTAATTCCCAATTCGTCTTCTGTAATAATCTTAAATTCAATACGGTTATCTTTACAGAATTCATTTGCTGCTTTCCATTTTGCTTGGTTTACTGCATAGGTTTGACATTCATAGATATATGATTTGGTTACTCTCTTCCTTGGTTTGGGTGGGAGAGTTTGTTTTTTTGGTTTCACTTCAACGACATAACTTTTAATTTTATTATTCTTTTCTTTTACTTTGATTAGGTAGTCTGGATAATAACGATGTGGTCGATTATCTTTGGGAGAGATGTATGGGATACAGAATTCTTCTGATGCCCAGGACACTATATTTTTATTTCCATCACACCATTGGCAGAATTTTCTTTCCCAACTACTGCGACAGACAATATTATTGGGGTTTCCTTGATATTTCTGTGGATTCCTTGGTTTGTACTGACTCTTAATACTTTCTGCCATTAACTTGACTACATAATATATAAGGTCAAATAGTATTTATAAATGGCTTCTATCAAACCGAGAAGTAGATCCCTATCAGAAGTTAAGGCTAAGTTATTAAGTCCTGCTACTACATCTCATTTCCAAGTTATGATTGGAGATCCGAGACAGAGAAATGATTTTGCTGGAGGAGAATTTACAACTTATCTTGCTAGACAGGGACTCACAGAGTTAAGAAGGGGAGGACTTCCATCTGAGAAGAGGGATAGATTAAACTTAATGTGTTGTGATACCTCATTACCTGGTTCTAATTTAGCAACGACTGAATTACTTAATGATTTTGCTGGCGTTACAGAGAGACACGTTCATCGTAGAGTATTTGATGATCGTATTGATTTAACATTTTATTGTGATGCAGTAGAGTATTTGCCTATTAGGTATTTTGAAGCATGGTTGCAGTATATTGGAAATGAGAAACGAGATAATCATAGTGAAGAATTTTATTATAGGATGAAATTTCCTGAGATGTATAAGGGAACTTTAGAGATAACTAAGTTTGAAAAGAATATAGAGCAACCATTTAGAAGAGTAATACCTCTTACATATACCTTTATTAATGCATATCCATTGTCGATATCTTCAATGCCTGTGACGTATGATTCATCTTCACTGTTAAAGTGTACTGTTTCCTTTACGTATTCTAGATACAGTTCATCACCTGCTAATCATAATTCTTCAGATCCTTTACTTAATGCTCCTGGTCAAGCAGGATTTAATTTAGCATCGTTTGCTGGTGGTTTAACTAATCTTGCAGTTGATAGAATAACTAAGAATGATTTCTTAGGGGATCTTGCTGGTGGTGTAGTAGAAGGTTTACTACGTTAAGAAAACCTTTATATATAATATTACTGAATTGTATTAGGATATTATGCCTTTACCAAAAATTGCGACGCCAACTTATAGTTTGGTGTTACCATCTACTGAGAAGGAAATAAGTTATAGACCTTTTTTAGTTAAAGAAGAGAAGTTACTTGTAATTGCTCTAGAGAGTGAAGATACAAAGCAAATTACAAATGCTATTAAAGCAGTTATTAAATCTTGTGTACTTACACGGGGTATTAAAGTAGAGATGCTCCCTACTTTTGATATTGAATATTTGTTTCTTAATATTAGGGGCAAGTCTGTGGGAGAAGACCTAGATGTAAATATTATTTGTCCTGATGATGAAGAGACGCAAGTACAAGTTAGTATTAATTTAGATGATATCCAGATTCACAAGAATGAAGATCATACTAATAATATTAAACTTGATGGTAATATCATGATGGAGATGAAGTATCCGTCATTGAATGAATTTATTAAGAATAATTTTGATTTTCAAGAAGGAAAGAATCAGATGGATCAATCATTTGATTTGATTGCTCAATGTATTGATAAGATTTATACAGCAGATGAGGTTTGGGCTGCATCTGATTGTACTAAGAAAGAGATGGGTGAGTTTCTTGAGTCGATGAATTCTAAGCAGTTTAAACAGATTGAAGAATTCTTTACCACAATGCCTAAGTTATCTCATACTATTGAGGTAACAAATCCAAATACAAAAGTTAAAAGTGAGGTGGTATTGGAGGGTTTAGCGTCTTTTTTCGCTTAGGGATGGTGCATATGAACCTAGAGTCTTACTTTAGGTTGAATTTTGCGTTGATGCAGTACCATAAATATAGCCTAACAGAGATTGAAAATTGGATGCCTTGGGAACGAGACATTTATGTTGGATTATTAAAACAGCATCTTGAAGAAGAGAGACTGAAACAACAACAAGAACAAAGTAATGCCTAAAGCACTACCAGCAGCATCAACAACTAGAAAGGGAGTGGATCCATCCAAATTTATGGGTTCATCTTTTGCTGCAGGTAAGCAGTTAGAGAAGAGGGTTGAAACTAATGAGAAGAAAATAACTTTGATTAAAAATATTCTAAAGATGCGTCAGCAATCGGAGAATATTGGTAAGACTCTTGATGGTATCCATGAGTCTGTTGAGGCTATTGCTGAGACAACAGATCTTCAATATAAGCATGATCTAGATCAAGCAGAAGATAAAAGAATACAAGATGAACAGGACGATTCTAAGAAGAGGGAGAAGGGTTTAGAGAAAGTAAGTTCTGGAATAGCAAAAGGTGCAGACAAAATACTTGCTCCCGTTAAAAGTTTTATGAGTAAGATGTGGGATTTCTTAAAGATTGTCCTTCTGGGTGCTGGTGTGATGAAGATGTTGGACTGGTTTGGAAAGAAAGAGAATACTGAAAAGATAAGTTCTTTATTCAGGTTTTTTAAAGATTGGTGGCCTGCTATAGTTGCCGGACTTATAGCATTTGCTTCGGGATTATTGGGTCCTGTAGGGGTTCTCATAGGAGTTGTTGCACTGTTAGCATGGGGAATACCTAAAATTATTGCTGCAGTTAAATCTATATTTGGGATGGGTGATGATGTAGAGAAAATTGTGAGTAATGAATCAAAAGGGGTTGATAATTTATTAAAAAATGGTGAAGTTCCAAATAAAGAATTGGAGAGTCTGGAGTCTAAATTAAAAGGATCTACTCCTGAAACATCACCAGAGACTGGAGATGGGTCAGAAGTACCGCAAGAATTAAGTGGTGCTCAACAACCAATGGATCAAGTACAAGAACCACCAGGATATAAGGAAGGTGGGTTTGTGCAAGGTCCTGGTGGTGTAGATAAGGTTCCTGCAAGACTGACTGCTGGTGAGTTTGTTATGAGTAAAGGTGCAGTTCAGCGATATGGTACCGATACTCTTGCTGGAATGAATGCTGCTGGTAAGGGTACTAATACACCAGTTAATAGTGGATATAATGGTGGTGGGTTAGTTAGGTTAACGGATCATAGTGTTGATAATCGTAGTCATACTACAAGGATTGGTGGTTCTAATATTAGTCGTAATGTTGAGGTTAATCCAACTCAGAACATACTTCCATATGAAGGAAAAGAATATAGTAAGAAATTTCAGTTTGGTGGTTCAGTAACAGGACGTGGTGGAAAAGATAATGTCCCTGCAAAATTAACAGCAGGTGAATATGTAATGAGTCGTAGTGCTGTTAATACATTTGGTGCAAATACATTCGCAGCAATGAATTCTTCTGGAGGAGGGACAAATGTACCAGTTGAGCGTCATTATGAAAGTGGTGGATATGTAGAACCAGTTGAGCGTTACTATCAGGGAGGTGGATATGTAGCACCCCCATCATCTAATGAGAGAATGGTTCCTCCATCGCAACCTAAAAAAGGAAGGATTAAAGTTGTACCTATGCCATTGCCATCATCTGGTGGAGGTGGTGGAGTATCTGCACCTACTGTGAAGAAGATTCCTCCTTTTAGTGTAAGTCCTGGTGGTGGAACACATAAGGAACAAGTATTGGGGATAAGGAGATAAGATGGCAGTAGACGGTAGTAAACTTTTAGATAGGGATATTGGTATCAGTAAAGGTGCCCATATTACAGCATCTCAAGTTAAGGGATTGAAGATTGTTAATGTAAAACTTAAAGATGTTAGTGGTAATTTAAAGGACAACTTAGTTTTATCTAAGACAAGAGCTGCTTTAAAAAAGAGAAAGGATGAAGAAAGAAGACGTAAAGCAAGAGAAAAACTATTAGAGAAGAACAAAGAGAAAGGATCTAAAGGAGGGAAACTTAAAGTTCCTGGGATGGGATTTATTGATAGTATAATAAATGGACTTATATCAATTCTTTTTGGAATGATTGTTGTTAAGGCCTTGGATTGGTTAAAGAATCCTATGGTTGGAAAGGTTATTAAGTGGATTTCTGTTGTTGGTAAGGTTATTTTAGATGTTGCTGGTTGGGTACTGGTTGGGTTTACAAATTTAGTTGACTGGGGATATAAACTCTATGATAATGCTTCAGAATGGATAAAGAATAATGTTAGTGAGGAGGCAGTTGAGAAGTTTCAAACCTTCATGGGGAATCTGAAGAATTTGATTAATGGTTTCATAGCATGGAAATTGGTTGGTGAGAAGATATTTAAATCAATAGTTAGTAAAGTAACATTTATTTTTAAACATCTAGGAAATATTATTAAGGCAGCATTTAAAGCTGTTAAATCTATTGCTCAATTTGCCTGGAAGTTATTACCAAAACGAGCACGGGCTGGAGTAAGACTTGCCCGTATGGGTATTACAAGAGTTGGTAAACGATTGGGTAGAAGAGTTGGAATTAGAGTTGGAAGACTTATAGGACGTGGAGGGAGACAATTACTTAGCAGTACTGGAAAAGCTGGTGGCAGTATTATGAAGCATGGACTTGGTAGAGTTGCTAAACGATTATCAATAAAATTCCTTGGTAAAACTGCTACTAAGATATTTGGTAGGATCCCTATTATTGGACCTTTAATTGTAGGTATTGTATCATTGATGTCTGGGGAACCACTTGGTCAGGCATTATTTAAAACCTTTGGTGCTGCAATTGGTGGATTATTAGGAACCTTTATACCTATTCCTGTACTTGGAACTATACTAGGAGAAGTTGTTGGTGCTTTTGTTGGTGATTTGTTGTATCATTTAATTATCAAGAGGGATCCTAAAGCAGCAATGAAAATATTGGGGGATACTTTAAAAGGTATCTTCAATGGTGGTAAAGCAATAGTTGAATGGGTTGGACGTGGAATTCAAAACTTTACAGACAATTTTCCAACGTTTGATGTTCCTGATGTGGGATTACAAGATGTTTATATAGGAATCTTAGATAAGGTGGGTCTAGGTGGTGTAATTGATTGGGAAATTCCTAATTGGATGGGTATTCCTGATGGATTGAAGGGATTGTCTATAAGAAAAGTACTTGATAGTCTTCCTAGAATTCCTGATATTCTGGGACTTGTGACTCAATTTATTCCTGGATTGAGTTCTTATACTGAGGATGGAAAGTTAAAGAAACTACCTGCAATTTGGCAACTTTATAATCCAATGTATATGGTTCCTGCTTTAATTAAATCTTTCTTCCAAGGTGGTGGGAATACAGCAGCATCTGCTGGTTCTCCAGCAAAGGTTACCTCTAGTGCTCCTAAAGATGATGCTTCGAAAGTATCAGAGTCTGCATCTTATGAAGAAGGTGGGGAAGGAACAGAGACAATCATCCCAGTACCTATACCTAGAATTTCTACTCCTTCAATCTCTCAATCACCAGGTGGTAGAACTGTTTTTGCTTCCACAGGCGGTAGTGGTGATCCAACAAGCATCTTATACATGCGTTAAATAAAGAAGGGGTAATACCATATGGCACGAAACACAATTGCGGCTAAGGCTTCAGATCCATCTCTTCCAGTTAAGGTTGATGTATATTCTAATGCTGATCGGACTAGATCTGTTAGTTTACTTGGTGGATTCGTTCGTTTAACATACTACGAAAGTATACTGCAGGATTCTATAAAGGTTAATTATATTTTTGCAGATTCGGGAAATTCTATTGACAGTAAATCTGTAGTGGAAGGTCTACCTTTGATTGGAACAGAGGATGTTCAGTTAGAGATTGAAGATAATAATGAGAATAAAATTAAGGTAGATCTAAATGTTAACAAAATAACACCAATCTATGAAGATACTGGGAAATCCATGATTAATTTATCATTGGTTTCCGAACAGTTTATTCGTAATGAAGAAGGAAGTTCTAGAATAATTGAGAGATATGATGGAAAGATTTCTGATCATGTTACTTCTATTTTAACTATGAAATTAAAGGCAAAAAAGGGTAAGAAATTAAAAGAAGCGAATATAGAAGAGACAGAGGGTAACTATAATTTTCTTGGAAATGGTCGTAAACCTTATTATATTTTGAATTGGCTTTCTAAAGCATCAACACCTATAGTTGGTAAAGAAACTGGATATAGTGCAGGATTCCTTTTCTTTGAGACTTCAGAAGGGTTTCATTTTAAATCGATTGATGCATTGTTTGCTCAACCTCAAAAGAAATCTTTTATCTATAACGAATCTACTGATTTAAAGAAAGGAATACCCGCAGGTTATGATGGAAAGATATTAGAACAGTCCTCAGACAATGCTATTAATGTCCAAGATCGGATGAAAATGGGAATTTATAAGACTAAATTGGTCTTGTTTGATCCATTTAATTGTAAGTATGAGGTCATTGAGAAAGCAGCTAAAGAACCAGATCCTGGTGATTCTACTGGTAAGAAAGAAGTTGCTAAAGGTTTGAAACTTGCAGGAAAAGAACTTCCAACATTGAATAAAAAGTTTGATAATAAATTCACTCGTACAACTTATATGTTAGTTGATACAGGATCTCTTCCTACGGGCAAATATAAACCAGGTACTGAGGGACCAAATGATGATCAAGTATCAAAGAATATGGATCCTAATTTCCAAGCAGCATTGACTCTTAACCAGGCAATTCGTAGGTATAATCAGGTCTTTTCTGGAATGCAAGAGATTACTATTGCTGGTGACTTCAGTTTACATGCTGGGGATGTTATATTTGTTGATCTTCCTGCCATTAAAGCAGAGACTGATGATACAGTAGATAGGCAAACAGGTGGTCTATATATTATAGCTGATTTATGCCACTTAGTGACCGCAAATGGAACTTGGACTAAATTAAATTTAGCACGGGATTCATTTGGAAGAAAAGGTAACCACAGCACGAGGTAATCCATTATGACCCACGATTTAGAACACGAAGTCTACATTGATCCTAAGGATCATAAAGAACATATCAATCATGGTATGTTGGAATATACAGAAGAAGATTTAAAGACTTCTCATGCTTTATATGATGAGTATCATAAAGGTGATGAGGTAGATTCAAATGATGCGAAGATTAATGATTATCATACAAGACATACTGATAAAGGATTAGAGGTATACTGCGAGAATCATCCAGATGCCTTTGAATGTAGGGTATACGACGAGTAATAATTTATGGAAGGATCTTCACTTTTTAATACAAGTTTTATTGGCGGTAATTTCATCTGGTGGATTGGTCAGGTTGCTGATGATTCTTCTTGGCGTATTAATATTTCAGAGAAACAATTTCCTGAACCAGAAAGTGGAGTTCCTGGATGGGGATATCGATATAAGGTACGGATTATAGGTCAACATGATGATGGCGAAACTATAATTGAATCTGATCAACTCCCTTGGGCTCAAGTAATGTATCCTGTTTGGGGTGGTGGTCAGGGTTCTACCTTCATGACTCCTGGACTTAAACAGGGTATGTTTGTGTTTGGATTCTTCATGGATGGTCAGGATATGCAAGTTCCTATTATCATGGGAGTACTTGGTAATAATTCTAAGACAACATTAGAAAGAATGACGGGAACTCAGTCGGATGGAAAGAATTTCACACCACAGAGTTTTTATGCAACAAATCAAAACCCAGAACCAAATGAACAGAAGAAACTTAAGGATGCTAACCTTGCAGTAGATGATAATGTTAATTTATCTCAGGAGTCATCAGATGCAACACATCAAAGAGTTGCAGCTGATACAAAGAAAGATAGAGTATTGGATAGAAAACATGCATTAGCATGTCCTAATCCAGATAGACAATCTGATATAAAGAATATTCAGACAGTAACTGAGACTCTTACAGAGAAGATACAGGCATTTCAAGAATCAGTACAATCCCTTGAGGGTGCGGGAGGGTTGCCTGTTGTCCAGGGAGATAAGGATATTGATGCAGCAATAGAGGCATCTTCATCAGAGGTAGCAAAGTATATGAAGGGAGTTTTTGGACAGGTTCAGCAATTTGCTAATGACCAGTATAATGAGAAGACTGCACCGATGTTGAATTTATCTATTCCTTCTCATAGACTTGATCTGTTAAAGACACAAGTTAGTGGACTTGAAAAAATTGCTTGTATGTTTAATGGTTTTGCTGGTGTAGGATTAGCGGCATTAATTGCTGCAGCATTAAAGAATGCTTTTCAGAGAAAGAAGAAAAAGAAAGCAGAAGATGATGCTAATGATGCATCTGCAACTGCTGGTTTTGTTGGAGTTAGTCCAGCAGAAGCAATACCTTTTCAGAATCAACTTAATTCTCCAGGATCAGAATATGTTCCAGACCATCCAAAAGATGGATATTATTCTCCTATTCCTCTTTGTTCAGCAGAAGAATTGGTTGGTGAAGTATTGGGTACTCATATTAATGATATTATGAATGGATTTGATGCTGCGATCCTTCCTGTGATTCAAGAAGTTTCAGATTCTTTGGGTGGAGGTGTTTCTGAAGTAGGTGAGGAACCACAAAGCGGTCTTTCAATGGAAGTTGATGAGGCTAATGTACTTGGTTCACTAGAATCTGGACATCTTGTTAATGAAATATCTTCAGAGATAGGACAAAGTTCTGGAGTAAATGTAAATACCATTGGAAATATAACTAATGCACTTATAGGTGGGAATTATGGTGTTGCTTTAACAAATCTTTTCTTTCTTGCTGGAAAGGATGATGTTGCTAATGCTGGTGCCGTTGCATCAGTTTTGGGTTTAGTTAAGGGTGGTGATTTGATTGGTGGTTTTGGTGGTGCTTCTGGTGTATTAGATGCAGATCCTGCATTAATGAATGGTGCCGGTATGATCTTTGATTCAATTGAATCTGGTAATATACCTGAACTTGTTAATAGAGTTGGCAACCTTGCTGCATCGTATCCAAATATATTACAGGCAGTTGTAGGTAGAGGATCTGCTAGTGCTGGACCAAATTTAGTATCAAGTGGGTTTGGGGCAATGGGTGGTCTTAACTTTGATATTGCAACATCAATGGGATTTATTAAATCAATTACAAAGATTTTTGATTGTGATCCTAAAGCAGAGTGTTCACCAAATGATATTCATACAATGCAAGGTGGTGGTGGAGATGGAGGAAGACCAAGTATTGCTTCTGTTGCAAAGTCAGCACAGAAAAAGTCACAATCAACTCGTAGTGGTAAGACTTTAGCTCAACGGAGATCTGATGCTTCTAAGAGGAATAAGAGTGTATCCAGGGCAGAAATCAATGCAGATATTGCTGAGAATAAAGCAATTGAGAAGAAATTTGCTCAACCAGAACCAAGGTTCTCTCCTGGAGAGGATGATTACTCGGAGATAACCTAATGCCAATAGTACCAGCTTCATTTGATCTAATTACAGTTGGATATATTCATCAAGAAGATGGGTATGTTAAGGATGTTTCACTTTCTGAAGCGAATGAATATGCTGAATTAAATCCAGGGACTCAATTTATTTTTATTAATGGTGATGAGAAAGTTGAATTCTTAACTATTGTTGAGGTTAATACTCTTACTCCTAAAAATTTGGAGAGAACTGATTCTTGTGATACCTCTGATAGAAAATGTGGACCTCCTGCACTTAAGTTTTTTGGTGGACATGGTGTGGGAGCATTAGCGAATCCGGTAGTAGATAATAATGGTAATTTAATTGCAGTTGATCTTATTAGTGGTGGTTATGGTTATAAAACACCTCCTCAAGTACAAGTAATTGATCCTTGTAAGAATGGAAGTGGTGCTGTCCTTGAAACAATATTGGGTACAGGAGATAAATCTGGTGTTGTTATAAAAGTTATTGTTAATGATAGTGGTACGGGTTATCTCCCACCACCACCACAATCTTCGTCTGGTTCACAGTATCCTGTTCTTCTAACACTTACAGATGTTATTGTTCAAGATCCTGGTATCGGGTATAATTGTGGTATAGATCAGTTGACAATTACTCCTAATAATGGTACAGTATTATCGTATAAGTGTGATCCATTTGGTAAAATTAATTCAGTAAGTGTTGATAGTGGAGGTAATTTTACTCAACTTCCACATATAAGTGTGGTTACTGCAACTGGTTTTAACGCAAAGTTTATTCCTTTCTTTAGTATTGTTCGTGATCCTCAGACACCAATAACAGAACTTAAATTTACTCAGAAGGATCTTATTCAGGTGTATGACTTAGTTGGAATGAACCATAATGGATATGTTGGTGGAAAAGAGTATTATGGAAATGTTTATTTCCTTAATGGTGTGAAATATGCTGGTACCAAAGCATTTAGTGGAACCAACATTCAAGTATATGATACTAGAGAAGAGAGTAGTCGCGCCCCTTCTAATCTTCTTCAATAAATATTAAAACGCCTCTTCTGAATTAATCTATGTCCCAGAAAAAGAATTTTTGGACTCAAGTAGTGAGTTCTATGAATGGACTTATCCAGTTTGGTGGAATAAGTCCTAAAGAAGATGTTACCTCAAGTATTGAATTGAAGGCACTGGATGGTAGGCACTTCTTTACTATGGAGGAAGATGGAGAACGTACTGGTTGGACTACCATGAATTCTCCTGGTGCAACTATTATTCATACTGGAGAAGATTTAGCAGCACCAGCTAAAGAAGGTGATAAATCTCCTGGAATTTGTGAGAAAGAATCTTTTGTAGTTGTTGCTGAGAATGGAGACATTCAATTGAAAGCAGCAAACGGAAGGGTTCGTATTGAAGCAAATGATATTGAGTTTGTTGCAACAGGTAATGCTCCACATGGGGTGTTCTGGGTTAAGGCAAATGAATCTATTAAGATGGATTCAAAGAATATTACAATAGATGGTAAACAATCCACTAAGATTTTAAGCACAGGTCTTCTAGTATTACGTGGTGGATTGGGAGCACAGATTTTATCACCTATATTAGAAGGTGTGAGTTGTGCGATGACCAAGTTGGCATTACCTGAACCAGCAAAAGTAAATCAATAGGAGGAACAAATGGCATTAGCATGGGATGAAATTTGGGCTTATGGTGGACAACTGATATGCAGTGCAAAGAAGATTGTTCCTAAAGCATTGGGGACTGGTGCTAATAAGATAGACCACTCTGCATATATTCAGGGTCCACTTCAGGTTGGAACAGCAGATGATTACTCTAGTGCCGATGCAACAGTAATGATCGGTTCTAATGGAACAGTTAGTACTCCAGATGTTTTGTATGTAAAAGGTAATAAAACACAAGAAGGCGATACGTTACAGACAGGTGATAAGGTTCATAAGGGTGATTTAACTCATACTGGTGATCAAACCCAGACTGGGGATAAAACTCATAATGGGGATAAAACTCATAATGGTAATTTAATTTCAAGTAATTTAAAAAGTTGTACTGGACAAAGTTGTAGTTGGTCGGGTAGTAGTATTAATATTCAGGGTTGGAAAGGATTTGATATTCAACACCCATCTAAAAAGGGGCATAGATTACGGCATATTTGTTTAGAAGGACCTGAAGGTGGAATTTATTATCGTGGAAGAGCATCAAAACCATTGATTCCTCTTCCTCCTTATTGGAAAGATTTAGTTGATCCTACTACTATTACTGTTAGTTTAACTCCTATTGGAGCACATCAGGACATTATTGTAAAGAGGTGGGATGCTGAGAATATACATCTTCAAGCACAAGGTGGATTACCTATTCATTGTTTTTTCCATGTGTTTGGTGCAAGAATTGATGGTGAAAGACTCATTCCAGAATATGAGGGAGAATCTCCTGAAGATTACCCTGGAGATAATACACAGTATTCAATTGCAGGATACCATTACGATAGGAGGACAGAATAATGGCTCATTGGCATACTTATTATACAACTAATTCAGAAAAATATGATACCATAGGACATATTCAATCTTATGGTGGAGATTATAATTGTAATGTTGCTCAAAGTATTTCATGTACTTCTGTAGCTGCTGAAGGGGTTATAAGCACTACCAATACTACTGCATCAAGTAGTACAACAACTGGTTCTATAAAGGCTGCTGGTGGATTGGGTGTTGCGGGAGCTGCATATATTGGTTCGCTTAATTGTGGAGGTAATGCAGTTGTTACTGGGACTCTTACTGCAAATTCAAAGAGTTTTGATATTAAACATCCAACAAAAGAAGGAAAAAGACTTTTATATGGATGTCTTGAGGGTCCAGAACATGCAGTTTATGTTCGTGGAAGATTATCTGGGAATAATGTAATTGAATTGCCTGATTATTGGGAAGGTCTTGTAGATCTTGATACAGTAACAGTTCAACTTACTCAGATTGGAACCAGTCAGGATCTTATGATTGGTGCTATTGATGGTCGAAATATAACAGTTAAGTCTGGTAACGGAACAATAATTAACTGCTATTTTACCGTGACTGCTACACGTAAGGATGTACCAGATCTTGAAGTGGAGCAGGATGCTTGACTTATTTGTATTGTAGTGGTATACTACTAAAGTAGTTGAATGATTCACATGGAAGAGAATCAAAGGCCTGATTTAGGAGAAGATACTGTTGAGTATGAAGATGATGAGTATTTAATGAAATGCGTGGTTGATCCACTCAAGAAAACAATTTATCTATATTCCAATGAAGGGGATACTAAGGAGGTAGTGTGTGATAATACAGAACAGTTTATGAATGTGTTGAGTGTGATACGTGCTACGTGTCCTGAAGAACGTTTGGTGTACACAGATCCAATAGCCTCAGGGGAGGCTAGTCTTTAGTTCCAAAAAAGGCGGGAAAAAACCCCGCCAATTTTTTTGCTCTATTACTTTTTTATGGGACAAAACGATTAATATAAATATCTAAAAAGTAGCGAGTTAAAATGGGTATTCGCATAGATGGTAGTCAAGATCTAATTAATGCAGCAGATGGGTCGCTTACCGTTGAAGGTCTTAGTATTAATGTTGCTGGAATTGTAACTGCATCCGGCGGATTTAAGGTAGGTACTGCAATTACAATAGGTCAATATTCTCCTGGTAATGCAACATTTGTTGGTGTTGTAACTGCTGGTAGTTTTGTTGGTGATGGTTCTGCTCTAACTGGTGTTGCTGCTGGAGTATGGACAGAAGATTCTGTTGGTGTTTCTACGATTAAGCAAGCTGGTATTAATACTACCGGTGTTAAGGGAACTGCTGCTGGTGCTGCTACTTCAGAAGGTGCAGTTCAGGTACATGGTAATGTTTCTGTATATGATGGTATGTTGATGCTTGATCAGGTTATTGATAAGAACTTGACTATACCTGCGGGTAAAAATGCGATATTGGTTGGTCCTGTGCAAGTTGCTGCTGGAATCGGAATGACGGTTGAAGCAGGTTGTACGCTTCTTATAGCATAAATACAAAAAAAGGATTTTATTGATAAATGGCTAATTTACAGGTTGGTGTTGCTGGAAATGGAACCGTCACGGTAGGTGCAGGGGCATCAGTACATTCTCCTGCAAGTAATACCCTGACATTAGGAACAAATGGTGCAGAAAGACTTCGCATCAATTCAAATGGTAGAGTTAATATTGCAGATAGTAATTTTACAAATAATGATTTAGATTATTGTAAATTAAATATATACGGTGCAACTAGTGGGGTTGGAACAGATAAAAATTTAAACTTATTGAATGTATATAATTATGGTTCTGGACAAGTAGGTGATATAACTGGAATTGGATTAGGTGCTGCTGCATCTCCTGATTATACTAAAGCATCACTTGCTTTTATAAGAACAAGTAGTTATGGACGAGGAGATTTAATATTTTGTATTAACAG
>Ga0080013_1001719_pt1 | contig 28035 bp, 31 predicted proteins | sample ETNvirenome_6_85_FD_69236 | JGI IMG/M metagenome (GOLD analysis project Ga0080013, IMG submission 69236) | Marine viral communities from the Pacific Ocean - ETNP_6_85 (SPADES assembly) (version 2) | ecosystem: Environmental > Aquatic > Marine > Oceanic | place: Pacific Ocean | collected 2013-06-19 | reverse complement strand
ATTATTCTGTTAAAGTATTAGGTAGAGTTATTATGCTTATTACTATGTTACCATTAATAATTTCTGCTAATAGAAGACTACACGAAATTGGTATGGCAATCTTTTTTGTGGGATTTATTTATACAATTATTAAATATCATATTTGGAATGTTTATTTTTAACACGGTATAAAAATATGTTGACAACTTCCACAGATCGAGCTAAAATTATAAATTCTAGAAAAGGAAAAACGATGAAAACTACAGAACCATTGGTGATTATCCATACACCCAAAGATTGCAAAGGAAGCTGGATGAAAAAGGTTGTAGGTAATACAATCTTTACCGTCACGTTTACCAAGATGAATGGTGAGCCTAGAATAATGAATTGCCGGTTGAATGTACTAAAGGGTACAAATGGCAAATCCAATCACTTAAAAGAAAGCGATTTTCTCACAGCTTATGATCTGGAGAAGAAAGCATTTAGAGCTATAAACGTGCCGGGAATTTGTAGCTTCAAAGCCAGGGGCAAAGAATATCAGTTTATTGAGGACTATGCCCGTTTCTAGTAGGATATAAAATGCTAACTTTGCAACATATTACAATAAATACAAAAGACATAGATAAATCTATGACATTTTATGAAGAAGTCTTTGGTTTTACAAAGGCTGAAAGACCAGACTTTCCCTTTCTAGGGGCTTGGTACTGGATCGAGCCTGAAAAAACCATGTTGCATCTACAGCATACTCACCTTCCAGTTTGGGGGGCGGCAGGTACAAGTCATTTTCCTGTACATCATATCGCTTTAGAAGTGAGTTATCCAGAGAAGAATATTAGATACGAATATCAACGATGGTGTGATTTTTTAAGGTCTGCACGGGCTGAATGGGATTTGGATATTAAATTTCATTCTTTTGATGATAAAAAATTTCTACAGATATTTGTTTTAGACCCTATTAATTTTGTGAGGTGGGAATTAAACTTTCCTGTGCAATGATGCTACACTGTAAAGAATGCGGTAGTTCTAGAATTGGGTGGGACGCCTGGGTAGATCAGAACGATGAACTTATAACCTCTTTAGATAAAGGTACTTTTAATTCTATTGATCATTATAAGTGTCTAGGTTGTGATACAGAAGAACCAGAGCTTGTTGAAAAATAGTATGTTAAAAGTATTCTTTTTAATATTTATACTAGATGGAAATGATTTTTGGATAAAAACTTCTAGCTATAAATCCTGCCAAGAGATGCATGTTTCTCTTCAAAGCCAGAATATTTGGTCAGCGTGTGTGGAGGGAGAGATATAATGTCCCGTACCTACAGGCACTGGTTCTGGCATTCTAGAATTATTAACTGGCTTGAGGGCAGAACTGTTAAGATAAGCAATTATATCTGGCGAAAACGGTGGAGTGGAAAGTTTAGAAATGACTGATAGCAAAAAATTTCAACCTGATCTTACTCTTGAAGAGCAACATGCTTTACATGATAAAGTATCGAAAGATTGTTTGCAGTTTCTTCTTGACAATTTTGTTGATCTTATAGATGATGATATTCGTAAAACACCTGTTGTGTCTTCTGCCCTACTACAAATGAGTATAGAATTTTGTTTACACCTTGCACCTGATAAAGTTATAGGTTTTGCATTGTTACATCAAGTTCTAGCCCAGGTATCTATCAGCCAGATAAAAGCAGACATGGCAGGTAGAATACCTGAATACAGAGAATTGTTGACAGAAGAACAGAAAGAAAAACTAGAAAAAATACTTGGGGTATCTGTTGACGATCTAAAAAATCCAGAAGATATCTTGCATTAGTTGTATGGATAGAATATCATTAAACACTACCCAGGATAATTTTGATGATCTGTATCAAATTGTTGACAGGGCTAGAAAGAATGCAAAAGCTGTTAAAGTAGACAGAAACTTGTTGATCAATTTGTTGATGGATCATAGTTTGTTGATCAATTCTTTAAATGATCTGGGTGTAAGGGACATAGAAAATGGCTAGCAGACACACAGAATATTCAGACAGAATAGACGGGAAATACTGTGCGTGGCAGAAATATGATTTAGTTGAGCTAGGCGAAATAACACCTAAAATTGCCAAGGTAGCCTATAAAAATTTTAACTTGCCACTGCCCTATAGGTGGGTTATTGTGAGCGTTCTATCTTTTGATCCGAACAATTCGCCCCCATTATCTGTGCAGGTGAAAGATGCGAACTAAATTGTTGAGCTATAAAAATGCTAAAGCTAGCAAATCCGTAAAGTATGGCTACCTTAATTTTATGCTATACCTAGCCCCTCACACATTGTCAGGTTATAATGTCTGTGCAGGTTCTAGCCCTGAGTGTAGGGCAGATTGTTTGTTTGGTTCTGGTTTTGGCAAGTTTCCAAATGTTAAGAAGTCTAGAATTAATAAGACTAAGCGGTATTTTGTTGACCGTGAACAATTTATAGCTGATCTACGCCAGGATATTCTTAGGGCAATAGCTATCGCAAGGTCTGATGATCTAATACCGGCCATTCGTCTGGATGGCACCAGTGACTTGTTTCTAGCTAAACATTTTGTTGATCTGTACAATGCTGCTGTATTTTATGACTATACAAAAGTATACAATCGTTTTAGCAAAATTGTTGATCTGAAAAACTACAATTTGACCTATTCTTATTCAGGTAGAAATAAATCCGATTGCCTGAAGGCTCTAGCTAGCGGAAAAAACGTAGCTGTTCCTTTCACGAATTGTTTACCTAAAAAATTATGGAATTATCAAGTTGTTGACGGGGATGCCCATGATCTCAGGTTTCTAGACCCTAAAGGTGTGGTTGTCGGTCTAACACCAAAAGGCCAGGGCATTGATTTTGTAAATAACAAGTTTTTTATAGATGGTGCATTTGCTCAGTAATCGTTTGTAAAATAGCGCCTTAATTGCTATAAAAAGTGATCGATGGCAGCCGCCATCTTATCTAGATAAGGAACTGAAAAATGCTAGACCTACAAGTTTACGAACACGACAACATTGAAGACCTGTCAGCTTTTGAAATCCAATTTGAAAAACGCCGCACCGGCTGGCAAGACCTGGATGGTGTTTGGCATTGTGATGATGATATCGGCCTTAACACTTTAGGCCCGGACGATTTGTACCAATTGCGAACTGGTGCTGTAATTAACGCCGGTACAGAAAGCTGCGATGCCAAAATGGGCTTGTTTGGCTCAAAATATCAGCTTGTGAACCATGTCGATTATTTCGCCAAGCAGAACACAGCGATTATGGATCAAAATGAGCTAGATTGGCGCAACGTCAAAGTGATCGATAACGTCTATGAGTTTGGTGCGAAGGTGCAACGGTCAATACATTTTCTAGAGCATACCAAGAATTTTGGCGGTCAGGATGCAGTATGCTTGCGCTCTGATACGTTCAATTCGGTAGACCAGTCTTGGAAATTCCAGCAATTTATAGGTGCTTATCGTTCCTTGTGTCGTAACACCTTGGTGTTTGGTGGTGAACGTACATTTCACACCAAAAAGAAACACACCACTAATCTGGATGTTGGCGCAGTGATAGGCAAAGCAAGCGCAGCACTCGGCCTGTTTTCTAGCAATGTTGAGCTACTCGACAAAATGCGTTCAATCCCTTGCGATTTCGAGCAGGCAAAAGAGCTTTTCAGCAAGACAATTGCAGCTAGGCCAGCTAGCACGAGCGAAGACAAATCCAAAACCTACGTCACCAAAACCAAACTTGAATATATGCTTCATCGGTACCTTGAGGATTTGAACGACCTTGGGCCTAATTTGTGGCTGGTCTACAATTGCTTAACCCACTGGTCTACACACACCGATGAAACATTCGAGCGTGAAAGCGTGGATCAAAAAGGCAACCGCAAGATCGTAACGCTAAAGACTAGCAAAGAAGGTTCAAAGGTCTGGAACGTGCAGCGGCAGCGCCAGGAAAAAGTAAGCCAAGTTCTAGCATCCGATCATTGGCAAAAATTGCTTGCGGCGTGATTGAGCTACTATTGCTGGTCTACAGGCTGGCTATACTCTCAATTGTGATCATGGTGCTGTACTACCTGATTGCGTAAGTGTACCATTTACAAAGGCCCGGATGGGGCTTAACCTGTCCGGGTCTTTACATTACCAAACTGGAGGATGACATGCACGAAGACAAGTGGAGAATAATGGACGGTACAATTTGCGCAGATATTTTCGACACTGAAGAATTGGCGAAGGTAGGTCTGCGAAATCATATAGGCGATCTTCGAAATGAAGTCGCACGAGCACAAGACGCTTTAGCGGAAGCTGAATATGCTCTCCAAGATGGTAAAATTGCTTGTAAAATTGTAGCGCCTAATGCAGTGGAGGGGAAAGCAATCGATGATTGGGAGTTTGCTAATCCTTATGTGGACATTACAAACGATTAGAGCTACAAGGGATTGTTTCGTTTAACCGCCATATGAAAGGATAGAAAAATGGCTAAACAAACTTACAGGATGAAAGAGAGTATCAGAAACTTGAGTACTCGCCTCAATATGCAAGCGGATCGCATTCAAGAGATGGCGAATAATGTGGATTGCTTGCGGGAAATCCTTACTGTTCAGAAATTGAGCAAGCCGAGCCTAGCCCTGGACCAGACCGTTTTAAGACTTAACGAACTTTTTGAACCGGCTTTGAAAGCCGAAGCCGCCGCGCTGACGCTCCAAGCCGCCAGAACCACAAAACAGGCCAGCCGCAACACGCCGGAGAAAAAGCGTATGCGTAAGGATTGGTGCAGCAAAATTAGCGTGATCAGGATGGAAACTGATGTTCCAGTAGATAGCTTGACTGTGCACCGGGCCGGTCAACCTGCCAGGAATAAGAACTGGCGATCTATCCAAAATGCTGCCGGGCTTGAAATCAGTAACGATAATAATAAGCAAGATCTGCCACTGGTTGGTACCATCGCCGTGTATTGTCTTAGGTTGCGCTTGCAGGTGCGAAACCTTGAGCATGAAGCCAATATCGAGCAAGACGAGGGTGCAGCTAAGTTCTATAATGAGCGTGCTAGCCGTTTGCTTGAGATCTACTACCAAATAAAAAGGGCGTATCCAAGGTACAATATGCGTGACACGATCTAGCTCTCTCCCTGCCTGCTGCTTAAATAGCGCAGGCTAACTTGGCCCCTGGTCGTAAGGTGAGGTGATCATCTGGCCGGGGGCCTTTTTTATTCTAGCTATAACTGTGCTGTGGTGTATCTAGAGCAAGGCCAGAATAGGGTAGGTTTACCGCTACCTGATCGAGGCTGATATCTGTGCACTGCCAGGATATTCCAGGACAATCTGATTTGGTCTAGGCTGGTTATGCTAGCTCGTACTGCCTGCGGGCCACTAAAAAACAAACCAATTTGTTGATATAGTTCCCGCACGCCTGGGCGCTCGTGTATTAGAACCTTGCCATCTGGGTGAGTGAACAATAACTAGAGCAGAGCAAAAAACTGCTAAAACAGGGCTATATTATATAGCTCGGAAACGCCCGGTCACTGCGGGTTTGAAAGTTCACAAAATAACTATTATACGTGCTTTATCCAACCCACGCAGGGGCCACTACCCCCCCTCCCATATGTATATACACAGCCCATCGTAAATTTTATTTTCAAACCCTTTTTTGTTCTAGCCATAGATAGCCCACAGAGGGGCATAAAGATCCGGGGGGGTTAGGACAATAAAAAACCCAGCTAGCTATTGTGAGCTACCTGGGGCTGTTCTAGAGCCTATTTAACTTCAGTTAACAAAGGAAATCTGTTCTAGCCATAGTTAGTTATAGTTAGTAATTACATTTTTAAGTTAACTGGGGGTATATATTAACCCTGGCCGGTTAATACTATTATACAGCCAAATAAGGGTTTTGTCAAGTAAAAAATAATCTTTTTTATAACCCTCTGTAAATAAACACTCTTTTAGAACCGTTTTTTTCTCATTAATTTCTATTAATTTTTAGAATTTTTTTAAAAAAATAGTCATTTTTTACTTGACAAAACCTATATATGGTGTATAATAGTATACAGAGACTACAAATGTCAAAAGACTGCAACTTTATTTTTTAAAAAAAGAGTTTAGGCAGAACTAGTCTCTTCTTTTTATATATCGGGGGAAGTTTAAAATCAGCAATTCGTAAGACTGGTTCCTGGGTTTAGCTTTTTAAAAGCTAGCTTCCCCCGGTTTTAACCCCCCTTTTACAATAGTTATTACAGGAGTATTTAAAATGGCCGATAAAGATTCAGCATCGAGTGGTAGAATGATATCTGATCAAGATCTGCAAGTTATTAGAAAAGCAGCTAAAAGTGGTGAAAAAGTTTCTGATAGTGATCTACAACTATTAGAAAAAATGATAGAAGGTGGGATGAAAGGTGGTACAACAAGCATTTCAGATCAAGATAAGAAGGTTATTAGAAAAGCAGCTAAAAGTGGTAGAATTATTTCTGATGGTGATCTAAAACTATTAGAAAAAATATTATCAGATGCTAATTATGGTCCGCAGAGTGGTAAAGTGGTTTCTGACAGTGATTTTCGAGTAATAAAACAAGCGTTAAGTGGCAAAAAGAAAAAGGGCGGTGGTAAAATCAAGAAAAACTACGCCCCAGGCGGTAGAACAACATCCGATAAAGATTCAGCATCGAGTGGTAGAATGATATCTGATCAAGATCTGCAAGTTATTAGAAAAGCAGCTAAAAGCGGTAGAATTATTTCTGATGGTGATCTAAAACTATTAGAAAAAATATTATCAGATGCTAATTATGGTCCGCAGAGTGGTAAAATGGTTTCTGACAGTGATTTTCGAGTAATAAAAAAAGCTATTAAAGAAGGAAAGAGCAAAGCTACTCAATTTCAAGCGTTAAGGGGCAAAAAGAAAAAGGGCGGTGGTAAAATCAAGAAAAACTATGCAAAGGGTGGTGGTGTACGACCCACTAATTATTAGGAGTTTTAAAATGACGGAGAAAAAACCATTAACTAAAGCACAACAAGAATTTTTGAATCGTTCTGCTAAACAAGATCTTCCTAAAGTAATTAGAGATTGGAAACCGCCTAAAGAATCATCTAAAAAAACATCTAAGGCAGCAACGGCATACGGCAAGGCTAGGGGAGTTATTAGTAAAACTTATCCGGGCGGTGGTCCTGGCAGTGCAGAAAATGTAGATAAAATTTTTAAAGAGCTAAAAGCTAAATCTCCAGAAGATCAACAAAAAGCAATGAAAAGAATGTTTGGAAAAACAAGATATGAAAAACTTGCTAAAAAAGGATTTTTTAGTAAAGCTTTAACAAAAGGAGCGTTAAAACTTGCTTTAGCAGCTCTTGCTGGTCCTGTAGGTTTACTAGCTGGAATATCACAAGCGGCTGCTGCTACCCCCGCTGGTGCAGGAGAAGATGAACTATTATACGAAATGAGAAGAAAAAAAGTACCGGGAGGTGGGCCGGATGAAGCATATTTTAAACGACAAAAATCTGGTTCTAAAAAAGAAAAGAAAAAGGGCGGTAAAATTAAGAAAAACTACGCAAAGGGCGGTGGTGTTAGATCTGCTAACTACTAAAAATGCCCAGGAAGCTAGAAAAGCCAAATATACCCCCCGACTCTTGCGACCATATCGATAGAATACAAGAACTATCTGAAAGATTATATACAGAACTAGACGAGGATATATCCTGCGGGTACAATAAAATAATAAACGAAGAGCTAGAACTAATAAGAACGATCAATACTCAGCTAAGACAAGCTAGTAAAATATGGTACGATAGATATTATAGAAAAAGAGGAAAATAATTATGAGTTGCGGCGAATGTAAATGTGAAAATTGCAAATGCGACCCTTGTGAATGTCCTAAAAAAGATAACTAGTAAGAAAACTAGAAAATGCCAAAGAAAATAAGCAAATTACAGCTAGCAAAAAACCGTATCGCTAGAACTACCGGCAGGCCGGAAATGACTAAAGTTAAAAATATACGAGATCTAGAAAACTATGAAGCAGTAGTTAAACAGAATCCTAGAGTAAAATCTTATGCGAGGGGTGGTAGTGTCAGACCAGTCAATAGTTAAAATGAAAGAAAAAGAACTATTTGAAAATCATGTATTCTACAAAGGAATAGCCTAATGTCTTTACCAGCTAAAAGAGAATACACCGAAAAGCAAGTAAAGTTCTTAAACTCTCTTATGGACAATGGCGGAAATGTTCTAAAAGCAATAGACGACGCAGGTTATAAGCACAGTTCTAGAGGGTGGTTAATAAATACTTTAAAAGATGAAATTATAGATAGAACAAGGGTTATGCTAGCTTCTTCCAGTGTAAAAGCTGCTAACCGTCTTGTAGAAGGTCTAGACATGAATGGTGACATTCGTGCGAATCACATGGAAATTAGATTAAAATCAGCCAATGAAATCCTTGATCGCGTAGGAATAGGTAAGAAACAGGATATTTCTATTCAAGCGGAAGTTATTCATGGTGTGGTTATGCTACCTGCTAAGAAGCAGATGAAGGATGTAACTCCCAGTGGCTAATACAAATAAGAGAACAAATGAAGGTGTAAAAGCTGCTGGTGAATTTATAGCTACAACTATGGAAAAGATACCAGAAATTGCAAAGGATCCTGATCTTAAAGTAGCTGTTATAAACCATTTAAAAGAAACATGGTTGCCCCTTGTTAGAGCAGGAGTTAGAAGTAAAACAAGTCCGTACGATTCTTATAAAAAAAGTAAGGGTAATGCAAAAACTATAAGAGATACAGCAATTAAAGAAATATCAAAATTTACTGATTTATCTCCAAAAAGTATAGAAAAATTAGGAACAGTTATTGGTGGTATAGCTAGTTTAGTTGAAAAAGGAGAAGTAAAAGTCCCCCCTACATCAATAGTAGATGAAGATAACTTTAAAGTAAAAATAGGAGGGGGTGTAAATCTTCAAGAAAATGAATATGGAGGTGTTGGTTTTGGTGAATGGACAGATAAAGATTATGGAGAGTATTCATTAGAACTACAAAGTGTTTATGGTAATCTATTAAACGGATTTAATGCAAAAGCACGTATACCAACAGGAAGAGAAGGAGTAGATTTTACAGCACGGGCAAGCGGAGATAGCAAAAATTTTGATATTGGTGTTGGTGGACAATGGCAAGTAGGAGATAATGGTATACTTTCTGGAGAGGTAGGCGGTAATCTAGACGAACAACGAGCAGGAGTAGTATATACTACAGATTTAGATAAGATAACTGAAGCATTTGAATCATTATTTAGAAAGAGGGGCGGAAAAGTAACAAAAAAAAGAAAGAAAAGAAAAACTAAAAAATATACAAAGGGTTGTGCAGTAAGGACTGCAAAGTACTAATGGCTAGACCTAAACTTGAAGAAGGTGTAAAAGGCAACTATAGATTAACTACCAAAGAGTACTTACGAAGACAAGCTCGTAAGAAAGTATCTGAAAAGAATAAAAATCTAGAGCGACAAAGAAATAAAATAGATACTTTAGCTAGAGGAGCAAAAAAAGCTAAAGAAGCTCTAAAAGTTTTAGAATCCGGTGGAGTAGCTACAGGAGAGTTACTAGATCAAGCACCTAAAGCATTAAAAGATGCAATAAAGCAAGGCGCAGAAATAATATTTAAACCGAATCCTGGTCCACAGGAGGAGTTTTTAGCAGCGCCTGAAAAAGAAGTTTTATATGGAGGAGCAGCAGGAGGGGGAAAATCTTATGCAATGTTGGTTGATCTTCTTAGGTTCGCTTCCAATTCTAATCACCGTGCTTTACTACTCAGGCGTACTCTGGGCGAACTGACCGAGCTTATAGATCAATCTAGAAAGATCTATCCTAGAGCCTTTCCAGGTTCTAAATTCAAAGAATCAAAGTCTACCTGGGCTTTTCCTTCAGGTGCTACTGCTACTTTTTCCTATGTAGATAAAGATTCTGATGTTACAAGGTATCAAGGCCAGAGTTTTACCTGGATAGGTATCGATGAACTGGGCCACTACCCCTCTCCTTATGTGTGGAACTATCTTAGATCTAGACTTAGAACTACCGATCCAGATATTGAAACATACATGAGAGCAAGTGCTAACCCAGGAGGAATGGGCGGTTGGTGGATCAAAAAGATGTTTATCGATCCTAATATACCAAATGAGCCCTTTTGGGCTACGGATATAGACACTGGTAAAACTTTAAAATACGGACCTTCTCACTCTAGAGCAAATGAACCTTTGTTTCAGCGGAAGTTCATTCCTGCCAGACTAACGGACAATCCGTACTTGATGCACTCAGGAGAGTACGAAGCTATGTTGCTTTCTCTGCCAGAGGTAGAGCGTAGAAGATTGCTAGAGGGTGATTGGGACGTTGCAGAAGGTGCTGCTTTCTTTGAGTTCGACAGGTTAATGCACGTTGTAGAACCGTTTGAAGTACCTACTAACTGGCCTAGAATAAGAGCAGCGGATTACGGTTTTAGTTCTCCTTCTTGTGTACTTTGGGCAGCGATAGATTGGGATAGTAATATTTGGATCTATCGTGAATTATACAGAAAAGGTCTAACTGGTGAGGATCTAGCAGATTTAATTGTACAACTAGAAGCCTTCGATCCACCGATGCAGATATCTGTACTAGATAAGTCTTGCTGGTCTAAAATGGGCCTGGGTCCGAGTATAGCAGAAACTATGATGAATAGAGGAGTTAGATGGGTTCCTTCTGATTCAAATAGAATGTCCGGTAAAATAGAAGTACACCGCAGATTAAAAACTGATGATTTAACCGGGCAACCTAGACTTAGAATAGTTTCTACTTGTACAAATCTAATAAGAACTTTACCTACTCTACCTCTATCAAAAACTAATTCAGAAGATGTAGATACAAAAGCAGAAGATCACGCATATGATGCTCTTAGATATATGGTTATGATGAGAAGATTAAACTACAATCTTGAAAGTTTTTCTCGTAGAATAAAAGATCAGCCAGTAGAAATGGCCGATGCAATATTTGGATATTAAATGGCTGAAGAGACAAAAATAAAAACTGAAATTGCAATTAGTAATGAAACTAAAGCCTTATTTGAGGATAAATCTTTTGTAACAGATGTATTTGAAGAATTAAAGGATTGTTTACAGGAAATTCAAGATTCAGGTATTGATTTATATGAATCTGCTACACCTTATGATGCTGCAGGATATCCGATTGGAGATAGAATTGAAGGGGCCTGGGATACAGAAACTAGAATGTATACATCAGGAGATCAGCTAGTAACTTTACGTAAATATCCAAATTTAAAAAAGTTTTTTACTAGTTTTATAGCCGATCAAATAAAATTTAAATTAGAATATTCTCCTATATTTGAAACTGCTACTGAATGGCAACCTATAAGAAGTGGAGAAATATTAGAAAGTAAAAAAACTAAATTTGAAACTCAAGAGGAATATATTGCTCGTATTAGAAAATATGCACAACCGGAAGGTACAAAAACTGACTGGCCGGGTCAAGTATTTGACTATAGAACAGATTATCCTAAATCTACACAAGATCAATTTCAACAAGGAATAAAGTGGGATATAGATCTTTTTGCAGAGGGTGCAAGTGGGTATTTTGATACGTTAAGATTTCAAGGTGTTAGAAATGGCGTTCCTCCTTCTGAAAATTCTGTAGTATTTACTATTTCATCAAATTCTTTTGGTAAATCTGCGGGTGAAATAAAAGAATTTTTAAAAACCTTGGGTATTGTAGGCCAACGAAAAGAATCCCGTATGCTTAGACATTTTATAAGATACTTTACAGGACATTTTGGGAAAAATCTAAAAGAACTTGATGCTAAAAAACAACAACGGGAACAATATAGAGATTATGAACGCGAAGAAAAACCAGGAACACAAGAATTAGTACCTAGAAAAATAACAGATTCTGCTAATCCTGTACTAGAAGATATACTAGATACTTTAGTGCGTGGAGGAATGATTACAAAAATTCAAGAACCTAAATTTAAAGATTTTGAACCTAGATATCTTGTAAAACTTACCCAACATCCTAAAACTCAAGAGCCAAATTTTGCAGATACATCTTTTCTTATTGACGCTTATAAGTATTATTTAAGTATTCCTAAAAAAGAGCCTGGAAGAGAAAGAAGTGTTCAAATAAGAGAAACAGAAGGATTATATGAAGAGCCTGTAGCACAAGCTGTAGTACAGTTACTTAAAGGGAAGCAACCCGCACAAGTATCTCATAGCAAATTAAGAGATAAAGGTGCTGTGCGTTCAATGCTTGATATAAGACAACCAGTATCTGTACAAGGATCTTCTACTAGTTTTGATATTGTTCCACAAGGATGGCTGACTAGAGAGCAATGGATAGCAGAGGTAAATCAAAAAGCAGACCAAATAGCAGAATATACACAGCCACAGTATGAAGTCACAGTACAAAATGAACTTGTAAGAACGCCAACTGCAAGTTGGGGAAGAGGGGGAACAAGCTGGAGGTCTGGATATCATTCAAGAGCAGTTGTAAAAGAAACAAATACTAAATTTGAAAGGTGGTCACGGGTACAGGATAAAGAATCTGCCAAAACTTATTCTGTTCAAGATCCCATTTCTGCTACACCTACTGTTTCATATGATATAGATGAACTGACATATGATCCAGATGAACAAACATATGATATAGATGAAAAAACATATGATATAGATGAACAAATACGAAACTTACTTAACTTTAGATTTGAAAGAAAAACTGTTCCTATTAAACCGACTAAAAGTGAAAGAGAAAACGAAGAATGGAGAAAAAAGGAAGAATTAAGAAAACAGAAAGAAGCAGAAAAAGAAGCTAAAAAAGCAGCTAGAAAAGCAGCTAGAAAAGCAGAAGCAGCTAGAAAAGCAGCTACACAAGCAGGAAAACCCTCTGCAACTAGTCCTTTAGCAGAGAAATTACGACAAAGAGCAGAAGCAAGATTAAAAGCAGAAAATGAAAAAGCAAGACAAAGATTAGGTATACAACCAGACGATACTAAAAAACCAGAAACGGTTTCTACTAAAAAGCCTCCAACAGGAGGTGCAGGAGTACTTTTAGGAATTATACCAATACTTGAAGAGGCTTTAGGTTATTATGTCCCAGGACCAAGAGGTATTAAAAGAGGTGGTATTATAAAAAGTAATCAAATATCACTAAAAGACCAAATGAATAAACTAACAGGATAAAGGAGATTAAAATGCCATACGGTTATCGTTACCCCGGAAAGAAAGATATCGAAGGTAAAGTCAAGCAGGGAGATCTAAGCGATGTTCCTAGTGGAAACTTGTATCGGATGAAGTTAGAAAAGAAAGTTCTAGCTGAACCGGATCAAACTCAATTTGCAAATCACTCAGGCAAAAAGAAAGCCGGTAGGCATGTAGATGGTTCTATTGACCGTTTGCATGGTGATTTTTCACTTCAAAAGGACTTTTCATAATAAGGAAGAAGGCAATGCCACCCAATGATATAGATCTAGATCAGCCTATGGAGTTAGATCCTGATGACGTATCTAATCTTGCTGGAGTTATAGAAGGTAAGTTTGCAGATGCTGAAGAAGGTAAACGAGCGGATGAAATTCGCTGGTTAAGTGCTTATAAAAACTATCGAGGAATAACAGATTCTTCTACTCAATATAGAAATTCTGAAAAATCCAAGGTGTTTTTAAAGATTACAAAAGTAAAAGTACTTGCTGCTTATGGGCAATTGACCGATATTCTTTTTGCAAATAAGAAATTTCCCTTAACTATCGAACCTACTCCTGTGCCAGAGGGTGTGGCAGAGTTTGCTCATTTACAAATGCCTCAAGAACAGCAGGCTGGTATAGAGGGTTTTCAAGGAGATGGTAAAGAACTTTTACCGGGTGCTCTAGAGGCTACTTCAACTGAAGAGCAGGGTGGTAATCCTATGCTTGCAGGTTTAAGTACTACCTTTGGACAATCGGACAATTTAGTCCCAGGTCCGGGTTATCTTGGACAGCCACAGATAAAACCAGCAGCAGAGACAGCTAGAAAGATGGAAAAGGTCATAATGGACCAACTTCTAGATACTTCTGCTGTGAATGTTCTACGCCATGCTATTTTTGAATGTTCTTTACTAGGTACTGGTATTGTAAAAGGTCCGTTTAACTATGGTAAAAAAGTACATCGCTGGAAGGGTACTGGTGATGCTAAAGAGTACGATCCTTATGAAAAAACCGTGCCTCGAATAGAAGCGGTTAGTTGTTGGGATTTTTATCCTGATCCTAGTGCTACAAGTATAGAAGATTGTGAATATGTAATTCAACGGCATAGGATGAATCGAGAACAGGTTCGTGATCTTATGAATCGCCCATATTTTAATAAAGAAAAACTAGAACTTGCTTTAGAAATGGGACCGAATTACGAAGAAAGACACTTTGAACCTACTATTCGTTCAGATAATGATCCTATGAATGATAGTAACAGGTTTGAAATTCTAGAATATTGGGGCATTTTAGATTCTACTTTAGCTGAAGAAGCAGGTATGGAAATGCCTAAAAGTTTATCTGAACTAACCTCTGTACAAGTTAATATATGGGTTTGTTCAGGCATGATAGTTAGAGCAGTAGTAAATCCATTTACTCCTATGCGTATTCCTTATCAGGCATTTCCTTATGAACTAAATCCTTACCAATTTTTCGGAGTAGGCGTAGCGGAGAATATGGAAGATGCTCAACTACTTATGAACGGCCATATGAGAATGGGCATTGATAATCTAGCACTTGCTGGAAACTTAATATTAGATGTAGATGAAGCACAGCTTGTACCGGGGCAATCTATGGAAGTTTATCCTGGTAAAATCTTTAGAAGGCAGACTGGTGTTACCGGTACTGCTATAAATGGTATTAAATTTCCTAATACAGCCCCTGAAAATTTACAGATGTATCAAGTAGCTCGTCAACTAGCAGATGAAGAAACTGGTATTCCCAGTATCGTACACGGCCAGACGGGTGTAACCGGCACCGGTAGAACAGCGTCGGGCTTGTCTATGCTTCTAGGGTCTGCTGGTTTATCTATTAAAACTGTAATTAAAAACATCGATGATTATCTTTTAAAACCGATGGGTGAAGCGTATTTTCAGTGGAACATGCAATTTAATGATCTAGATATAGAGATAGTAGGAGATTTAGAAATAAAGCCAAAGGGTGTGGCTGCTGTGATGCAAAAAGAAGTTCGATCACAACGGTTAACAATGCTTCTACAAACTGTAAGTAATCCGATGCTAGCACCATTTATTAAAATTCCAAACTTAATCCGAGAGATAGCAGTGTCACAAGATATAGATCCAGATGAACTTGTAAATGATCCTAATGAAGCAGCTATCTTTGCAGATATATTGAAAGGAATGGCAAATGAACAAGGAACAGGCCAAGCTCCTACTGCCCCTGGTCAACCACCAGGAGGGATGGCTGGGGCTGGAAGAGTACCTCCAGGGGCTAATCCAGCGGATGCAACAGCAACTGGTGGTGGAACCGTCGGAGTTGGAACTGCGCCGACTCCAGGGGAAGCTGGCTTTGCTGCAAACACTGGTCAAACTCAAGAAGTCGGTTAATGATACAATAGAGGTAGAAAAGAATGGCAACTCCAATATACGCAAGTCCGATAGTTGATCCTCAAACAGATATAAATCAATTAAATACTGTTTATACTTCAGAACATTTAACTGAAAATTATAATACATTTTTCAATGATAAAACTGAAAATGAAAGATTGACTTATATGCCTGAAGGATATGAAGATCAAATAGATTTTGATCCTTTTCAATCTGATTATGGTTTAGATTTTAAAAGTACTTTAGAATCAGAAGGCTTTGTAAATTATGTAAAAAATAATCCGATTAGAGCAACACAAGGAGGTTCTGCTGGACCTACTGTAACAGTTGGAGGTAATGTACTATCTACAGGAGAACTTAGACGAAGAAAAGAAGGACCACCGGAAGGTAGGGTAGTATATAGAGATGAAGTTTTGCCATTTTATGAGGGGCAAAAAGAAGAAGATGAAGGATCTGTTTTTGACTATTGGAAGAGTATACCTAATATCAGTTCTTTTTCAGAAGGACTTCGTGGATCTATATATGGAGTGAGCCAACCCTCGAAAGAAGAAGCAGCAGCACCTGTTGCTCAAGCACCTGCTGAAGAAAGGACGATATTTTCTCCGGGGGGGCATCCAGGTGCACAAGGATCTGTTACAAGCGGTTTAACCGGCGAAACTGTTTCACATCCTAGCAGTTTTTCAGAGGGTATACAGAGTGGTTTTATGGATATAAATCAAGCGACAGGCAAGCTAGGTACTAGTGCGATATCTCAAGGTCTAGCCACTGTACAGGCTTACGGTCTTGAAGGTATTCCTACAAGTTATGGAGAGCCAGTAGGGCATAAAGGAACGGGTAGTACTAGTACTGGTAATACACCAGCAGCAGCAGCAGCAGCAGCAGCAGCGGAAGGGCCAACGGCTGCAGATGTAGCTAATATAGGTGCATTTGGGGGAGCGTGGAAAAAAGGCGGAAAAATAACCGCCCAAATGAACAACTTAAAAAATGGCGGACTGGCCGTAGCTGAACCTAATAAAGACGCTTCATGGTTCATTAGAGAACTACAATCTAAAGAAGGTTCTGATGTTCAGGTTTTAAAGGACGATGGAAAGTTAGTAGGTGCAATAGACATGAACGATCCTAATCGGCACTTTATTATAGATATGGTCGATTTCGATAGTAAATTAGGTATTATCCAGCCGCATGAAATGGCTATGGCTGCAGATCCTAGATCAGCGGGTCAACTAGATCGCAAAAGGAATTGGGGTAATAGGATCGAGAAGCTTGTACAAATACAACAAGGTCAAATAGAAAAAGAAAAATTTGAAAGGGTTAGAAAACATCCTGATATTCCTTCCCGTCAGTCAGTAGTATCAAAACCTGCTTCTGATGGTAGAGAAGACTACCGATCTTCATATGATATAGGGGTTGCACAATCTGCCCCACCTCCTGCAATTTCACCCGATAGGGAAATTACAGAGCAAATAGTACCTCCAGATACGGAAGCGGATGTTTATATTAAAACTGCTGGAGAGTTAACTCCCCCGCTACCGGCTGCTAGACCTGTAGAATTTCCAGCCTCTCAACCGGCTGATACCCTTGCTGCTGCACCGGCTGCTGCATCCGATACTTCAGAAAGACCACTAGGTTATGGTTTACAAGGAAGTGGAGCAAAACCCAGAGGTATGATAACTCCAGAAAGAGCAGCATTTAGAGAAGCTGGAACAGAAGAACCATTTGTACAATCTGAAGATCTTGAGCAAAAATCAGAACCACAAAAAATAATAGAAGCTGTTCTCCCTGCCTATGATCCAGAAGACAATCCAGATAAAATTCATAATCCTGGTAATGTCAAGGCAGTTAAAGAAGATTTTCATGGACAAGCAGATATAACTGAAGACGGTTTTGCTCAATTTACTGATCCTAGATGGGGATTAAGAACTTTATTTATGACTTTGCAGCGACCTAGATACAAGGATAAAACCATATCAGAGATAGCAAATATTTATTCTCCCCATAAAAATGAACGTGGAGAAATAGAAAATACTCTAGAAGCTATTCAAGGAAAAATAGATGTTATCGCTCAAGAATTAGGTATTGAAGATGTTAATACTGTATTAGATTTAAATGATCCAAAAATTTTAGAAGCTTTAGCACGGGCAATTATAAAATCTGAAAAATTACCAGAAGAAGCAGATTATTATCTAAATCTTCCACAAGAAGTATGGGAGTATGCACAAAAAGCTGCTCCTATAGATATGCAAGCAGGAGGACAAGTCCCCCAAATAAACCAATCTGGATTTATTGAAGGCCCAGGCTCTCCTGTTAGCGATAGTATTCCAATGCAAGCTGAAGCTGACTCCTTTATTGTAAATGCACCTGCTGTACAGATGGCAGGTGGGCCGAATAAGCTAAATGCTATGGTACAAAAAACAAACCCTAAAAAAGGTACAAAAACCCCTACTAACCCTCAATCTATAAATGTATCAAATGGTGAATATAAAATAGGCAAGCAAGATGCACAAAAGATTGGTTATAAAAAATTAAATAAAATGAATGATGCGGGTAAACCGTTTGTAGATCAGCTTGATCAAAAGGGTTATGCGGAGGGGGGGTCTACATCCTATAATAATCCTGGCAATGTTGAAAATACTGAAAAATGGGCAGGTAAAACAGGAGAAACTTACGGAGATAATAATAGATTTGCAGTCTTTGATACACCAGAAATGGGTTTAAGAGCTTTAGCTAGAGATATTAGAACTAAAATAAAAAGAGGCGGTAAAGATGGTACTACTATTAAAACAATTATTTCTAAATATGCTCCTGACAATGAAAACGATACAAATAATTATATAAAATTTGTAACAGATGAGGTTGCTACATTGTACCCTGAAGATAAAGTTGGAAAATCAAAAGTAACAATGAAACATTTACCTGCCATTGTAAAAGCTATTGTAAAAATGGAAAATCAAAAGTACGGTAAAGCGTTTATAGAGCGGTATACTAATGACAATACTTTTAGTACTGCATTGAGATTAGCTGAATATAATTTACCAGAAAATATGACTTATGAAGAAGCTTTAGCATATGAAAATTCTTTAGCTCCTATGAAACCCCCTCCCCCTAAACCATCTGTAGCAGTAGAGCAAGCTCCTGCGAACCTTTCAAATAGAGGATTTGTAAATTTACCAGAAGAAGAGGGCGATATAATAAGAGGTACTTTAGGAGTACCTGAATCTCCTTATTTAGGAGTACCTAAATCTCCTGATGTATCTCCCGATGAAAATAGACTAGGACGGCTACCTGCACAATAATAGCGGCCCCGTCTTCAACAACCTGCAGAGGCTACCCAGCAAAGCTGGCCCCAAAGGAGGAACTATGACTGACAATACTACTGAAGTAGAAGAAAGTGAAGTTAACGAGCCTACCCCATACGAAAATGAATACAAAAAGCATTTGAATGATCCTGATGCACAGGACACTTCTCAAGAAGAAGCTACTCCTGTACAAGAAGGATTTCTAAACCAAGAAAGTAAACCAGAACACGACTATAAAAAGAGATACGATGATTTAAAAACCCATTATGATCGAAAGCTCAATGAATGGAAGCAAGAACAAGAAACTTTAAATGCACAGTTAAGGGCAGATAATCCTCAAAATGTAAATGTGCCGAAAACTGCAGAAGAGTTAGAACAGTTCAAGCAAAATTATCCAGATGTCTATGATATAGTCGAAACTATCTCGATGCAAAATGCTGACTCTAGAGTTCAAAATATTGAAGAGCGTCTACAAGTTCTAAAAGAACAAGAACAGGATGCTTTAAAGAGAACAGCCGAGCAAGAGTTACTTTCTTTACATTCAGATTTCTACGAAATAAAAGAAGATGAAAATTTCATAGAATGGTTGAAAGACCAGCCTGAAAGTATTTCAGATGGTGTACTTAAAAACGGTACAGACTTTAAATGGGCCGCTCGTGTAATCGATCTTTACAAAGCGGATGGTGGTACTGTTCAGAAAACAAACAAAAGTAAGCCCTCAAAGGCTGCTGAATCTGTAACCAAAACTCAAAAACGAACTGTACAAACCAAAGGGAATAAGAAAACTTGGTCTTTACAAGAAGTTGAAAAGATGAAGCCTTGGGAGTTTGAAAAATATGAGAAGGATATAGATTTAGCTAGGCGAGAGGGTAGACTTGAACCTTAACTAGGAGGAATAAGTTATGGCTTTTTCCAGTGCTGGTGGGTACGCTAGTCTTCCAAACGGAAACTGGGTACCTGCTATTTATAGCCAAAAAGTTCTTAAATTCTTCCGCACGGCCTCGGTTGTTGAAGATATTACAAACACCGACTATGCAGGAGAAATTGAAAACTTTGGCGACACGGTTAAAATCATCAAAGAGCCTACCATTACTGTCTCCTCGTACACTCGCGGTTCAGTTCTAAGTCCCCAGGACTTGCAAGATGACCAGCTAACTCTGGTAGTTGACCAGGGCAATGCTTTTGCTTTCAAAGTCGATGACATTGAAGAGCGGCAGAGCCATGTTAATTGGGAATCTCTTGCTACTAGTTCTGGTGCTTATGCACTGAAAAACGAGTTCGATACTAACGTCATTGCTGCTATGGTTTCCGGTGCGGGAACTACAGTTGGTTCTGACGGTTCGGGACAGGATGTTGGTCATGCTTCAGGTGAAATTGACCCTGTGAATATCCTAGCTAATCATGCTAGGCGTTTAAACTCAAATGATGTACCAGAGGAAAATCGCTGGTTTCTAGCTCCACCGCAATTCTGGGAGCAGGCTGGACAAACTTCCAGTAAGCTCATGGACTCGTCGGTGACTGGGGATAGCGTTTCACCTTTGCGTAACGGCAGAATCCATGCGGGTAAAATCCAGGGATTTTCATGCTACATGACTAATAACTTTGCTGCTTCTTCGACAAGTAACTACTACAAGGTCTTGTCAGGCCATATGTCTGCAGTTTCTACTGCTTCGCATATTGCTAAGACTGAAGTAGTTCGCGATCCTGATTCCTTTGCGGATATCGTTCGTGGATTGCATGTCTTTGGGCGTAAAGTTATTCGGTCTAAGGCATTGCTCGTTGAACACATCCTAATTGATTAAGGGAGGAATTAAAAATGGCTACTTATGATCATACAACCGGTCAAGGTACTGCTGGACATCCCTCTCGTAAAAGGGGTGTTTACGTCCTTGAAAAGACTGTCGATATCGCTGCTGTTTGCACGGCTGGCGGTATCAGTGCGTTAACTGCTGATGATATCATTCAAGTGATTGATATTCCGGCTGAAGTCTATATTATCCATGCTGGTGCAGAGGTTATTACCGCTCTTAATGGTACTAGCCCTGTTCTTGACATTGACTTTGCTGCAGGTGATGACTTTGTAGATGGGCATGATGCTTCTTCTACTGGTTACGCTGCTAAAGGTACTAATGGTCATGTGGATTATACGGCTGTTACTACTTTTTCCAATCGTGTTACTGCTGCAGATACGCTTGATGTTAAAGTAGGTGCAGGTGCGAATGACGTTTCAACTGGTAAAATTCGAGTATATGTAATTCTTGCAGATATTTCGGGTGTAGATGAAACTGATCCGCTTCAAGCAGTAACATTCTAAACTGGATTGGGGAGGGACTAGTTCTCTCCCCATTCTACCTAAAATATAATTCAAATATTCAGTACTTGCTGTAACAGGAGTACTGTATAGATCTACAGGAGATTAATATGAATGATTTATCAAAAATGTTCATTGGTTTTGATCGTATGTTCGATCAAATGTTTATGAATGTAAATAAAACAACCTATCCACCTTATAATGTGGAAAAAATAGAAGATAATGAATATAAATTATCAATGGCTGTTGCAGGATTTTCATCTGAAGACTTGACAGTTACTATAGAAAAGAATACACTTAGTATATGTGCTACCAAACAAGAAAAGAGTAATTGTGATTATACATGGAAGGGTATTGCTAATAGAAGTTTTCGTAAAGACTTTTGTCTAGCATCTAACATGGAAGTAAAAAACGCCAAATTGAAAGATGGGCTACTGGAGATAGACTTAGAAAAAGTTATTCCAGAAGAAGACAAAGAGAAAATAATTACAATTTCAAAGGAGTGAATAATGAAAATACTTTCTGCTGTTCTATTATCTATAGCTATTACGGTAGCTTCAACTGCAGCATTTGCCAATCCTAAAAAAAGTGGAATTGTTCCTGAACAAGAACACCTTGAAATGTTGTACCCTACTGTTCTTGTAAGATTAGGTAATGGGTCAGGGTCTGGGACGGTTATCTATTCTGAACAAAATGAAGAGCTTGATTATGAAAGTTATGTTCTAACCAATTGGCATGTAGTTCAAAATTATGTACAATTGAACAAAGTTTGGAACTCTGAGAAAAAAGAACACATAGAGGTAGAGAATAGACGGCCTGTAAACATTGATTTGTGGGAATACAATAATTTTAGTATAGCGGTAGGAACTATTGGTAGGATTGCTAATATTGTAGCTTACGATAAAAGTAGGGATTTGGCTTTGCTACAGGTAGAAGATACAGAACGCCAGATGCCACATGTAGCTAAAATATATCCAGAAGATAAAGATGACGGTCCTTGGATTTTTCAAACAGTCTACGCTGTTGGAGCAGGGTTAGGTAAGCCCCCTTTTCCGACAATGGGATTACTATCTGGTTATGGAAAAGATACACATGGTAATGACCTGTATTTAGCAAGTGCACCTATAATTTTCGGAAACTCAGGAGGTGCTTTATATGTATATAGTCCTCGTAGGGAATATGAATTAATTGGTGTTCCTAGTATGGTATCTGCTTATGGTTGGGGAAATGTAATTACACACATGGCTTGGTCTAGGCCAATATCGGAAATTCGTATTTTTCTAAGGGACGCTGGTTATGGCGTAAAAATCTTAGGGGATGAGCCAGAACAAGAAGAGGAAGAAGAAGCTAGAGAATAAAAAGCACTTGGAGAACACATACTAAGGAAAACACATTATGTCTGAACAAGAAATAAATACACAAACTTATATTGCTGTATTAATAGAACAAAGAAACGAAGCACTTAATAAGCTTGCTAGTTATATGGCTGTAACTAAAGAACTTGAAAAAAAAGTAAAGGAAATTCAAAGTTCTGATGAAGCTAATGATAAACAGGACGTAGAATAAAGGAATAACTAATATGGTAGGGTATAGTCAAGACATGCTAAAGCAAAAAGCAAAACAGTATGGTTTTCAGGGGGAAATGGCAGATTTTCCTAAATACCTAGAACAAAATCAAGATGTAGCACGACAGTATTTTGCCCAGCAGAACTCGGACATGTATCAACAGGGACAAGAGGGGCAAAAAAAAGTTGATGGGGTAACTACAGTCCCTAGAACTTATGAAGGTGAGAGTTTAGCTTATATTTCGGATGAGGAAGCTCTACTGCTTAGAGAAAAAGGTGGAGGTGTACCTCCGAATGATCCTTCAGGACAAATTACCAAATTTGGTATCCCAAGTTTTGAGGGTGGTGCAGGGGCAGGAGTGGGTGGTGGTCCTAATTGGATGACAAGTGGGGCATATAACCAGCCGGGACATCCGATGTACCATCTTTCCCCTAATTACCGACCCCCCGCTCCTGCCCCTGCACCACCACAAAATGTAGAGCCACTACCTTTAGTCGTAGGTGATGCCAAGGAGGACGCCGCCATTACGTATGAACTCACAGCGGGTGGACCTCGTTGGCTATTTAATAATCTACTGTATACGAATCAAGCTGATGCACAGGCTGCTTTTGATACATTTCAGCAACAGCAAGCAGCCCAACCCCCTGCCGTCGCCTCTCCTGCTGCACCCCAACCACAGAATTTAGTTCCACTACCTTTAATCGTAGGTGATGCGTCAATGGTTGAAGCTACTAAAGCATTTAATAAGAGTGCTAACCCTACCATTCCTTCTACAACTGGGGGGTACGTTGACAATGGTGTTATGAGTCCGACTTTTGGTCAAATAATCCACGGGCCAGCAATGCAACCAACACCAACAGTAGGTGCACAAACATTAAATAACCCTTCACTTCGTGAAATTAGTGGACAAAGGGTTTCAACTCCTGCCCTTCCTTATGGTACACAATTTCAAGCTGCTTTAACTCCCTTTGAACAAGCACAAAATATTGGTGCAACTACAGGACAGGTAACTGCAGATTTAACCATTGATCAAGCTGCTCAAGTTCCTATAGGACAAACTGCAGTACCTACACCTACAGAAGCTGCTGAAGTAGCGGCAGCAGCAGCTTCACCTGCTGTACAACAAGCTGCTATACAGGCAGCACAAATAGGTGCTCCTACACAAACCGTAGAAGCTGCTCAACAGGCTCAAACACAAGTAGCTAATTTACAGGCTGCTCAACAAGCACAGGCTGCTCAAATTCAAGCTCCTGCTGACAGAGCACTACAAGCTACAGAACAAATTTCTGGTCCTGCACAACAGGCTGTTGAAGCAGCCGCTTTTGTAGAACCTGCTTTAGTAGCTTCTCAAGCTAATCCAAGTACAGCAGCTACTGTACAAGGACAGCTTGCAATACTGTCTGAACAATTTGTACAAGGAGAAGTACCGTTTTGGGCTGCTGGTGCAGTACGTGCAGCTACACAGAAACTTGAAGCAAGAGGCTTGGGTGCAAGTAGCATGACAGCACAAGCAATTGTTCAGGCTTCTCTTGAAGCTGCCCTTCCTATAGCACAAGCAGATGCTAGGACAATAGCTTCTTTTGAAGCACAGAATTTAACAAACAGACAACAGACAGCAATGTTGACAGGTCAATATAGAGCGCAGTTTTTAAATCAAGAATTTGACCAAGCCTTTCAAACTCGTGTAAGAAATGCAGCTACTGTATCAGATATTGCAAATAGAAACTTTACTGCAGAGCAACAGATTGCTTTGGAAAATTCAAAGCTAACACAGACAGTAGATTTAACAAATTTAAGTAATCAACAAGCTCTTGTAATGGCAAATGCAGGGGCATTGGCTAGTTTAGATATTTCTAATTTGAACAATAGACAACAAGCTGCTGTACAAAATGCACAAAGTTTCTTACAACTGGATGTAGGAAATTTAAATAATAATCAACAGGCTGCAGTAGTGAATGGACAGCAGCAAGTACAAAGTTTGTTGACAGATGCAGCAGCAGAAAATGCAGCTAGGCAATTTAATGCTACAAGTCAGCAACAAACAGATCAATTTTTTGCAAACCTTATTGCCGGTATAGGGCAACAAAATACTGCACAAGCTAATGCAATGAATCAGTTTAACACTGGTGAAGTAAATGCTTTACAAAGGTTTAACTCAGAGCTTTCCAATCAACGGGATCAATTTAATGCTCGTAATCAATTAGCTATTGGACAGAGTAATGCGGTGTGGCGTAGAGAGATTGCAACTGCAGATACAGCAGCTACAAATTTTCAGAATCAGTTTAACGCACAGAATTTGCTTGAGCTTAGTAATGAAGCATACGATAATCTCTGGCAAGAATATAGAGATATGCTTGAGTTTGCTTGGACATCTGGAGAAAGTGAATTAGATCGTATTGCTTCTATACAATTAGCACAAGTTAATGCTGCTAATACAAGAGAATTAGCAGAATTTCAAGCTGATAGAGAACGGTCATCACAAGTAGGTGGCTTTATTGCACAAGTAGCACAACCATTTATTCAAGTTGGTGCCAGTGCTCTTGCGGAATGGGCATTCTCATAGGGATTAATGATACGGCCTCGCTTAAACGCACGTGGGGGATAATTAAAATACTATATAGGAGAAAATAATGTCAAGTTTAGGATTTACTGATCAAGCAGTATCTCAAGAGGAAGCTGCAAATAAAGGGTATTTTGAGCAAGTTAGTGAACTACAAGGTGGCTCTGCTAAGGCAATAAAAGATTTTATAAAAACAGACGGTACAAAAACTGACATAGCCACTTTATTTGCAACATTAAAAACAGAACAAGGTACTTATGATTTTGAAAAAGCGCACCTTGCCTATGCACTTAATATAGCTGGTGCTACTGAAGAACAAATACTTAATGCTATGGCTTTTCTTACTAAAGCTAAAAAACGAACATTAGCAGGTAGAGTAAGTTTTAGAGAACAAGAAACAGGTAAAGAATTTTTTGAGGGAATAATGGAAAAACCAACTAAGGCACCTAAATATAAATCAAGAAAAGATAATTATAGAGACTCAATCGATACTGCTATGAGAACCTATCGCCAAGCTCAATTAAAACCCATATCACCAGAAAAGGATGTTGGATAAAATGCCTAATATTGAAATAACAGAAATGACTGCTCCTATTCCCGGTCAATCTTTGACTGCAGAACTTGGTTCTAGACCTTGGGAACGCCCAGCTAAATATTCTGATCCAGAAGATGCTTTGGAGTATTATGTAAAACAAATAAGTTTGCCTGATAGAACAGCTCATATGTTAGAAATTTTAGAGTTGGGTTATCCTGTAGCACCATTGGTAGATTCTATGCTTATTGCTGGGGTCATGCAAGGGTTACATACCATTGATGTAGCTGTACTTATTTCTCCGGCAATGTTTAAATTAATAACTGCTGTAGCTGATGAAGTTGGGGTTGAGTATAAAACAGGACTTACTAAAACTGAAGACGGTAGTGTAGATCAGCTTTTGGTTGAACGTGCTGCAGCAGAACCTGAAGCAGAAGAAATTGAAGAAAGATTTGAAGAAACTGAATTAGAAGATGTTATAAGTGCCGCTAAAAAGACTAATACTGGGATAATGTCCCAAACAGCAGCACAAGAAATGGAGGTCTAACTATGCCACTTATTGTAGCAGATATAGCAGCGGGATTTGCAAAAGAAACTACTGCTGGACTTAAAAAATCGGCAGCAGATAGGCAAAATATAATTAATATAGCTGCATCACGAGCAATTACTGAAGGTGGTAAGCTGTATGATACACGTAAATTAGAATTAAAACGTGTACGAGAGGCACTTAAATGGGCGCGAGACAATGGGTTTGATGAAAAAACTTCTAAATTTTTAGCTTCAAGACCACAAGAAGAGTTTATAGGTATACAAAATGATCTTAAAGATGCCGAATTAAGGGACCAATTAGGCAAGAAGAAAAGTGCTGCAGAAGCAGAAATAGAACTGCGACGAAGGATGGCTATTGTTGGAGAAGGCCCTCCTGTTGGTGGCACCATCACTGAAGCGCAGCTTAGAGAATTTAAAGCTTTACCCACACAACAGGAATTTGATCCTTATAAAGTATTTGGCATGGAAACTCCCTCTAAGGAAACCCCCTCTTTGGATGAAGGAATACAAACAAGGCGAGCACTTAATGAAGATTGGTATAAGACTACGGCAGAAGGAATAGTTGGAAAAATACCTGCTGATGCTATTGATCGTGATCAACAAAGTTCAATTTCTGCCCAATTAAGAAATGCATTTAGCAAACAATTTGGTTTGCCGGGAGGAGAACGTGAAGAAGCATTAAATACTGCAGGCCGTGTTTTAGGCTTATCTTCAGATCAAGTTAAGGCTTTATTGCAGGGTACAGAAACGTATGATGAAATAATCCCACCAGAAGGATTTAGAAGGCCACTTAGAAGAGGTGATGAGATTGCAATAGAACAAGCAGAAATGGAACTTTCAACTGCTAGAAATAAACACCAGCAATCAATATTAGAACTTAACGCAGCTACAAATGCGGATGAATTTGCTAATAAGACAGTTAAACAATGGAAACGTGAAAATCCAGATTCTGATACATCTTGGTTAATTGACCATAGAAATAAAGCATACCCTGATAATATGAAATTGGGAGATATTATAACATTTAATGATATGGCCTTAAAAAGAGCACAAACACTTGAACTTTTAACTAGGAATAATCTATCAATAACCAATAGTCAAATTCTATCAATAGAAAGAAGGTTTGCATCAAATGCTGAAAAGTTTGTAGGCACGAACATTGAAGAATCAATATATGGATGGAAAAATACACAACCGGGAAGTGAGTTAGCACAAGTTCATAGAAACCTAACAGATGATATGTTAACTATATGGTATGAATCTCAAATGTTGGGTGGTCTTAACCCATTAGATAGTAAAATTTTAGCAAATGGTGCTATGAATGATCTTGGAGCTATACTCCATTTAAATTACCTTATTAATGATCCATCATTACTTGATAAAGAGAATTTTATAAAATCATTAAAAGATGGCGAACAAAGCCCAGAGCAATTTTCAAACCGGCTTGGAAAAAATAAACTTAGAGATACGCCACCTGCTATGATTGCTGCAATGAAAAAAGCTATAATTAGTGCAGAGGATCGAGGTGTAAATATCCAAGCTGTTACAGGGCAACAAATTATTACTCATTGGTTAAACCAATCAAATGTTCCTGTGGGACGTAGGAAAAGTTTCTTTGATGTAGCACAAGCAGGAGGAGAAGCAGGAGCAGGAGAAGGAGCAGGAGAAGGAGCAGGAGCAGGAGCAGGAGC
>Ga0080013_1001718_pt1 | contig 28038 bp, 26 predicted proteins | sample ETNvirenome_6_85_FD_69236 | JGI IMG/M metagenome (GOLD analysis project Ga0080013, IMG submission 69236) | Marine viral communities from the Pacific Ocean - ETNP_6_85 (SPADES assembly) (version 2) | ecosystem: Environmental > Aquatic > Marine > Oceanic | place: Pacific Ocean | collected 2013-06-19 | reverse complement strand
GACCAGTATTGGGTCGAATTAAACAAGGGCTTTTGTTTTCCAGACAAAGGTTCCCATTGTTTCGGCGAAGATACGCAAGCGCTCGTTCGTAGGTCTCTTAAAATGGTAGTCAAGTGTGATTGCGACCACTATTGCGCAATCCAGGAGGCAGGGCAATGATTGTTCCTATTTTCTTTATTGGTGGTGGTATTGCACTAGGCTGCGCTTTAGGGTTTGGCTTAGTTTCTATCCTGGATAGCTTCTGCGAGTGGCAAGAAAGCAGGCAGCGCAATGACTAAACAAGAAACAGCGCAGCAGATAGTCAGGCAGGTTTTAGAGTTTATGGTTGATAATGACTATATCGATTTTACGCATTATCCTACTAGCAGCGCTACAGCAGCACGCAAAAAACAGCCAGATATATTGTCAGAAGATATTGAGCAGCTGCAGGATATAGCGCAGGCCAGTATAGAGGAATTTATGCGCTATGTGGCAAAGGGAACTTTGCGCAGTAAATAGGCAGTAAACAGCAGCAGCAAGAAAACCCCTTGGATTAATTTCCAAGGGGTTTTTTGTGTTTAGGTTGGTAGGCAGCAGGTTTTTAAGGGAAAAGATAGGGTATGGAGAGATATTTCTACGTTATCAATCAAATCGGCTCTAATGGCCTATATTCGCACAAATAGAGTAAAGGGTAGTCCATACAAGGGGTAGGGGTCGATAGGCTGCACAAGGGACGTTTTAGGCGCTTAGAAGCGATATTAGACGTATTCGCCAGGGCAATAAACGCATGTATCGGTCAATTTATACTAACGATAAAAAACCTTATAGTGAGTATGGCCGATATTTAGGCTTAATTGGCTTAATTTAAACTGGTGTAGCTGCCAGCCAAACGAAGGTGAACCAACCAGGGGGTCCCGATGCCATAGGTATCGCTATTATATCTCTCACATATCGTTCCACTTTCAACACCCTGCCTTCTGGCACATATGAAACCAGCTTAATCTTTCGGACCCTATTTTTTAGGTAACTTTTCAACACCCTTCACCACCTGCGTATATCTTCCGAAGGTTTTTACAGTTGAAATTAAGTTCGTGCCTCTTCTTGCTGAAGACCTGCCTTTGGTTCGAACCACCCAAGGGGGTAGGTCCCAAAACCTACCCCCGCTATATATTTTTTGGGAGGGTTCAACTTTGGGCTTGCATAAAATATATATCTTCAAGTATACTAGTGTACATATAAAATGAGTGTAGGTGGTACTAGTATATAATTAGTGTTTAATTATATGTTATTTTTGTGATAACATATAATTAAACTAGTGTTGTATGTACATATACACTGGATATTAGTTAATATGTAAGTATAAATATATTAAACAACATATATATAAGAGACTCTTGGTATAGGTCTGCCCCTTGTTTTTTTGTAGCTACTTCGGGTATAGTTGGTTACGCCTATTAGATATGCGAGTCTCTGTTCGGTTTCAGCCCTACTCAGTTTCCGACTGAGTGGGGCTTTTTTATTTGCGCAGGCTTATGATCCATCCTGAGATCCCCAACTTCTCCTGGGCTGAGCTTACGCCAGCAAATATGACGCAGGAGTGCTTGGTGGCGCATTGCTGCCTTACGGTGGGTAATCGCTTTTGGGACCATATGGCTAAGCTGCAATTATTGCGCGACGATTGGGGTCCTTTGCGGATCACCAGCACCTGGCGCACGCCAGAGTATAATGCGGAGGTGGGCGGGGCAGAGAATTCGCAGCACTTGGTATGGGCTACGGATGTGGTGCCTGCTAAGCCAGGACCTGGCAGGATTGAGGAGTTGGCATCCGCAGCAGAGTATGAGGGGTTCGATGGCATTGGGGCGTATTTGGAGCAGGGGTTTGTGCATTTGGATTTAAGAGGGTCTGACGCGAGGTGGACAGTATGAACCTGAATTCGACGCATAAGCAGGCGATACAGCTGATGATCCTGGATCGGTGGAATCCGAGACAGCAGTCGCGCAAGGTAGCGAATCATTTGGGGGTTCAGCCTGCGACGGTGAAGGATTGGCGTAACAACGAAGATTTTATTGCTGAATACAAACGCCAGTTAGACATCTACCAGAAGAACTTCGATGACATCAAGCTAGCGGATCGCAAGGAACGAGTAAAAGAACTGGATGCGCTCTATCACCGCATTCCCGAAGCCCGTGTGCAGCTTAAGGTCAAGGTGCTGGATGCGATTGCCCGTGAGGTGGGCGATGTGCGCGATACGCACATCCACAAGCACATGGTAGAGCAGTTTGGTGTGAACGCACCACCAGCAGCAGACAATTACGAGGATTGGGTTAAGCAGAATCAGCAGATGGAAGAGATGCTGCAGTTGCAGGAGGCTATACCTGCTGATGCTGAGGTGATCGAAGGGACGGATGAAGCCTGAGCGTGCGGTGCTGGACCCCAATACGGAGTTCATGGTTGACCAGGCTGAGATGCCTAAGCCGCAACCAGGTCCACAAGAAAAAGCACTGCGTGCCAAGTTTGTAAACCAGTTGTTCTTTGGTGGCGCTCGTGGGGGTGGCAAGTCGTTCACGCTTCTGTTGGACTTCGCCCAGGATGTGCCCACCTATGGCAAAAACTGGCGTGGTATCATCTTCCGCAGGACCTATCCTGAGCTAGATGAGATCCTCGCCGAGTCGCGCCGAATCTTTTACCAGGCTTTCCCTGGTGCCGAATACAAGGTGGGTCAACGCAAGTGGTTTTTCCCTAATGGCGCTGAGCTTTCCTTACGCCACTTGGAGAATGAAGCCGCAGCAGATTCGTATCAGGGTCACCAGTACACCTGGATCGGGTTCGACGAAATCCAACAGTGGGATAACCTTGCAGCATACCACAAGCTCAAGGCGTGCCTGCGCTCAGGCGCTGAGAACATCCCTGTTAAACGCATTCGCGCCACGGGCAACCCTGGCGGCATAGGGCACCAGGCGATAAAAAGCTACTTCATCGATGTAGTGCCCGAAGGGACGCTTTTTACCGACCCTGAAGACCAAAGCACCAGGATGTATATCCGCTCTTTGGTTACCGACAATAAGATCCTGTTGGAGCGCGACCCCCACTATGTGGATCGGCTCAAGGGCGTTGGCGATGAGTTATTGGTTAAGGCGTGGTTGGAAGGGGATTGGGATGCTTTTGTTGGGCAATACTTCAGCCTGTGGCAGGAAAAGAACATTGGCGTGCCCTCATTTAAGATTCCAGACCACTGGACTTTATTTGGTGGGCTAGACTATGGCGAGGCAAATTTTACGAGCTTCGGACTGTATTCCGTGGATTTCGATGGCAACATATATCGCCTGTGCGAATACTATCGGGACAACGCTACTGCCTCAACGCACGCCTTCGAAATAAACAAGATGATTGAGGCGTGTCCCTTCACCAATGGGCGCAGGCCGACCACCATCTACGCCGATCCTTCGATGTTTGTAAAGCGCCGACTGAGCGAGGTCATCAATCACTCGCCAGCCGATGTTTTTGCCGATCACGGGCTGTTCCTTACTCGCGCCAACAATGACCGAATCACGGGATGGCGTGTTATCAACGATGCCTTGGCGAACAATCGCCTGTATGCGTTTTCGGGATGGAACGACAACCTGTTTCGCATCATGCCTGCGTTGCCCAGGGACAAGAAGAATCCAGAGGACTTGGACACGCACGCAGAGGACCATGCTGCAGACGAACTACGATATGCTATGATGCACCTATACAAACCAGCCTCTCCCATACAGCGGGCTAATAAAGATCCCTTTCACGGTGAAAATGTCATCGACAGTGCGATAAACGAGCAGGCGATGACCTACGGGAGATACGCTTGAAAGCTGAAGACGTACAGTTTTGGCGCAAGAGCATCGACAACGCGCAGAAGTTTATGCACCCCAAGCACAAGGAGTGGCGCAGACTGCTGGCGATGTATCGCATGGAGTTTGAGGTGCCCGATCTGGATAAAGACCAGGTGGTGCGAATCTCACGCTTTTACCCCCTCACGCGCCAGATCATCTCTTCGATTGCCTACAACTATCCGCACGTTTTTCTGCGTGTGGAGAATCCCAACCGAGAATACCAGGCTGAGATACTGGAGCGAGTGGCGAATGCTGCGCTGGAAACGATGCAGGTCAAAGAAGAGATGCAGCAAGCTATCTTCGATGCGCTGTATTGCTCTTTGGGCTGGCTCAAGTTCGACTATAACGCACCTGGCGATGATCTCTTAGCGCCCTATGTAGTCAACGATGCGCTGCAAGACGATATGGTTGCAGTGCGGCGTGTGCCACCCTTCAACGTCTTCGTTGATCCACTCTGCCCACCCCACAAGCTGAGCCATGCACGATACATCGTCGAGCGGATGCTGGTGCCTTTGGAGTTTGTCAAAAAGGACGAGCGCTTCGTAAACCGCAGGCAGGTCACGGCAATAAATTCCGCTGCCGACAGTGAGGAAACGCTCTACGACATCGAAGACCGTGAGTATGCGTCACAGGACGAAGAGAACGCAGTGCAGCAGGCTAAGGACCTGGGCGATTACGCACTCCTGTATGAGGTGCATGATAGAGTGCATCGAAGGCGCATCGTCTTCGCTGAAGGCGTAGAGCAACCCATCGAAGACATACCACATCCCTTCTTAGAGCAAGAGCCTGTCTATGCCCCCGATCCATTCACGGGTGAAGAGATGATGACAGGCGAGTTCAACCCTACAGGCTCTTACCTGGTGCAGGGTGGTTTCCCTTACCATGCCATCAAGTTCGACCTGTCCGAAGAGTCGTTATACGGCCTGCCCATGATGGGGTATGTCGAAGACGAACAAAAAGCCATTGTCGAATCGGTATCGCGCAGGGTGGACCTGCTCAAGCGCTACCCACGTATCATCCTGGGGCAGCGTGCGGAGCGCGAGGAGAATGCCAACATCTCCGACCAGCTGACACGGGCACGCGATGGGCAGGTGGTATGGGTAAATGACATTAACAATGGGTTTCGAGAGATGCAGATGGGCAACCCTCCTCCTGACCAGTTGGGCATCGAAGCCGATATGCGCAACTATGAGGAGCAGGTCCTCAACGTGTCGCAGATGGCAATGGGAGGGGGTCCTCGCCGCACCGCTACCGAAGCATCGCTTATCGCTTCTTTCGGGACGCAGAACAGAGAGTGGTTATCAGCAGAGGTGGGTAAAGCCTACGAGGCAGTGATCTATAACACGTTTCGCATCATGGCCGACCCCAGGTATACGCCTGATGAGTTTATCATCAACGTGTCCGAAGGCGAGAACGACCCTGTCTACGAAGCGGTATCGTCTGACCTTTTCAAGGTGCGCTTTAAGGTTGAGGTCGAAACGCAGTCGATGCGACCCTTGTTCGAACAGCTGGAACGAGAGGACACGCTGGCACTCGCCAACTACCTGTTCCAGATGCCCGAAGTCAATCGCTCTGAAGTCATCAAGCTGGTGCTGCGTGCCTTCCGTGTATCCGACATGGACAAGTTTATCAAGACCAGTGCGGACGCAGAAGCGGTGCGTGCTGCGCAACTGGAGAACCAGTTTATGGCGGCACGGCAGCAAGACCCAGGCGTGCTACCAACACAGGACCACCAGGCCCACCTGCAGGCACACGCCAAGGCAGGCGAGGACCCTGCCGTGACGCAGTTCTTGCAACAGCAGATGCAAGTAAACCCTCAGTCGATCCAACAGTTTCAGCAGATGATGCAAGCGCACGTACAGCAGCATCAGCAGTTCTTGCAGGGACAGGCACAAGGCCAGCCCATGCAGGATACCAGCAACAAGACTATTCCCTCCGCACGCGATGGGGGCAACGCGCAGGCACAAGCCGCTGCCCTACAGAGTGTAGTGCGTTCCAACGCGCAGCGTGTCGGACAAACCGTATCTCTCAACACGGAGCAGAACTGATGCCTAAAGTAGGCGGTAAGCATTTCTCATATGACAAAAAAGGCCAAGCCGCAGCACGCCAAGAGGCGAAGCGCACAGGACGCAAGATGCAGACAGGATACTCCTACGGTAACCCAGGCAGGGCAGGAAAAACGCCAGGCATACAAGGACAGACCTGCAAACAGTAAGACAGGTGCCACCTGTAAGGCGTGCCATGAGTCGAAGACCTGGTGGTGGACAGGGCGCGAGTATATCTGCGACTTGTGCCATGCCGAAGAGGATGGTCAGCACGATGGAAAGATCGTCGCTGCGGCTAAGAAGCTAAAAGCGCATTGGGTCAAGCGTGAGGTGATGCTGACTAAGCGTGGCAAGAAAAAGAAAGAACTGGAAGAGCCTGAGTTTTTCTAATGTCGAATCAGACTGACCGAGACATCATCGATGCACTGCTGCGGCAGATGGACCCCTACAACACACCGCAGGGTTCACCTGATGTGTTGGCACAGCTTGGGGCACGGTTAGAAAGCGCAGGAACGCAACTAGAGGGCAGTTTGCAGGGGCGCAACGAACTGGAACGCTTCGCTGAGCTAATCCCACGGTGGCTAGCAGCGAACCCTATGCAAGAGGCAGGCGCATTACTGCAGATGCGCCAACCAGAGGTAGAGCAGTTGAAGACGATGGCGCGACAGGCAGCAGCTGACCCAATGGGTACCGCAGAAGCGGTGGGGCGTGCAGGTGTGGGTGCTATTAAAGACCCCCTGGGCACCGCAGAGAAACTGTCCCTGCCCGACATCATGGGGGGTGGTAAGGCGCTTACCAGCCTGGGGCGCATGGGGCGTAAGTTGCGTGGACCTGACTTAATTGAATCGGTGATGCCCGAAGCAAAGGTAGAGCGTCCACGGACTCTGGTCGAAGCCTACGATGAAATGTTTACAAAACCAAGGATTCAACGCAATAAAGACTTGTTGCAGGAAAGTTTAGATAGAGGTGAAGTGCCAGGGGAAAAGTGGGAGGAAGCGTTATGGGAGAATAGTCAGGCAGGGACAGTCTCCCAAATTGGATTTGACGATTTACCTGAAATAGAAAAAGCACGCTTAGATAGGGCAGTAGAGCAAGGGTTTAACATCGACGCTTTTCATGGAACGAAGGGGGATATAAGGGAATTTGATCCTGGCTTATTGGGTGCGACCACTGGCGCACCGAGCGCACGCCTTGGCTTTTTCTTCAGCGCAGATGAAAAGACTGCTGCTAAATATGCCCAAGACGCTGAAACAAAGATGCTGCGACCTGAGTATCAAGGCCAGTGGGAAGATTTAGCAGAGAAGTTCAATGCTGCGAATGTAAAAGCCAATACGATACGCAAGCGCAAGGAAAAAGAGATCACAGTGCCGATTGACCAACGATTAAGTGAGATCGAAAAAGAATTGAATCAACTTCAAAGTGGTCCAAGTGAGCAATTTGATAATGATATTTATGAAAAGTTATCGCAAGAACATTTCGACCTTAGCGAACAGAGAATACACGAAATAACAAACATAAAAAATGATCCAGAATACGATATAGCAGCTAGAGAACGTGCTGAGATTAAGAAGGGAATGGACGATTTCGATAAGCAAGGGGCAAACATACTGCCTACTAAATTGCGTTTAAGCAACCCTCTCGTATACGACTTTAAAGGATCTTCATACAGAGAGAGTTCTTACCATGATCTTCTTCAAAAAGCAAAAGCCGAAGGGCACGATGGTGCCATTTTTAGAAACACAACCGATGGCGCAGGTGTAACGGATATTTACGTAGTCTTAGATCCGAGCCAGATACGATCTAGCTACGCGATGTTCGACCCGAAATATGAACCGAGAATGAGTCTTAGTGACGATGCTCCCATTGCGCAAAATTTAATGGATGAGTGGGATGAGAAGCTACCAAAATTAGAGACAGAAAAAAGCGAATTAGAGCAAAAGTGGATGGACCAATGGAAGCAATTAGAATTGCTTGAAGATGAACGCTCTACTGCTGAAAAAAGCCTTCGGCAGGGTGAAAAAATGCGGATGAAATGGTATCAAGAAAACACAGACAATTTAGATCAGTGGGGCAATTATTCAAAGAGTGCAGCTGATATAGAGCGCTTAAGTGCTGGGGATAGGTCATTGTATGATGAGTTCATGCGGAAGCATGAAAGTATGGAATCGAATATGTCAAAGTTGTCTAATAACTACAACCAATCGGTTGATGCCATAGAAGAACTTGAAAATCGCCAAGCTGCTATATCGACACAGCTGCCGAAGTTGACCGAGGAAATTGAATTTATCAAAAAAGAATACCCACTTGCAAAGGGCAAGACACAACCCCAAATATCGGGCACAGGAGATATTCTCGCAGGTGCAGCCCCTGTTGTCCTCCCGCTAGGTGCAGGTGCAGCCGCAGAGGCTTATTTAGCGAACCAGGAGCAATAATGCCAGCCTACGATTGGTATTGTAAAAGCTGTAATCACAAAGAAAAAGATGTGTGGTATTTCACCTCACAGCTGCCCAAAAAACGCAAGTGCAAAAATTGCCTGGGAAAGACGATGGAACAGGACTTTGGGCAAAAAGGTAGAAACCAAATCCACCTTACGCACAGCAGTCTTTATGGCAAGTTCGAACCAGGCGTAGCAGAATACATCAACAGCTATGGCGATAAACAGAGAATTATGAAGAAATACAACATTGTGGAAAGCAACGACCCTGTGAAAGGATCACGTTGTCACCGCATTACCCCCCCAGAGTCTCCCACACCACCAAGCGACTGGGTCAATAAGCCCAACAACGCACAGGAGTGAGGTAGCAATGAGTGAAGTAATGGATATGGATGTAGCAGAATCCACGGCAGTCGAGCAGGCACCAGCAACCTCTCCAGCTGAGAGTTCAGATGACTTTGCATCTGACCTTTCGGGGGATTCAGGTAGTGATACTGCGCAGACCGAGAGTGGGCAATCTACGGCATTTGATCCAGGGGGTGTGTCCGATTGGGCACGCCAAGACAAATCGCAGGTGCCTCAACAATACCATGCGGTTATCGATGCGGCAAAATCACAGCAGGCCGATTACACGCGCAAGACGCAGGACCTGGCCGATCAACGCAGGCAGTTTGAAACACAGCAGCAAGCACAACAGCAGCAGATGTTTCAGACACTGCAAAACCAGGTCAACACACAGCAACCCAAAGAGGACCCTTATGCCGAGCTACGTTCGCGTTTGGGTCCCGATGAAAGCAGCGCCATCGATGTGGTGCGGCAGATCATTAAAACGGAGATGGGATCGGGTAACGAGGATCTCAAAACCGAGGTGGGGCAGCTGAAGCAAGCCACTGCTTTACTCGCACAACAGCACCAAGCAGGGCGAGTAAAAGAGGCGGCTGGACAACTGCAGGAAGCGCGTGATGCCTACGGCGAAGCACTGGACCCATTCGCGCCACAGATTAAAGCCTTGATCGCTGTGCCGAATCCTGAATCTGGCGCAAACTACACCGTGACCGAAGCATACGAAATGGTCAGTGGAGTTAAGGCCAACCAGGCGGCAACGTTGCGACAGAATGACCAAGATGCCAGGCGTAGCAGTAAGCGGCAAGCAAGGGGTGGACCGCAGGTAACAGTAAGTGGCGAAGGGGCACCGCTCAGTGACGGAGAGCTAGTCAATGAGCTTAGAAACCTTGGCTTCGATTAGCCTTATTTTGGCTATTGCATAAAAGCCGTAAACTATTGTAGGACAACAAGATGGCAGCTATAACAACGAGCGAAAAATGGGATGCTGCGTGGACAACGACCATGCGCAGCAAGCGTAAAAGACTGACCGACAATATCAGTAATTCGTATCCAACTATTTCTGCTTTTCGCAAAGCAGGCATGATGGAAACGAGCAAAGGTGGGAAGCAAATCCAGGAAGATTTGATGTATTCACTCACCGATTCTACCTGGTTCGACGGTTACGATTCGTTGCCAACGGATAGCAATGATGGCATAACTGCAGCATTCGAATACTTCCGCTACAGCGCTACGCCCATCGTGATTTCGATGACCGAAGAGATTGAAAATCGTGCTTCGGATAAGGCGATAAAACTGCTCACTGCGAAGACCGAGCAGGCGATGACGGGCAGTATGTCCACCATCAACTCAGCCTTGTTGGGTGCGCAGTCTGGTAAGTCTATTGTTGGCTTGCAAGACATCGCTTCGACTACCCCTGGTGGCACGGTTCACAGTGTCGATTCGGGCACGAATACGTGGTGGGATAACAAGCGTGTCGATTACAATGCTACGTATGGCACCGAAGATTTTTCGGTGAAAGAAGCGTCCACCGATATGTATAACGGCATCTTGGGTATGCGCGACCTTTGGAACCAAGTTTCCGAGGGGAACGATACGCCTTCCCATATAATTTCTAACTACAGCGTATATGGGGATTACGAGGCAATCTTCGAAGGCACGGGTTACTATCGCTTCACTTCTGCGTCTGAACAGGCCATTGGTAGTAATTCTAAGAACGCCACGTTTCGAGGCACGGAGTTCATCGTGGATCGTGACTCACCTGGTTCTGCAAATTCGCATCAGTTGTTTATGATCCAAGATAAGTACCTCAAGTTCCGATTGCAGGAAGGTCTGAACGCTGCGAAGACTCCGTTCAAAGAGCCTGCCTCACAGCAAGCGAAGGTCGGATTTATCTTGTTCGGTTGTCAGCTTATGACAAATAATCGCAGGCGGCAGGGCGTGCTGTATAACATCTCCACTTCCACGACTGTCTAAACAACCTGGGGGGCAAGCCAATGCCCACTATTTATACCCTGACCATAGGGGAAAGGTACAAGAACAATGGCACAAACAGTTCAAAACAATAACTACGGTATCAACCGTATCGGTGGAACTGGCATAGGCAGTCACGCAGGCCAGGGACTCTTTGAAGAGTCCTCCACTGCCAAGTATGACTTGGGTGAAAAACTTGAGTTTTCCGATGGTCGCGTTTTTCGCTACACGCAAGCTGGTGCAGCGATTACGGCAGGGCATCTGGTGGCTCAGGATTTTAGCGCTGGCAACATCGCTGAGTTCGATGACGCAACGATCAGTCCTGTAGCTGCAGGCTCTACAGTCATCACTGTTACCGCATCTGCCCTTTCGGGCGTAGATGATGTAAATGAGTTGGCAGGTAGCTACCTGATGACCATTGATGGCACGGGTGAGTATTACAGCTATAAGATCAAATCGCACACCGCTGAATCCAGCAACGCAGTGGAGTTTACGCTATTTGATCCACTGCATACAGCAGTTGCCACTGGCACGACTGATCTTCAGATCATCGCGCCAGCGTTTCGTAAGGTGATAACGTGCGCTGCAAGCACCGATGCCAACTCTGATACGATGCCTGTTGGGGTTAGTTTTCGTGGCTTGACTTCAGCCTATTACGGCTGGATACAAACCAGCGGCATTGCCTGTGTTCGCTATGACCTCAATGGCTTAACTGCCACGGATGTTCATGCGGGTAGACCTGTGGTTCCTTCGGTAAATCACGCAGGGTCCGTGCAGCCTTCGCAAGCTGCAGGGCAAGACACTGCCAATGACCTGACCTATCAGGTTGGCACGTTGGCATACGGCGATGTGGTAGACGATCAGCAGGCGGCAGTGTATTTGAATCTGCCTGCTTAACATTTGTGAGTAGGGGGAATACTCCCCCTACTTATTTTACTACGAGGAAATCATGGCAAGACCACGAAAAAATCCTCTCCCTGTAGACGATGCTTCCCAAGACTTTTTACCCCCCAAGGAAGCAGTGGCTGTAATGGAATCACCTGGAGAGCCTTCGATTGTTGACCTACTTGAACGTGCTTCCGAATCGCAGAAAGAGAAGATTCGAAAAGCGTTAGGGGTTGCGTCAGCTGTGAAGGCACCGCGCAAGCAGACCAATGCCGATGCAGCCCAGGTGCTGGCCGCGCATGGAGGTGGGACTTTTCAAAAGCCTGGTTTTGTTCCCGTGCCTCCACAGGGCGTGTCTGAAAAAGGTCCTGCTGCTATTGCTCATTGGTTAGAGCAATGGGAGAATGGACAAACCTTTTCGTCACGCTCAGCGGAACGTATGGGCGTAGATGCCGAAACACTGGCAGCTGTGGCAGTTGAGTGAAAGACCGTAGCGAACAGATTGTTACGGGCAGCGTGAATGCTGCTACAGTCTTCGGTGAGGCGGCTAATTTTGGTGCAGCTGATGTGGGCACATTGGACTTGTCTGACTCGTTCAGTGTGCCCACTCTGACCACCACACAAAGAGATGCACTCACAGCATCCAATGGAATGCTGGTATACAACACCTCTACAAATAAATTTCAAGGGTATGAAAATGGATCATGGACTAATCTGATATGACAGTTTTAGAGTGCATCCAGACTGCCCTGGCAAGAGTGGGCATCTCCACTGCAAATACAGATTTTCAAACCACTGCGCGGCTATACTTAAATGCGACCTTGCAACAGTTAGCAGGCGAAGCGACCTGGTGGTGGTTACATAAGACTGACTCCATACAATGCACCCGTGAGTTTACCCTCACCTCTGACACGGGCACCTTTACAGCCACTAGCACGGTGACAGGGCAGACAAGTGGGGCTACTGCCACGGTAGTGTCTTGGGTTCCTTCGACTAAGGTGCTGACCGTGAAAGATGAGTCAGGCACCTTCACTACCAGTGAAAGGGTGCAACAGTCAGGGTCGATCTACGGCACGCTCAGCAGCGTAGCGTCTACCAAGATTTACACGCTGGCATCAGACCTGGCCTACCCACTATCGTTTCGCAATAACTCGCAAGATTACGTCATGCACATCGATGGGTCTGAGGCGCTTGACCTACGCGATCCCGATCAGTCGCAAACAGGTGAACCCTACTCTGTGACGATGGTGGGCTTAGACACAACGACAGGGTATCAGCAGGTGCAGCTGCATCCAGCCCCTGACGATTCAAATACCGACATCGACTATCGCTATTACGCCTATCTGCCTGACTACACCTCAGACGATGACAGTGTAAATCTGAGCGTTAAAGTGCCAACGATTATACAGCCAGCCCTTTACTTCGGCACGGCACGCTTATACAAGCAGGAGAAGGGCGATTACGAAGGGGCAACCTTAGAGTTTGCCGAATACCAACAGGTGGTCAACCGAGCGCTAAATGTCAATCGGCAAACCGATGGCAACAGACGATATAGAATGCACCGTATGGATAGCAGTCAGGTCTTCGCCTTTCAGCCAGTGGATGGGACCGTGGGCTAATGGCTTATCAAGGCGGCAGTGTAAAACTTGGACCTTGGACAGGGGGTGTAATCTATAATCGCCCTGCTGAGGATGTGGGTGCGGATGAATGCACTTCCATGAACAACTGTCGTATTAATGCTGCAGGAGCGGTAGAGAAGCGCAAAGGGTTTGCCTCCTATGAAAGTGCAGGTGCCATAAGCGGTGCCCCAACGATCACGGGGGTGCATGACTACGCCTACAACAGCACCAGCAACTACACGGTCATCACCGCAGGTGCGACGATCCAGTACTACAACAGTGGTTGGCAGGATATTACAGGAACGGCAACGATCACTGCTGGCGATGACAATAATTTCGAATTTGTAACCACGGGTGAAAAAGACACAAATAAGAACAGGATGGTCGCAGTCAATGGAGTCAATCCACCTCTTGTATGGGCAGGAGCAAGTAATGTTGCTGTGTTGGATCTGGATTCGCGCTTTACCTATGCGGCACACGTAGCGTGGTGGGACAACAGACTGTGGTTGGGTAATACCAACGCTCATCCCAATAGACTTTGGCGTAGCGACATTCTGGATATAGAAACATGGGGCGCTACCAACTTCTACAATGTGGGTGATGACATTACTGCGCTGGTTCCGATGCAGAATGCACTGGCGATACATACCAGAGATGGTATCCACACGCTTACACCCACAGGAAACTCCAGCATTCCCTTTCAGTTGCAACAACGCACACAGGCAGGGACGATAGCACCCAGGGCTTGCCTGACGCTACCCAATGAGCGTCAGCTGTTTGTGCGTCCCGATGGCATCTATATGTGGTCAGGTGGGGATGAGATTCGCAAAATCAGTTATGCGTTAGACGATGGGTTTTGGCCCAATCTTAATAGCGCACGATTAGCTCATATTCATGCGGTTTATTATCCGAGCGTCAACGAGGTGTGGTTCTTCATACCCTATGGTTCTGCTACTAAAATGAACTATGCCATCATTTACAATGAGCGCTTTGACATATGGATGGGACCCTATACGGGTTTCGAGCGAGGATGTTCTGCGTTGGTAGGGGAAACCCCTCACGCAGGGGGCTTCGATGGCAAACTTTACGACATGGTATCCACCAACGACAACGATGCAGGCAGTGCCATCTCTGCCAATTTCATCACAGGTGCCCCTGCCCCACAGGGTGGAGATGTGCGCCTTCGCTGGCTATACAGCCGCACCTACTTCGATGAGAGTGGCGATTACGATGTTACGGTAACTCAGGAATCGGGTGGTCTGACCAGCGTGACAGGCTTGCTCAACCTGGTAGGATCGGGGTTCACATTGGGCGTTGACAAGGTAGACATAGGCAAGTTAGGCAGTCTACGCATGGTAAGCGCAGACCTTGATATGAGTGGGTATGACCCTCAGAGCAGTCTACAATTTACCAATAACAACAACAACGAAACTTTTAGAATTCGCCATACGCACCTGCAGTATCTGCCGATAGGACGTATGCGCAAACCCAAGGCAGGAGTCTCCTAATGGTAGATGTGGGCACGTTTGGTATCCCTGGTAACTTTGCAACGCCATACTACAATGCCAGTACCAGGAAATATGATATGCCTGGCCTGCGGAAATACCTGCGTGGGCAGCTACCCCCTGACCGATACTCGTTTACTGATCCACAGATAGATGACCTGATCAGTGGCAAGGGACTGCCTGGCAGTATCGATATGTATGACCTACAGGCAGGCCAAGGTGGGTCGTTTGGAACAGGAAATCGTGCTGGAAAAGTTATAGTTACTGACAAAGAATTAGACGAAACTGAACCAGAAGTCGCTACGTCAGAAGCGGTAGTAACTCCTGAACCTCCTCCAGGACCAGTTAGTGAAATCGATACAAGTTTACCAGGCGTTCTTGCAACAAACCAGGGAGACTTGTCGGCAGCACGCTACGATCCTGATGTAGGTGGTGTAGGTGGCACATTCTTTGGCAGTTACGGCACCCGAATTGACCCCATGACAGGGGAGGTGACGCAACCCCTACCGCATTTCGAAGGTCGAACTGCTGAAATGGGCGGCTCGTTCACTGCGCCCCTGTATGATCCATCAGCAGCGTTCACTCAGCGCACAGGACCCGAAGGCGCAGCACTTGGCAGCTACAATGATCTATTCCCTGTCTACCTTTACGGAGGTGCCCCAAGTAGCGCACTGGTAGAGTTAGATCGGTATGGGTTAGGGTTGGATTTTGTTCGGGCGAATCCAGCGCTATTGCAGCAGTGGTGGACCGATGTTTTCAAGCCAACCTACGGACGAATAGCGGCAGGCGGCGAAGGTTATGACGTTAATGCGCAGAAGAATGCCGAGTGGGCTAATCGATTAGGCAAAGCAGTTGAGTATGTGGCAAATCCCCTGACCCTATTGTTCGGTGCAGGGGGTGCAGGTCCTGTGGGCCAAGCTGCAATAGACGCTGCGACTAAATCATTTGGTGGTATAGACCCTGCGTCCATGCAGCTGAGCCTACCCCTAATGCCCGATACCTTATTAGGGCAAATATTTGGTGGTGACACGGGTGGCTTAACTATCGCACCTGGAACAAGTGACGCAATCATAAATGCACTTGGGGATCTGGTAGTCCCTTCTACTCAGTTCGGGGTGGACCCAACAGCAGACAAAGCAGTACTGGATAAATTAGGCCAACTCATAGTAGGTGGGGATCAGTTTGACTTAGAGCCAGGTATAGGTCAATCGTTAATAGATCGACTTGGCACAATGTTCGTTGGTCCAGAACAATTCGAATTGGGTACGGGGTTCAATGCTTCAGGACCTTACAGCGCCGAAGACAAGCTGCTCAACGATATAGGCATTATCAACGTAGGACCTGACCAATTCGATATTAACGATCCTAACGCAGTAGTGGCAGCACTGCGAGACTTAATCCCCTCAATACAGATAGGACCTGAAGCGTTCAATCCTGCTAATGTAGGAGCGACAGTCCAACGACTAAAAGACCTGATTCCCGATGTGCAGATCGACCCATCCCAATTTTCACCTACTGACATTAACGCAACGCTCAACAAGCTACGAGAAGATATAGGCAGTATTCAGGTGGGACCTGAGCAATTTGTGTTGGGCACGGACTACACGCCAAGCACAGGTGAGCGCACAGTCGAAGAGAAACTCTTAGCCGATATTGGCGTAGTGCAGGTCGCGCCTGGACAGTTTGAGCTAACCGACACTGACAAGGTGATTGGCAAGCTACTGACCGACATAGGCCTAGTCCAGGTTGGTCCTAACCAATTTAAGTTGGGCACAGACGCGCAAGGGACAACGCCAGAGCAGCAGCTGTTGTCGGACTTGGGCATCATTGAGGTGGGTCCTGACGGGTTCGTGCCTACAGACACGGCAGATGTAAAATTAAAACTGTTGAACGACATTGGTATGATCCAGGTGGGCGTAGGCAGCGAGGGAGGTGCGCCTGGGTTCAGTCTTGATCCAGCGGCAGCAGGCATCCTACGCGATGAACTGGTTAATGCAATTAATCCTATCGGCGCTGCTGACATCCAGGGATTAGAAGGATACGATCCAACCAATATCGCCAACGTATTGCGCAGTGACATCACCTCGCGTATCGATGCTATTAATCGGGGTGATATTGGGATGACCGATAGTGACATCGATCTCCTACTAAATCCTTTTGAGCAACGTGTAGCGGCATTGCCTGATCAGTTTCAACAAGCTGCTGCTGATCCTATCAGTGATCTTATTTCAGGATTACGAGGTCAGCTTGATTATATAAAAGATTTTAAAGTTGAAGATGACTTCCTTGAAAAAGGCACGAAGAAGGCAGGCAGTCTGCTGGACCTGCTATATGGCACAGGGGGTGCAGGCCGAGAAGGGGCAGGTATAGCCAACTTTGCAGTGCCTGCAGCACTCGACACAATAGAATCGCGCCTGGGGTCGTTTGGTCCCGAAGGCACAGGTATTATGGGCAATGTGTCGGCACTGCAAGATGCACTGCAGAATATTGACCTGGATGCACTGCAAGCACCTGAAGGCTTAGATGCCTTAGTGGCTAATGTAGGGCAGCTTGGCGCAGACCTACCTGGTGCAGCATCTGGCCTTGGTGCGTTCCAGGATGCCCTTGGCACGTTCAGTCCTGAAGACCAAGCGGTAATGGGGATGTTGCTGAACATGATTGGGCCAGAGGGCATCGCCAGCCTTAGCACGCAGGAGTTGTCAGGCTTAATAGAGCGCTTTAGGGGTATGCAGGGAACAGCATTAACCGATGCGCTGAGCGGCTACTGGTCTGAGCCTGCAGGATACGAACCCTGGCTGGATGCCCTCAAGAAAGGCGTGCTAAGCACCTATGGCCCAATACCCGAAATGGAATGGGAAGGGTTATTGAGTGAAATCGGCAGCGGCTTGTTGCCCAGTATTACAGAAGCGATAGGAAAGAACTTTTACGAACATGAACCTGCCTTTAAGAATGTCATTAGTCGCATAGGTGAATTCGAAGATTTGTTTAAGGAGTATGCAGCAAGCCGTGGAGATGGAACAGGAGAAGGAGGTGACGGTGTGCCAGGTGGATCAGACACAACGGGCAATTGGCTAAAAACGCTACAAGATGCCCTAAAACCAAAAGTGACAGACCAGAAAGACCTGACAGCAGAATACCTGACAGCTGAACCAGTGACGGCTAGCCTGTTGGCAGACTTAGGCGATACTCAAACCAAACAAGATGAAGAGTTGTTAGAGCAGCTGCAGCGCTACGGTGTGGTGCAGAGTGGCGATACAGTAGAGGCGATACCTGAACTGGATTCGTTGCAACGTAGAGAGCGTATGGGCGTGTTGTCGGATGCAGCGCAGCGCATACAAACTGACCGTGATGCAGCGATGCAGCAGGGTCTTGACCTGGGCAAGACGATCACCACACGCGACCTGGGCCTGGGCGAGTTAAGTGGATTAATCGATAATCAACAGACGTTGGGTGGTAGGCAAGCAGACCTGGATATAATAAGTGCAGTTATTGCAGCCCTTGATCCTGACTTAGACATACAGGGTGACAAGGACGAGTTGGCAGTGTTGTTACTTCAACTCCTGCAAAATGTTCCAGGAGGCAAAGACGCAGAATGGATAGCAAACTTTAAAAACATGGTAATGGGAGATTAGTCATGGCACTAGGACAATTAGCTCTACTCGCAGGATCACAGGGGGTCAAATATCTCCTGGACCAACGTGCAAAAGGACAGCAAGAGCGCGAACAGGCACGCCTGGATGCAATGGCAAAGCTACAGGGCGGCTTGTCAGGGCAACCGCAACGACCAGGTATGGCAGGTCCTCCTGGGGGTATGTTGGGCGCAGGCCAGCAAATGATGAATGACCCACGTATGGAAAAGATGATACAGGATATGCTCTTCAAGTACTTGTTTCAAGGTGGACAAGCGCCAGGCGCTCAGATGCCCAACCCACAAGGCATGATGCAGAACATCAGAGGCTAAGTAATGCCAGCATATGATACAAAATGGACCCCTTGGATGAAGCGCTTAAATGCGCTGCGTCAAACCAATCCAGAGGCAGTGGCTGAGATTGAGCGTAGGGGTGATGAAATATTTAACAGTTACAGTGGCGATGAAATAGAACGACAAGATCGGTTGACATCGCGTGCCCGTGCGATGGAACAGGCCATGCAGGAGTATGAAACTGCGGCTGGCAATATGGGCACTACGGACACTGCGGCGTTTGCTGATCTGCCCGAAGAAGACCCTTTGGCAGGCTTGCCTGAGTATACGCCTGACCCTGAGCCAGGTCTGGAAATAGCTCCATTTAAGTCTGCTGAAGAACTTGCCCAAATGCCGCAAGCAGAGCGCATTCAGTACCGCAAGGATAGGCTGAGGAGCGTGGGGGCTGGAGATCGGCTGCAAGATACTGCCACTGGACTGACTGATGAGGAATTAGCAGGTCAGGTAGATCGGCAGCGCCCTGCACCAAAGCGTCCCACTACGCCCATTGCAGAGGCAGTTGCTCAGGACATACCCGATGACGTTGAGCTATTGCCACTAGATCAGGCAGGTATAGCCGAGATGGAGGACCCCACACTGCTTCAGCGCTTAGGGCGCTTTGCAGGCAGCGACCAAGGTCTATCGATCCTGAGCGCCTTGGCAAAAGGTGGACAAGCCTACATGGGAGGCAGGGCACAGTCTGAGGCAAACAAACGGGGCAGGGAGTCTCAAGCCAGGGCGAACCTGATCAATGCGCTCAGTAGTCGCGCAGGAGCAAGGGGCGTTACCGAGAAACCAAGGATGGGTAAGTTGGGCAACCTCTTTGGCACCTTAGCTGATATGGGCAGTGGATTACAAGACGTACGGAAACAGGAGCGCGATAGGGCGCAAGAGCAGGAAGAGTTCGAAGCGCTGCGCGACTACCGACAAGAAAGTCTGGATGTGCAGCGCGAAGGGCAGCAAGCAAGATTAGAAAAAGAAGAAGCTCGAATAGAGCGCCAAGGGGCAAAAGACGAGCTAATGGGCTTGAAGACTAGTGCGGATGCAATGTCAAAGACGATTGCTTCAGGAATTGCCAGTGGTCAATACAAAAGCCTGGAAGACTTCTTTGCTGCCGATCAAGCGGCTCAGGCCGAATATGAGCAGCTGCCTGACTTTCTCAAGCTCGTTGTGCGCAGCGGATTCAGCAAAGGGCTGGCCGATAGAGAGAAACGATTAGGCACAAGTAAGGGAGGCAGCTTTCAAGAACTTAAAGTAGCGAGTGAAATTCTTAAAGATGCTTGGAGTGTCATTAAAAATCCAAACAGTTTCCTTCGGGGCACTGCAAGTCAATGGATGGATGATGACAGTCTGCTGCTTAGTCGCATGATGCCTGGTGCTTCTTTCTATCGCGCCGAAGCGAGTGGTTTAGGCATCAGCTTGGCGAGTGCGTTTAATAAAGGCAGACCTTCGGATGCAGATGCCAGGGCAGTAGCGCGATTACTGCCGAAAGTGGGTGAAACTGCAGAAATCGTGCAAGCTAAGTTTGCAGCATTGGATAGGCTTATCACGCTGAAACAGTTGGCAGAAACCAACCAATGGACAGGGCGCGAGGACCAGGGCAATGTACTTACTGCCAATAAGATCCTGACGTTTGACAAGGGTGGGATGCCCATACTCAACATACCTACCGCACAATCTATATTTAGTCAGGTCAATGCAGGGCAAGAAGAAAACTCATCTGCGCTTGTATATGAGGAACTGGAATAATGAACATATATCGTGGGAATGATGCGGCTGAACAATTAGGCAGGGAACTGCAGGCCAAGTTTCCCCAATACCAGGGGCGCGATGCAGCTGAGCTGGGACGCAAATACCAGGCTAAGCGCCCTGACCTTGTAAAGTTCGTTTTAGAAGAGACTGCTCCATCTCAAAAAGAGATGGAATATACAGACATCGATCCAGGTGAGCTTCTTAGCAATTTGCCTGGCGATATTGCACAGGTCACAGGTGAAACAGTAGAAGGTCTATACGACATCGCAGGTCAAGCTCTGACTACGCCCATCTCCGAAGGCGTAATTGCCTCATTGGCCCGATTAGGCGCAGGGGGTGTGGATGTATTAGCAGAGAAGGCAGGCATCGAAGGCGTAGACATAGGTTCGCCTCAGTCTGAAGCAGCAGCACGGCAAATGGGCACGCAGTTCGCAGAGTCGTTTGATCCAGAGAATTTGGAAAAACGTCCAGCGCAAGCAGTCTCCAATGCTCTTAGTATAATACCTACCCGTGGGATACTTACTGGCTTAGGTCAAGCAGCGAAGGCAGGCAAGATGCCTCGCGCTGCGAGTGCGTTAAGCAAGGTGCGTAAGGGGGTAGATGCCATAGATCCTACTACAATGGCTTATACTGGCGCGAAAAGCGTTGTAGGAGGTGCAGCCCGAAAAGGACAGGACTTCATTGACAGTGTGCGGCAGCGAGGGGATAAAAAACTGAAAGAGGAGTATGCCGAAGCTGCATTGGGGTTTAGTACTAGTACTGGCGAGGCAGCGGTGCGCGAGTTGCGTGACTTGTCGAATACGCGAGGAGAGCAATGGATTAATCGCTTCCGATCATGGAGGGGGATGCCCCGTGAAGAGGCTTTTGCCAAGGCATTCGATGAGTTTAGTGATGCGGTGCGACAGGTAAAGGAAAAAGCACAGCAGTCGTATAGTATCGCTGAAGATAGGTTGGGTCCTGTGCTTCGTAGACCACTTGAAGAAGTAAAGCCTGGGTCAGTTGAAGAGATGCAGGGGGCATTGATTGGTGTAATTGAGGAATATGGGGGCAGTTATAATGTGCTACCATCTAGCTACAAAAGAGAACTTGTAGGGTTACAAGAAACAAAAAGCCCAATTTTTTCCCGTGGCAGAGACTTACCTCCAGCACAGCAACCCGTGTATGGCGAGGTGGTGGACAAACCGTCGCGCTTTGAGGTTAGCTTTGAAGGGGCAGAGGTCATACCAGGAGCAACGAATCTAAAGGGCATATTAGCTAAGGAATTCGAAGACTTTCTGAATTTAGACCCCACGGAAGTCACGGGCATGGAGATTCATAAGCTGAGAAAAAACTTAGATAAAACGATCAACAATATGCCTGGAGGGGGAGATCCATCAGACATCTACAAGGGTCCCTTTCGAGTTCGGACAGAGCTAAGAGAGGCATTATCAAACGCACTTGAAACGACCTATGGCGAACAATATCGTACAGCGATGGCAGACTATCGCAAGGTGGCTGAACTGCAACGCGACATGTACAACACGTTTAAAATTACAGGGAGTTCCGTAGACAAGGCACGTAGAGAAGCAGTATTAGCTGAACTTGCAAATACTTACAATCCCAATGCCAGGCAGGCGCTAAGACCCGATCTGTTGCGCGAATTTGAAGAGTTGTCAGGGAATGAAAACATCCTTGCAATGACCTTGGGCACTTTGTTTCAGCCTTTTGTGTCCAAGGGTCTAGCGCAGCGCAGTGAGCTTGCTAACATCATATCGATGACAGGCACAGCACTTACAGGCGCGATGACGGGTGATCCCATTACTACAGCAGTGGTCTTTGGCTTGAGCCAGTTGCCACAACAAGTCTTATACAATCCACGTATGGCATCAGAGATGATCGTGCGATTGAGTAAAGGCAAAAAGCCAGGGTATCGATCTAAGGTTGCAGGTGCGGTAGATGCAATGGCTAAGACCTACGATAAGCTGCCACCAACAGCACAGCGATTTATTAAGAGTTTGCCACCAAACACGCCTATGAAAGTGGCGCTGGAACGATTAGCAAATGAGACAGGATTCGATATTACCGATGTCTCCGCAGAAGAGGGAACACAAGAGAATCAACGACTATTAAAGTCTCTATCACGGGCAGGCACCACTCCACCATCAAGGTAAATTATGTCCACATACAGCAGAGTTAAATCATGGTCCAGTAACGAAACGCTTACGTCTACAGACCTAAATGCAGAGTTCAACAACATCATAACTAACACCAATAGTGGTAATCTGAACTCTGACAATGTCTCGACCAGTGCAACGTGGACATGGACGGGCACGCACACCATGTCCACCAGCAGCAAACTGGCGCTAATTGACAACATCTATCTGACGTTGGGATCAGCTACGGATGGTGATTATTTCCTGCGCTACAGTGCCTCTAATACGGCCTTAGAGCTATCTACGACCAACGCAGATGGCAGTGGCACCAATGCTGTGGTGGTGGACATACAGGACGGCACAGACGATGTGAGGGTGCGCGGTGGACTCTCTACCGATAACAATACAGCCCCCACGACAGGTCTTAAGGTGGGCGGTAACATTGTCTCTGATACCGACAGCACAGATGACCTTGGCACTACGAGCGTTCGATGGGCGAATGTCTACACCGATGCCGTAGGAGACAGTGGGCAGACCCTGGGCGTTAAAGCGACTACGCTCAGCTTCGACGCTGCCAGCACCATCGACACCAGTGGCAATAATGCCCTGACATTAGACGCAGGTAGCGCAGTCCTGACGCTGGACGGTGGGACGCTGGAGAGTGATGCAACGACACTATCTTTTGATTCCGCTGCGACGATAGATACTTCGGGCAATAATGCTTTGTCCTTAGATGCTGGTAGCGCAGTCCTCACTTTAGATGGTGGAACCCTGGAGAGTGATGCCAGTACGTTTAGCTTCGATGCAGCTGCCACGATTGATACTTCGGGAAATAACAACCTGACGTTGAGTGCAGGCACGGGCACCCTGGTCGCTACCGCTGGCGATATGACCTTGTTCGATGACAATAACAATGCGGATGTATCACTGAGCCTGGGCACCAGTGCCACAGAAGCACTGGTGGTGCAGGCGCTAAATGGGGGCAGCAACAAGACGCTGGAAGAACTTCGGATTACGACCAAAACCGCCAGCGGCACTGCTCAGCACGGCAAGATAAGTTTCCATATTGACGAAGTAAATATTGGCAATATCAATGATGACGGTATAACCCTTGAAAGCGGCAAGGTGCTTACGGGCAATGTCACGGGCAATGCCTCTGGCACTGCTGCTACGGTTACCAGCGGCACGCAAGCAGCGATAACAACGTGCGCTAACCTGACTACGGTAGGCACTGTAACTACGGGTACTTGGTCAGGTGTGATTGATGGGTCTGCTACGATGACTTTGGGTTCTGATGCTACGGGAGACATATACTACCGTGATGCCAGTGGGTTCCTGGAGCGCCTGGCATCTGGGGCCGATGGATATGTTTTGACGGGAACGGGGGCTGGGTCAATTCCTGCATGGGAGTCGCTACCGAGTAGTGGTATAAGCTGGGACGGATCTACGGCTAATGGCGTGGCTACATACAAGGATGGCGATGAAGCCACCGTTGAGAGCAACCTGACGTTTGACGGATCGACGCTGGCAGTGACGGGCGGAATGACATTATCGAGTACGTCAACGATTAGCGGCGATATGACCTTCAACGACAACGTCAAAGTCACGCTCGGCACGGGTGGCGATGCGGATCTGTATTACGATGGGACGGATGTGGTCTTAGATCCAAGTGTAGCAGGCACAGGAAACTTTGTCGTGCAGGTTGCCTCGTCGGGTGCTGATCCCAATGTCAAAGGTTTAATGGTGGAGAATAGTTCATCTGCCGCTATGACCATCGGGACGGGATCAACATCCGAGGGAATGCTCCATTTTGCAGATAGTGAAGCAGCAAATAGCGGGCGTATAGTTTACGCTCACAACGAAAATGATATGTATTTTTGTACTGCCGCCACCGAGCGTATGCGACTGGATTCTGCTGGCAACATGATTTTGGGTGGAACAACGACTACGACAAACTGGACCGCTTCTGGTAAATTTTTTATTGAAGGAGCCATCCCTGGCATAGGGTTACGTGACACCACGGGATCAGCTGATGATTGGATGATTGTCAACAGCAACGGCACCCTGACGATTGCTAATGACACTGACAACACTCAGCCCGTTGTGATAACGGATGCTGGCCTTGTCCATATTGGCGATTCGGACGCTCCGTCAGATTATCTGGATGTATCGATAAGCTCCTCTGGAGGTCGAGCAGCAAGGTTCACTCAGAAAAATTCCAGTGGAAATATACTCGCGCTTGAATATAGCGGAGTGTCTCCAGATAATAATACACAAAACTTCTTAATAACTTCAGACGGAACAGCAGTCAGAAATTACATCTACTCCGACGGCGATGTCTGGACTGCGGATGCAGGGACGTTGACATCTGATGAGCGGCTGAAAACTAATATCGTTGATGCGTCTGACAAGCTCGCGGATCTAATGCGATTGAAGGTGCGCAATTATGAGTGGACACCAGAGTATCACCCCACTAAAGTTGGTGAAAAGAAGATTGGGTTCATCGCTCAAGAACTTGAAACTGTTTTTCCTGCTTTAGTTTCGGAGCATGACATCGCTCCAGACAACGCCATCGTGGAACAGCTATATGGCGCGGATGATGATACACAATATTACGTTGAGGGTGATGAAATACCTGACGGAAAAAGTATTGGCGATGTTAAGGCCGAGAGCCAGATACCTGAAGGCAAGGCGATTGGTGATGTCAAAGTTGCAGCGAAGGATCACGAACCGACAATGCGAAAAGCGTATAAAGACGCATTCACTCCGATTCTCGTTAAAGCATTACAGGAGGTAACGATTCGCCTCGAAGCGGCAGAAGCGAAAATCGCCACACTGGAATCTGCGTGACCCACTGCGAGATCGGGTAAATGAACCGTATTAATTGGAACAATCTACCGCAAGATCCAGAGGGTTGGAGCTTTGGCGATACCAAGAAAGCATACACTCAGTTGTGGAACCAGCTTGAGGAATGCAAGCGGATGCGCCATGCGGTAGATGCTACACTTAGGGCGCGGTCAGTGGAGGTGCGTGGGACCAAGGCAGATTTGCGTAGGGCCAAAGGCCAGATAGTTACACTGACCAAGAAGGAACACCAGAAGAGCAAAGAGAAATCGGCAGCAGCTTACGCGACTACGGCTGCAACAATGCTGATTATTAGTTACCAAGTCGTGGAGGTGGCTGGAGGTTTTGGCCGATGGGCACCAGTTTTTGAGCACGAGGCAACAATCGGAGTATTGCAAGTAATGATCGGTTCGGTTCTTGCATTTGCAATGCGTCCACTACAACACTGAGGTTTTTATGAAAGATCTACTAATAAAGCATGTTAAAATTGGAATTGGTAAAACGGAAATCTCTAAGACAGGCAAGGGCGCTGCCGTTGGTGGCGTAGGAGCTATCGCCTATAGCGTGATAAGCGACATGGGCTATATGCCACAAGCCCTTACCGCGCCCGATGTTATTCCATATGTAGTAGCAGGTATGTCGGCGGCAATAAATGCCGTGCGGCAGTTTTTTACTAATCATCTATCGTAGGAGAAAACATGGTGGTGGGCACACTGAACGATAAGATTGCGGATCTCAGAACGAATCAGCAAGACACGTTGTCGCGCATCCAGCAAGCGCAAGCGACGATGCAGGAACTCACAGCATTAGCGCAACGGCAACAGGGTGCGCTAATGGTTTTAGAGGAGTTGTCTGCTAATGGTTCTGAGGAAGACGAGGGTGAAACTGAGGTAGAAGGGGAGTAGTATTTCTGTTCTAAGGGGGGGCAGGGATACAACTAGCACAGGGTGGGCAGTTTGCCCGCCCTGTGCTTTTTTATTGCGCTATTTTTTACAGCCTGCTATGTTAGCTGCTCAGGGAGCAGCGACTCGCCAGGCATGTATTGTAAGGTTAGGTTGTTGCAAGAGAATGGATTAGGGCTTTATGGCTAGCGCACCTGCTTCGGGAGCAGGGGGTCGCCAGTTCGAATCTGGCCACCCCGACCATAAAGCCCACTCTTGCAATGGTTTAGCGAGGGTGGGCTATTTTTTATCTCACTTAAATGGCGCGAACCTGCTTCGGTTTATTCTCTCTTTTCTAAGGGGTGTATGCGATGCAGGTTTTCACGCTATACGACGAATTTATTGCAGACAAGAAAATAGCGCTGGTCAGTCCAAAGACGATTGATTTCTACAATGATTCGGTTAGTCGCTGGCTGGAGTGGTGCGAGACCCAGGAGCGATACGAACGTAGCGATGTAGACGCTCTGCAAAGATGGGCTAAGCTCTATATGCTGTCGCTGGTTGAAAAGGAACTTAGCCCCTACACGATCCACACCTATGGCAGGGGCATCCGCACCTTTATCAAGTGGGCAATCGCCGAAGAATACATGGCAGGACCCTACAAGTTCAAGTGCCCACCTAAGCCAGCCAAGGACATTAGACCCCTGGTTTTAGGCGATGCACGGGATGCCTTAGCTCAGGTTGCCAACCAGGATACCCTGGTGGGATTTCGCAACACCGTCATTATGCGCACCTTTGTCGATACGGGAATGCGACTATCCGAGCTAGTGAATATGGAGTTGCAGGATTTCGACCCCGAAGAGCGCAGTATTCGAATCAAGGGCAAGGGACAAAAGGTGCGCTTTGTATATCCCTCACTGCCCACAGTGAAAGCGCTACGTGCATATTTAGTACGGCGCGAAGCCGTAGTGGGCAAAACACACCAACGGGTGTGGGTGGGCGAGGGGGGTGAAATCATTAGCCTGCGTGCAGTGCAGTCGTTTATGGCAAGGCTCAAGAAGCGAATCAAATACGAAGGCAAGCTATCGCCTCATATCCTACGCCATACCTATGCCATCTTGTTCCTCGAAAAAGGGGGCAATACCGCAGCGCTGCAGGACTTGATGGGGCACAGTGACCCCGAAACAACGATGGGATATGCTAATTTTGCCCGAAACCAATCTAAACGTATCGCAACTCGCTATAGCCCAGGATCTGATTTATAAGCGCTTAGGACGTTTAGGTCGATTAGGAAAGACCTTTTCCACCTTCATCCACTCAGATACTTCACGGGGATCATTTTCCAAACGGAATGAATAGCGCTTAGCTTTGCCTTTGCCCAGGGAATAGACGGTCACGCTTTCGCCCATATACCAGCCCACTTGCCGTGCGTTGACACAGCACAGCTTATAATTTTCCGAGATCGGCTCTATATCTGTTTTATCAACCACTCTCTCAACTCCCGTATGTGTTTGCAGTGATAGTTTAGTCGCGCTCTGCTGCGGAAACGATACCCCTTGCAGGTGCAGGTCCACTGATCCTCGCCAGGCTCAACCTGCGGATACCGAGCGACTCTATACTCGTTGCAGCGCCATTGCTGCATCTGATCCAGGTCCGCTAACGTGGTCTCCACACAACCACTGGCGTGTCGTTGCCGACATAGCTGCCCATTGTGTTGTATTCGATCCATTCGATTGCGTCCTCGTAACTCCAATTATTGATGCGCTGGTGGACCTCTATCAACTTGTCGTAGTCGTATGCTGGCACCGACAATCCGATC
>Ga0080013_1001717_pt1 | contig 28041 bp, 67 predicted proteins | sample ETNvirenome_6_85_FD_69236 | JGI IMG/M metagenome (GOLD analysis project Ga0080013, IMG submission 69236) | Marine viral communities from the Pacific Ocean - ETNP_6_85 (SPADES assembly) (version 2) | ecosystem: Environmental > Aquatic > Marine > Oceanic | place: Pacific Ocean | collected 2013-06-19 | reverse complement strand
TATGTTGATAATAAATTAAATCGAAGATTAGGTCGTGTAGGTAAGAAATATATTAAAGGAAAGAGTAATAAGTATAGCTCTTCTAAGGGAGTTTCAGTTAAGAGTAAGGTAGGAAAGAGTAAAAAGGCTAAAAAGGGCGCTAGTAAGACTAAAAAGCCCCGTTCTACTGAGGTTGGGAGGTATCAAAAGATTATTAGTGCTATAAGTAAGTGGAATAAGAAACAGTTTAAGGAGACTGGTTATAAGTTTACGAGGAAGGAAATGTATGAGAGGTATCGTATGATACGTGACGATTTTTCCACGGTGTCCACTAAAGATATAGTTTTAGACATAGGTTTATATTTACAAGGTAGGAGACAGCGTACGTTAGAGGAATTTCTTAGACTAAAGCCCGATATTTCTTCAAAGCCAATTGAGTGGTGGGATTTTGATTCTGAATTAGATTCTGCTATGGATTGGTTTAATCCTAATGACATAATACGTTTGCGACTTGAAAATGAGGATAGCTCCGTTCAGTTTCATAGTTTGGGAGCGAAATCCTATACATTTGAGTATAAAGACCTTAAGACGGCTTATTCCACGCTTTATAATAGTGGGTTTGCAAAGGAGATGAGAGATTATTGTAGTCCGCCTCCAACTTTTATGTTTAGTGCCGAAGAAAGTGATGTTGAGAACGGTTTTTATACATTTTTCCTAGATTGTGAGACAGAGGTTATAAAAAAGGTGGTGAAAGTTGAAGAAGAAGTTGTAGTTGCACCCCCTCCACCTTCAAAAGACAAGGAGATGGAGCAGTTAAATGAGCAAATTATTCTCTTACTGGAGGAAAAAAAGGATTTACGTCAGCTATTATTAAAGAAATTGATAACTAAAAAGGAATATAACGCAGATAAGAAAAAAGTAGAGGCTACTATTGGTAATTTAAGATTACAGATTGAGGAGTTAAAAGGTGAGTAATGTCGCAAATAAACTCTAAGCACATTCTAATTTTATAAACTTGTAAAGTGCTCTATTACAGTAAGATAATATACGAACATATACGAATACGTATACGAAAATCAACTCAACTTAAAGAATTTGAAAATGATAACTAAATTTACTATTTACGGAGAAAGGTGCTCTGGAACTTATTACTTAGAAAGATTAATAGCATTTAATTTTGATGTAGAAGTTACGTGGGAGTATGGTTGGAAACATTTTTTTGGATTTAATGACCTTTCCGATAGCGATGATACTTTGTTTATAGGGTTAGTACGAGAGCCAGTAGATTGGATTATGTCCTTTTATAATCAGTCGTGGCACGTGGCTGACGAACTTAAGGGTAAAGGGTTTAACCACTTTGTATTGGGTGGAGATAATAAGGAGTTTTATTCTTTTTATGATGACGGACGGGAGATTACTGCTGACCATAATATGGTTAAGGGAAGGAGGTATAAGGATGTTTTTGAGTTAAGAGCGACAAAATGCACGTTTCTAATGAAAGATATGAAGAAAAAGGTGAAGAACTATAAGTTAATTAAGTTAGAAGATTTACAAAAGGACTACGAGAAAATACTCAAGCAACTAGAAAAAAAGTTTAAGTTGAAGAGAAAAATGGATTGTTTGGTTAATTTAGAGGGATATAAAGGAAATGTTGACGTGCCTAAATACGAAAAAAAACATTATAAAACTGAGGCTCACGTATTAAATTTAATACATAAGCACTTGGATTTGGCAGTAGAAAAGTCTCTAGGTTATAAATTATAAGCTACCGTACCAGAGTAAGTAAATCTCATATAAGTCAGATTGCTCTTCCGTCATTTACTTTCCCAACTCTACCCCCACATTTAATAAAATTAAACGTAAGTATTTTTGCGAAAAGTCACTACTTATCTCTAGGAGAGTGAGAGTCCCTAATCTTAATTTTACACAGAACTTGTCGTCTTGTTTGTTTCCCACATTCCACGAGTTTATCCAATTAGTCTTCATACTTTTTATCTTTTAATTATTAATTAATTTTTATATACATACCATCCCTATTCCCATCCCTTATTTATCCCGTCTTTATCCCTATTTAATACTTTACACTCTCTATCCACCCATTTGTGTCATTATCAATATACTCCAAAATAATTTTTATTTTTTTATTTATAATTTATAATTTATTTTTATTCTATTTCTGGTGGTTCTAGTGTCCATTCTGCCCCACTTAAAATATTAAGTATTTCGCTATGAGTATATTGTGTTTTACCATTTAAAAAACTTGGGGTGCTACCTTCAAATTTTACAAATGTTTGTGAGTCATCCAATGAATACCTTAAAGTATTTGCTGAGGTTTCATATACTTGTGAGAAATCAACTGTGCTAACTTCTGAAGCATCTATTATTACATATTTTCTATTTTCGTATGCCATTGTTATTTTATATTATTCTGGGACATCTTCTACCAAAGAACCGCTTGTCATATTAGTCATTGTACCATCATTACTACCTGCATTATCTTCTATTGTAGGATGTGTATCACCATCACCCATTCGCCACCAATTTATTAAATTAGCACTACTTACATAATCGCCTGAATCAGATGATAAATCAATAGGTGCTCCACTATTATATATTTGAACTATTTCATTTACTGCTAAGACGTTACTCCAAACAGAAACTTCATCCATATTCCCATCAAGAGTTAGTGGTGAATCAGCAGACCACCCACCTATAACTATATTTTTATCGGTTACATTTGTATAAGTATTCTCTCCTGTAACAGTTTTATCTAAACTTCCATCTATATAAAATTTCGCTTCATTCTCACCACCACTACTTCCTTCGAAGGTTACAACTAAGTGATGCCAGTTACCATCATTAAAAGTGGAATTACCCGACGTACTACCAATCATTTGATTAGAAACGAAAAATTTCCCAGTTGACATTGATATATAAAAACTATTATCATTTTCCTTTCCAAACAACACGCCAAAAGATGTGGAAGATGTTTTTACCCAAAACCCAATACTACACTGTTCGTACGAAGCTGGGCTACATACTAATCGGTCATCCGTTCCATCAAACAATAAAGAATAGGCATTTGAAAAAGAGTCTCCTCCTCCAGACAGATGTTGAAATCCGAAGGTATATCCGAGCTTTATTCCATTGGTCGTATTAAACCCAAACCATTTTACCTTATTCCTCATCTCTGAATTTATCCTTTATTTAAGTTTCCCAGAATATCTATATTTATCCTCTGGCTTTCTGCTTACAACTATTATTATTATTGTTAATATCAATAGTCCCGCGCCTATTCCCGCCCATACAAGAGTATTTGTTTGTTGAGAGGGGAGTTTTGCATAAGGATTTGTGGGCTGTGGGCTATATGGTTGGGGAATATTACCCCCATAAGTTATTGGGACGGAGGGTACTACTGTTGTTCCTCCTCCTCCTAAATTCCATCCAGCCGTTAATTTTTCTATCCAACTTGTAGTCTTTTTAGGGTCATATTTAGTGTCCCTTATAACAACCTCTCCGAGTGCGGTGGTCGAGGGAGACATAGAGATACTGTTTCCTTGCATAGTAGACGCCCTTCTCTTAAGGGTGGTGTATCCAATGTGAGAAATTGTAAATTCCCAATTAGGGTCAAGATTCGAGCCTTCCAACGTAAAAAAGCCATTACCATCCGTTGTAGTTCCAATAGTAGTTCCAATGCGCGCTATATTTACATAAGACATAGGATTACCAGTGCTTGAGTCGGTTATGTGTCCAAATATTTTCATTTTATGTGTTTTTTAAGCGTTATTTTTTATTACTGTAAACCAGTCATTATTTCTATCTACTAATATCCCTTTATTGTCTGTTGCTAGTATCCTTTTAGTAACCGAATCGGTGACGTTTCCTCCAATTACCTCTATTTCTCCCCGTCTTTTAGCAACCACTATATCACAATGTCCCTTATAAGAACTTGTACTATCATAACCCCCCTCTCCTTCTCTACCATAACAAACTAAATCCCCGACTTTAGGAGCTTTTTCATATATCCTATATCCTACAAATGGAGCGTTCAAACGACCTTCTTTTCGGTTGGCAATGTATTCCCGTATATATCTATTGTGGGCTGACGCAGTTCTAAAAGGTATACCAAACGGATGTCCCGCTCTACTCATTACAAAACTAATAAAAGCGCTTGACCAAGCACTTCCTCTGTCTTTTCCGTCCAAGGAACGTCCAACTGAACGCCAATAATCTCCTACTCTTTTCCACACTCCTTCGTGATGTTCTTTAGAGCCTTCTCTCAGTAGTTTTCCGTCTTTCCCTCTTGTTTGATAACCGAATAACGCCCACTCTTCGTTAGCTATATCAACGATTGTTTTCTTAAAGGGAGTGAATTTCCACACCAGAAGACCAACAATAGTAAGAACGGCTACGGAAACCCCTCCCCATAACCATATTTTCTTTGATGTGCTTAATTTAGCCATTTATCCTACTATTCGTTTTGCTTTATTTAATGGAAACCACTTGTTTATCAGTTGTTTACGTCTATTTTTAAGCGATTTTCCACTAACAATCAGTTAGTTTATACCTTTCGTAATGTTCCTCAGTTCCGAACCAATCGGGCTTCATATCTTGTTGCGTATTCCTATATATTAACATTTTCTGAAAAGCATTCCTACATCCTTTTTCAAATGGGTGTTCCTTCGATTTTTCGTAATACTGATATACCACATAAGCTAGGACTACGAGAGCACTCGCCATTAAAATCTCTTTCTCTAATTTCCCTTTTCTCATAATCTTAAGATGGCATTTTTGTAGGATGTGGAATATACTTCTTTTCAAAATAATTTCTTATATCGGTACACTGACCATACGCTACTCTTCTCTTATCGTTCTCCATCCGTCTAACCCCCGAGTATTGTGGAAATCTTGATTGACCTTCTGGACAAGGTTGAACTTGATTACAACCTTTAACAAATGCTGATTGATAAACCCCTTTTGTAGCGCCTCCAAATGAGGGTGAATACCAGTTATTAAATTTTCTATTACACTCTGTTATTTTGGGTGAGTGTATTTGTTTGTGTTGATTGTCCTGATGTTGTTGTATCGGAGTGCATTTATTTGGTGGAGCTGGAGGACATCCAATAGCCAGACAAGTCCCAAAAGTATCAAACCTTGTTCCTTTAGGGCAATCTGCTGGACTTTGAGGCGCTTTTCCTAATTTCATCTTAGAACGTCCTTTTTTGGTTTGGTCAACAATATACCAAATAACAACTCCTATGCCAATTATACTTATTCCTTCTATCCAATCTATTTTCATAATCTCATTTTTTAATTTCTTTAAATAAATAATAACCAATAACACCTAGAACCGCTAATACTTTTAGTAAGTGGATTTCCAATTTGTATTTACTTCTAAATGTCGGGTGTTGGAGTTGGGGTTCTCCGCTAGCACTCATATATGTATTTGATACTTCTTCTAGTTTATCTGTAAAATATTTTTTTGTAGCCATAATCTTATTTTTTTAAGGTTGTTATGAGGCTGGGGCTGGTGGCGTAGCGTATGCGTCTTTAGTTAATAAAGGGGAATATAGCCCTCTGTTTAGTGGGTCAAAAACAAAAAGTTTTTTGTCTTTTGGTAAGAGCATATTAACTACTATTACTCCTAAACCTATTTGCCACCATTTTAATTTTTTCATAATCTTATTTTTTTAATTTTCTGTATGTTGTCACCACTTTGGCTCCAACAAGGACAACCACTAATACACCCAAACTCCACCACATTACTTGGAGGGTAGAGACGCCCGTTCCGAAAAAATTGCTGTATTTCTGATTGATTTCTTTACTTCCTTGTGTTTGTGATAAATTTCTCATAATTTATTTTTTATGCTATTGTTGAAAACAAATCTGCCTTCTTTATTTGGTCTGGAGTTAAACATCTAGTAAAATTCCCCGCACCAAAATTTGACGTATGTAATCTTTGTCCATCGGGACAATCAAGATTTGGGGCAGTATAGTCGTCTACATAGTCGTACCGCTTACCCCACAACCTACTAATATCTTCTTCTTTACCAATACAAGCTGGAGGAACCGCCCTTCCGTATGACTTTCCGTTAATCATCCATTTTGGACACGGAGTACACCCTCTTCCGCTTAAATACCTTCCGCTCTCACACTCAACATCATCAGAATCAAAAATCGGAGCTCTCCTCCTCCTTCTATCTAATAATATCATAGTCACTATCGTTCCCGCAGTAAAAAACAATCCGACCCACATTAACATCTTAGTCTCTTTCATCTTTTTCGGTTAATTAAATAATTTCTTCCATTATAAATTAAAGTTGTAACCGCAATAGTATAAACAATATATCTTTCCATCTGCGTTATTCCTTTGGCTTTGGCTCCCACATAAAACAAAAAAGGTGCAATAAAAAATACGTCTAATAGTCTGATGTTCTGACTTTTAGACAATTCTCTTTGGTTTGCTATTCCTATTTCATCTATCATTTATTCTTATAAATTATTAATATAATTACTCCCGCCCCAATTATCCACGGCAACGCTTTTTTTAATTCTGAATCTGCTCCAGTAGTTCCCCCTTTGTAAAGTGGAGCGATAGGGTTCCTAACAGTATTTCTTACACAATTATTCGCCCACTCCTCTCGTTGCCTTCCTATTCCTAAACAAGATGAGGATTCGGGAGGGCACGTAAACATAGAGTTGGCTTTTGTGCGACATATTTGCTCTTCCTTTGTTGGCATTATGTGTGGCTGTATTGCTTTCTCGAATATCCTCCGTACGCACTGGTTTATTTTCTCTTTCCCATCGGGGCTATTCAAATAAATTCTGGCATTATGCTCTTTAATTTCTTTTTGCCATACCTCCTCTAGTCCACGTATCTCGGCATTTTTTTTTCTCATCCAATCCAATCTCACTCTCTGACGACACTCCTCAAAAAACTTATCTTCTTGTGTATAAGGCTCCATCTATTTGAATTTATAAATTAATACTAAAATTACTGCGCCACCTATTATCCAAGGTAATGCCTCTGGTAGTTTACCATACTTTGAACTAGGTCTTCTGTCTTGCTGAGGTTTAGGGTCAAAAATAGTTCCCTTCCATCGCGCATTTGATTTCTTTATATACTCCTCACGTTCCTTCGGAGTCAAAGAATCCATCCAACCTTGAGAACCTTGGCTTGGGTTAGTTCTAGTCCCCCCACAACCTTCTCCATAATACCCACACATACTCATAATTTCATTTTTTTCATTTATCTGAATTTATAAATTAATACTAAAACTACTGCCGTCCCTATTATCCAAGGCAACGCTTTTTTAAGTTCTGCGTTTGTTCCGCCACTTCTATATTTATTACACCCAAATTTTTTCATCTGGTCTTGGACGTGTTTCAAGACTTTTATGTCTTGAGGAACGCCTCTTGAGTTCTTTTCCCCTTGTTTCAAAGCGGTACACATCTCAAAGCATTTAGATTTTTGGTATGCTTTACTGTTTTTCAAACTACCACCTTCTCCTCCAAAACCATATCCCAATATCCCCAGCCCCGCATCTTCTGGCGTGCAAGTTTTATGAATTAAACATTCTGGAAGACCAAATTCTTTAGCGCATTCTAAGTTAATTTCCAAGCGCTCCTCTTTCCTCATTTGGGTTTCCAATATCATTTCAGGGGGCATTGGAACGCAAATATCTGCTGGAGCCCATTGACCTTCTGGACACTCTCCTCTCATACGTGAATGTAGGATGGTTGGATAATCTTGCATTATTTTCATTTATCTGAATTTATAAATTAATACTAAAATTACAGCACCCCCTATCATCCAAGGTAATGCTTCTTTTACCATTTCGTTTGTTCCTCCACTTCTATATTTATTACACCCCATCCTTTCCATTTGCTCTTTTATCATAAAATTAGGGGTTTCATTTCCTTCTTTCATAGCGACACAGAACTCCCAACATTTTGCTTTTGCATATTTTTTGTTAGCCAAAGAGCCTTTATTGTTTCTGTCATTCCACTCTTCGTCCGTTATTTCCATTCCTACGTCTTTTGGCTCACAAGTTCTATAAACTAAACACTCTGGAAAACCAAATTCTTTAGCGCAGTCTAAGTTCATTTTCATCTGCTCCTCTGTTTTCTTCCTCGGAACAAGTGGTAGCCCTCTTTCTATCGGTTCAATTTGTCTTGGTGGTCGTCCGTGCACTTTGTCGCTAAGACAGTTGTTGTAATTGGCTCGTGCTTGTGGGCTGGGCATTACTTTACAAGTAGGGGCTCCCGATGTTCTTGGGATTAAGCACCTTGGATAACCAGTTTCACTAGCACATTGTACTCGCATAGAATAATTGGCTCCCAATCTATTAGGTATCGGTATCATCTTATTTTATATGTTTATTAAAAAAGTATCTCACAAAATCTTTATGGGACTGGTCTATATTTTCAGAATACCCTCCTCCATTACTTACGTTTTGCGCTAGGATAGGTAAAGCCCCTTTTATGCTTTTATAACTGCTCCAATTGTCTAAATCATAGGTCATTATGGTATTTGCTCCATAGGACTTGTTGGCTAAATTAGAGTCAGTGGAGGGGTCAATTAGCCCAACAAACTTATATTCTAGGGAATAATTTTTTTGTACTTGTTTGGCTCCAGCACTAAAACCAACCAAACTCCAATTACTTACATTGATATTTTCGTTATCAAAATAAGGTAGAACTTTGTCTTTTATTTTTGCCATATCTTTGTTATATGGGGCGAAAATTAATAAATAGCCGTCTAAAACCTTTCGCGGTGTTTGAGACAACATCCAGTCTGGGTTAGCATAGTCCAATCCTCCCCATACTATCATTACTTTATAATTAAACTTCCCCTTGGGCTTGCTAATAATTAGGTCGCCTAAGCGGATTACATCATTTCCTTGTGGTCTGAAAGCGAAGGCTACGAGTCCAATCACTACCAGTCCAGCAACAACACTCACTATTTTGAGTGTCTTATTCATTATTTTCGCCTTTTCTGTATGGCGTCTATTATGTATGCGTTAGCCACGGAGAAAACCCCCACAATCAGTGCTAATTTTATTAACTCATCGGTGGGCGGAATTTCAAACTTAAACTTTTTTCGTGGCTGTAATTCTTCTTCTACATCCTTTACTCCCATATTGTAATGGATAATGGCTTCGGTCATAAATAAACCAAAAGTGACGAGCGCTACTGTTTGTTTTGTTTTCATATCATCATCGCTTCTGGGTATCCTCCCAAACAATCTTGGGCTTCTACATTAGTGCGTGGGTAGATAATTGCTTCCACTGTTTTATTATAAGGGATTTTTTCAAGATAAACTTTCGTATAGCCGTCAACCATCATAGTAATAGGCGAATCTACTGTGGCATAATTATTATTCACATAAGGGGCAATCAATAATTTTTTTGTATCTTTTTTCAGATTTCCCGATACATCATACTGTTCAATATGTAAGGAAGAGTTGAGAATAATATTTATTCCATTACCACTCTTAAAAAATATATTACTTATGGTTATAGGATTGGTCATAGTCTCATATAACATATCTTGCCAAGTCATAGCCCCAGTTCCTATTCCCGTGACTGGTGTTCCGTCTTGGGCACTAACATAAGGATTTGTGGGGGGTGTTGAACCCAACCATCCGTCACCAACCCAAGTTTGATAGTCATTGGACTCTCCGATGTTAGCGGGGCTCTTAAAACCACCCGCTATCGCATTAAAATTTACATTCCCATTAAATAGTTCAAAATTCATTGGCGTACCTCCTCCCGAACTATTAGTATTTGTCCACTGAATAGTCCACGGCACAATGTCACTTAACTCTGTTGCTCTTGCAAGAATAGGATTTTCGGGTAAATAGGCGTGATTGGGTTCTGATAAAATATTTGGCTCCTCTACACACCTAATGTGTTGCCATTTTTTTGGAAGTTTTTTATTGGGCGTTCTTTTCGCAAAAACCCCTTTAGATGTCTCTAAATCGTCAATGTAATCTGCCATAATTCCACTTTATTCTACTTTTCTTACGGCAAATATATGAAATTATCCCCGTTGCCACTTGATTTTTAACTCATTATTTTCTTTTTCCAAAAAAACCTACCACATTATAATAGGCGGACAGACCACCCGCCTCGGAACGAAACTACTATGGCTTAATATAGATGGTTTCTATAAAAGCGAGGGGGTGTAGGTGAATCTGCCCTACCAAAACAAGTATAGACAAAATTAGTATTTTTATTTAGACTACAAAAAAAGGGAGACGCGTTAACGTCCCCCTTCAACAATAATATTAAGAATTATGGCATTAATTTTTAGGTATTATTGTTTATCGTATCCTTGAGAAAAGAGTCTTTTGGAGCTTCTTTGGTTACTACTTCTACCCCTCTTTCTGCTAATAATTTTTCGGCTTTATTTGTGTATCCTCCTCCGACAGAATGTAAGTCTTTGGCGTCTACCACTACTACCTCATCTTTATCTGATAAAGTCACTGCCCCTCCTCCTTCTATTACACTATCGGTATGCAACGCTTGATTTATTAACAAATTTTTGGGGATAAGTTTGCACAATTGCTTGATTACAGTCTTCTTTGGTAGCCAAAATTGAGGGTCTTTTGCACTAAACCACAAACCTTTGTCTCCCGCTTTTGATAGTTTTTGGTATTGCTTTAGGTCTTTGATTGACATTACCTTAAAGAGTGGCTCTCTATCTGAAAAACGCATAATAGCATAAGCATAAATCAGTTTGCCTCTCTCCTCATTAGTTGGGACGTGGCTTAAGACTGGATTTAATCCCAACGAATAACTAAATTCATCGTTTTCAAAAACACACTCCGCTTCCACCCCAGTCACGTTTGGATGTCGATAGATAAGGCTCACTAGACCTTTGTATCCCAACTGGAATTGACACACTCCTTTATAGGGGATAAGCCAACACTCTCCCATTTCCTTGGTTGGACTTAATCCTAGCTCCGCACAGATTAATATACTCCCAAATACAGACTTAGGATTGCTTTCAAGCACTTTCGTAAGAGTCTTGTCTCTTTTTACAGTATTGAGAGCCATCCCTAAAAACTGCGCGGGCTTCATTCCGTGTTCGGACAATAAGTCCGTTACCAACTCTTGATAGCCATAAAGAGTGGTTTCAAATTTTTTAATAACTTGGTTCTGGTTCATAATTTCTTAGCATTTTAGTTTCTATCGTATTATTTTTTATCTGTGCAATAGAGGAGAGCCTCTGTACTTCATTAATCATTGCCGTTATTTCTTTCTCTAACGCAAGGTTCTCATCTATGGTTAGCTTCTTCTTAATATGAAAGTTTTTTTGGTATTCCATAAGGGTACGTGCATAAGCAGAAAGATACGCAACTTTATTCATTAAATCACTAACATCAGCGGATGTTTTCTTCACAATATGCTCCTCGGGTCTTCTTCCAAAAATTAACTTCTTATTCTTTTTTGCCATTATACTTTTTTTTATGATAAGTTTTCAAATGTTTTGTTTTTTAATGTAGTGTGTCCATATTATAGTTCTATTATTTGAATTTTCTCTTTATTCTTCTCGAATACCTCGTATATATCTCCCAAATCCCACTCGTCTCGGTAATCCCTATCAATGTAGCGTAGTTCCCTTATGTTAAACTCTCCTTTTACATAAACTTCCGTAGGGTCAAATCCTTTATTATCCCACACCTCTTTGTCAAAATACTCAGTAGACAATTCCGCTTGCATATCTTCGTGTTCATCACTCCATAGAGCAATAAATCCGTCCTCCAGACTCCAATCTATAATTTTAGAATCTAAAAACTCTTGTGGTGTTGGGCTTTTATAACCTTCGGTTAATTTAATTTTCATTTTATTTGTTTATTATTACACACTATTACATCTCCAACTATTACATCTTGCTCACCATATTTATATAGTTCAGTAGCCTTTGTATTTACTGATTTGCTTTGAAGTTTGCCTTCCTCGTCTAAAACTATTAATTTACCATCTTTAGTTACAACTAATTCTATCAATTTGCAATTCAATATTTTGTATAGTTCTTGAAGTTTAAAATTTAAACCATTTTCAGGCTCAATTTCCATTACTTCGCCAGTATCTTTTATTAATTTTGCCATTTTATTTATTTAATATTTCATTTTATACTCTACTCTCCTAAATCCAATCTGATAAATGCTGGAGTATATTCTCCAACGTATGCTTGCGTCACGTTAAATTCAAAATACTCTACCGCTTCTTCGTAATCCATATCATCCTTCATTAAAATATCAATACAAGCACCATAGTTATAGCAAGCCTTCGGCTTATTCCCAAAGCTCTCGACTACCCCAACAAACGCATCTTCAAACCCATCTGCCAGAAGTATCTCTTTCTCGTCTGCGTAATTCTCTTGTAGATATGTTTGTATTCTATTCATCTTTTTCGGCACTTTGTTTTATTCTTTCTACGATTACTAGATAGTTGCACCCCTCACAACATCTTCCTTTCGCTAAGGGTTCTGGATTATGACCGAAACCTTTGAATTTCTCCTTACACAGAGCGCAAGTTTGGGTTTTTTCTACTTTACTCTTCATAATTAGGAGTATTAAGGTCTTTTACATATATTTTTTGTACTTCTACGGGTGTAATGGTCTTTTTGTAGAGATAATAGCCTAGAAGAGGTAAAAAGAGCATTGAGGTATGCCATAGAAGGGTAGCCGTAGTCCCTTGTCCTCCCAAGTGTTGTTCTTTCATAATAGCTAGAGTAACAACTTCCATAGCGATTAATGTTCCTAATACAAATAATGAGATTCTTGGTGCAGTTTTCATAAGATTTTTCATAATTCTATTTTAATAGTTAATAAATTATACTTTTTGTAGCAGTTCTATTCTTTTTTCTCTTTCCTCAATACTTAGCTCGTACCAATCTTTCGGAGGCTCCCAATCTGGAATGCTTGCTCTCATTGTGGCAAATACAATTCTTTCTTGATATTTTAATTGATTTTCTCTTGATTCTTCTTGATTTGTGAGTTTCCCCAAAGCCAAAAACATATTCATACCTTTTATATTATCCATAAGTCTAATTTAAGATTGATACTCGGTTAATGTAAGTTGATTTTGTACATATTCATTTTTTCTATATCCATCTCGGTCAATTTGGATTAGAGTTTCCGCCATAATTATCTTGGCTGTTTCGATTCCGAGTTTTCTTTTTTTCTGTGCCATAATTCTATTTTTTTGTTTGGACAAAGATAACATATTAAATTTAATATCCAACACTATTAACGATTATTTTTTCATAATGTTTCATATTTAATACGCTTAATCTAGTAAATTTTATATTTTCCCCTCGGGATAAAAGCGGGATACCCACAGTCTTTCTAAAAATAATGGCTCTTTTCCATTGGTTTTTAGTGGCTTGGGTGTACCTTTTTAGTCATCCAGTAAGCCGTTTACCATACTATATCTAAAGTCATCATACTGCTCACACTTCCCAACCTCTAATCCCATAAAGTCTTCCATTTTCTTTAGATGATGTAGGGCGGTTCCGTGATTCTGTATAGAAGGTATGAAATACTTTATATGAGTGGGTCTTACCTCTAACTCCCTCACTAAAAAGTATATTAAGAACCTTCTAGCTTCAATTACATTGGCTTTTCTGGAGGTATTGATTTCAAAATCATCCAACTCAACCGAAAATTTCTCACATAACTTAAATTTCGCTATCCGAACCGTATCCTCAATTTCGTAGTCCTCTTTAGTTTTTGTCCTTCCTAAGTTTCCCATAGTTAGTTGTTATTAAATTTAATATCAATATTCTTTTTCCCGCTCTTACTTAGCCCCTCCATCTCTTCTCTAAATATTTGGTCTACCAGTTCTGTGGCAAGCCCTCCTTTATCTACGGGGTTATCCAAAAATATTCTCGATGTGTCGATAAACACCTCTATATTTTCGTTAAAAGCCTCTCTTAAAAGACTTATCTTTTCCTCGTGAGGTAATTTTAATAGTACCTCGTCTATTCCGTTATACATTGTCTTTAGGGCTTTTTCCATTGTCATTGTCTTTATCTTTATTAAATTCTATATACTTTTTTATTTCAGTTTTCTTTTCTTTTCCATCTTCAAATACCGTTTCAACCATTATTAAGTTGTCAAACTTACAATTCTCCGTTCCGTCTTGGGTTACCAATTTGTGGTCTTCATCTCTTTTCCACACATAAGAGTATCCAAACCCACATTCTTCGTTTTCACAGAAAAAATATTCTTCGTGATTCTTGTAGTAGTAATCGTGAAACGACTTTTTTTCCTTACATTTAGGACACTTTACATCATAACTTATTACACTTCCCATAATTACATTAGTTTTGCGGTTCTTAAATTATAATAATCTCTATCTAACTCCTTTAGTATCTCCATATTTATAGTAAAGTCAAGCATATCCTCTACGTCTACTCCTCTTTCCCACTTCTTATGGCACTCCATACAATGGATTGCGATATTTTTCCCCTCACACACCAAGTCTCTGTTAGTTGACCTTGGCACAAGATGGGAGTGAGTCAACTGATGAGAAGAAAGACAACCCGTACAAAAACGTGGTCTTTCCCAATCTATCTTCTCATACATCCTTTTGAGTTCGCGATTTATTTTGGATTGTTTTTCGCTGACTTTTCTTATCGGCTTCATTCTCTTTAGCGACATTTTTTATTTTTTTCTTTAGTTCCTCACTCATTAAATCTCCTAATGTATGAGGCTTAGGACTGCGTGTAGTCGCAGAGACGCCTCGTTTCTTAAATCTTGACACTATTTCTTTTTATTTAACTTTTTTATGGTTCGGTAAGTCTTGTACATCATCACCGCTTGTTTCCCTACTTTATAGGCGCTCTTCATCAAAAGAAACCCTCCCATTATAGCCGAAAAGCCAAAGAGCCAAGCAATGGACTTGATTTTTTCCCATAAACTTGGGCTATGTTTTAAGATATAAGGCACGTTTTGTTTTCCGTTAATCAAAAAATAAAACATTCCCATACCTACATACACATACATTAACATTTTTATTATTCCTATCATAATCTTATATTTTTAGATGATTTCGTCCATACTGGTTCCCAGAGCCTCTCTCAATCGCGTTAAGGTAGATGTATTACAGTCTGCCCCCCTTCTCATTTCACTTATTTTACTTAAAGCGATTCCGCTACGCTGGGATAGTGATTGTAGGCTTATATTCTGGGCGTAAAGATACATAAACAATTTTTTGAACTTACTATTTTGTATTCTTTTTTCAAATATCTTTTGGTGTGTTTCATTCAGACTTTTATCTGAATTGTATTTTCTTAATCCATTATATTTCATTAGACAAACATTTCGTTAGTATAGTATATTGTTTCCACTTTAGGAACGTCCATTGCTTCGGGACACTCCTCTTTCAAGGGGCATTTTGCACATTTATCTATGCTGGGGTGTGCCTTAAACCCTTGCTTTATCTCCATTTGTAAGAGTTGGTGCATATCATTTATCTCTTTAGCGTGGAACCAGTAGTCGTCTTCCGCTACTTCTACTCTTATTATCTTAAAGTCATTTTCGTTTTTAGTAGAGAAGACCCAAAAATAGAACGGGACATTCTTGAGGTCTTTATAGATGTTTTTGGCTAAATACTTGTAATGTAGGGCTTGAGTAAGCAATTTCAATTTAGGTCTAAAGGCATTGTCTATCTCTTGCCAGCCAAATTCTGACCACTTATCATTGAATAGTCCCGTTGATTTGACGTCAATAATGCTTAACTCTCCGTTCACCTTAGCGATAATGTCACACGTTCCTTTGGCTTTTCCGAACTCTAAGGTCTCTCCCACTGAAACGATTTCTACGTTATAATGTTTCAATGCGGTCTTAAAATTCTCCACTTGTTTGCTCATTCTTTCATAATTAGCCGAAAGTTTCTCCTTCGCAGTTCCTTTGTATGAAAGTTTAGCCTCTGGAATCTTTGGGTCGTAAGGATTAAGAGCCCCAGTACACTTATATTCAAACCAATTCCCTAATGCTTGACCATCAGTAGAGGGAAATGTTTTTCCATCTATATATCGAGCCTTGAACAAAAGTCCGCACTCCTTTCCATCTATATAGTCTCGCATATTTTTAAGTATGCTTTGGGTTATTTGTGGTTCGTTTTTTTTCATTTTTCAATATCTCTAATAATTCTCTGTCTGTTAGCAACGACTTCTCTTTTGGGTCTGGCGGGTATACCATTATTACTTCGGTAATCCCCTTACTATCTCTCTTTACAGCCCATCTTCTCCCCTTCTTGGTAGATTTTTCTAAAGTGTGTATCAAACTCATTATCAGTTTGCTTTTTCTTACTCATTATATTTGGACTTATCCAACTCTAATACCAACTCTTGGTATCCTACGTGGTCTTGAGTAAACTTAAGGTATTGCTCCACATAAGATTTAGCAGTTTCAAATTGGTATAAGTTCTCGCAACTCTTAATCACTTCTACCGCTTTGCTCTTGGCTTTTAGCGTCTTATGGATATTGGGAGTGATGATATTTACCTCATTCCCATTTTCATCCGTAACCGCGTATCCTCCTTTATCTTCTTTATCTACCAAGGCAAATCCTTTTTAGCGTTTTTTACTAAGTTCCAGTGTCGTGCATAGAGTCTTAGTTTGGCTTTTCTGAAAGCATTTTTCCACTTCTTGGTCTTATGTGCCTTCCAAGGATTGTCATAATCTCTCCTCATCTCCGAAAGGATGTCCTCATCGGTAATCCCATATTTACGAGCTCTGACCTCTTTACCTTTCTTTTTAAGAGGCTTTCCCTTCTTTCCCTTCTTCTTTTGTTGTTTAGCCCAATAAAGACGCTGACGAGCATTGGCATACTCTCTTTTATAGTCCGAAGGGTCTAAGATACTCCATTTGTCTATATCCTCTACACTTTTAATACAAATATACTCTTCAAAGTCATCGGGATTATTAATGTTGATAGACTTGAATCTCTTAAACAGCTCTTTATGGATACGCCTCTTTAGTTTCGCATACTTTCCTTCTTTTTGAGGTTTGTCCATTTTGTCCATATCTTTTAAGACGTCTTGGTTTGCTTCGTCTTCCTCTCTCTTTATAATAAGTTTCCCAAGGCGGATATTTTCCTTGGTTAGTTGGTCAACAGAGTTCTCCAAGTGGGCTATCTGTCTCTCTTGAGTAAAGGCGTCCAGATAGTCTCTACCATATTCAGACTTAAATGCCTCTGCTAGATAGGTTTCTGCACAAGAAATCAAGGTGTTAAACGACCTATTTCTGATTTTGGTGCCTAGATGGTTTTCTTTAGGAATAGCAAATTGCCACTCCGTGGTTGTTTTAAGGAAAGTGATAGTAAAATTCACTCCTACTCGGCTTTGTAGGTAAGCCATACCGTCTAATAAGTCGAAAGTGCTTAATTCCGCTCTTTCCTTCGCATAATTTGTGTGTGTGTCCATAATAATTAAAGATTTGGGTTAATATATTTTGATTTATTGCCTATTTCTAAAGAAACATAAGGGCACTCCCTTATATCGTAAGGGATAAATATTTTACGGGAAGAATAGCCGTCTGGTCTTAACTTCCATTTGAACCTTGTGCCCTCGCTATTAGAGGTAAATTTATAGTCCTCCTCCTTTGTCTTTTCATCTTTTACTAATTTTGAAAAGTCCTCGGTAGTTTCTATTATGTCTTTTTCTTTGTTTACTGCACAAATCGTATGGGGAATAAAATTTCCCACAATATTACGAGCCGTGGCTCCCAACCCTTTATAAGGGAAAATCACTTGATGTAGTATCATAATTACTTAATTTTGAAGGTTAATCCCGCCTCTAAGAGTTGATTATTCATTCTTTGAACAATTCCAGCATAGATAGTCATTCCTTGAATGAATCCGTGTGCGGTATGTATATTTATATGACGAGTTTTCCCTATCCAAGTTAACATCTCTATTGCCTCAGAATATTTAAGACTCATTACATACTCAAAATAATCTTCGTTTGTGTATTGTTGTGTTTTTTTATTATAAGCCATAGTAAAACATATTTTTAGTTTCTGACGACAAACATACAAAAAAATATTTTAATTACCAAATCGTATAATAAAAAGATTTATTAACAATACTATAAATATTTGTTAATAACTATGTGGTTTCTTCTGAAAAATTTAATAGTAGGAAGGTTATTTTTTTCCGTTTTGGTTGGCGTATAATAAAAGTATATAGGTTAGGACTAACCCAATAATAAGCAGATATATTAATTCTATATTCATATTCAAATACGAAAAGGACTGCTCATCAGAACAATCCTATAAGGGGATAGGTTTTGGGGAGAATACTGGGCTAGGATGAGCCCTTAGTCATCTTCCAAACTACAAAGCCTAACATACCAATAATGATAATACTCTGCACATTCTTACCTCCTAAAAACTCTTGGCTTTTAATGTCAAACATAATTTTTATTTTAATTTTACTGTTTAGGAGGCTCTTTCTCTTCCTTTTTCCCAAGCGTATCCAATAACATAAACGGTTAGTCCTAATACTGCAAGACCGATAGCCATTCCTATTATTCCCGTTTCTCTTTTGGTAGTTGCCATAACTCTATTTTTTTTAGTTAATACAAATTTAATTAATTATTCCTAATTGAGGTACTTCAATGAAAGAAATTAATATCCCCGCTGAAATTATACCTCCTAAAATCCAAATCTCTTTATTTACCCCCCACAATTGAGTGGTTGGTTTTGGTTCACTTACATATACCGTACTACCGCTAGACGTATGGTAAGGGTCTGTTCCTCCGTAAATTAACTCTGGAACAAACTCGTGACCACAATCCGAAAGTGTTTTACCTTTTACACACTCTAAATAATCCCCATATTTGTCCAAAGGAGCGTCATCCTTTAATGGGTTGTAATAATGAGTGCAATAATAAAACACATCTTGTTCGCAAGTATTCGCCATAATTTATCCTCTTAATCTTTTATATCTACTCATTCTTCTATCACTTAAGCCTCTTCCTTTACGTGCCATTAAAATATTTCCACCATAACAATCTTGCGTAGTTACTGCTGCTCCACGTTGTGGATAAGGTATTGGATTTGCTCCAAAGTCGCAAGTTCCAACATCTTTTATAACCCATTTGACACTTTGGGCTGAAACGGGAGAAGGCAAGGTTCCTTGGGGAAAAATAATAGTTTTTCCTATCATAAATCGGTTAGGAGTTCTTCCATCAATAAACAAAGAAGCATAGTAATCTCTATTATCGTTAGAATTACATTTTTTTAATTTTATTCTTTTGAAGCAAGCCATAATTTCTGTTTTTTAATTATTAATTTATTTTTCATTTTATCCTCTAAATCCTCCTCCATATCTCGCTCTCATATTACTTTGACTTAATCCTCTTCCTTTTACTCTTCCTTTTCTAGCCATTGCTCCTAGGGGGCTTCTCGGAGATGTACCGCAGTAAATATTTGGAACAACATACATCAATCTCGCAAGCATACCCATAAGATGACTCTCTGTTCCTCCCGCACCTCCTTGTGTTCTCATCGCCCATAATCGGCAAAATTCTGATGGGGTTAAAAAACACCCGTAGGAAGCACCACAACGCCCCGCATTAAGCACCGTAGCCCCAATATAAACTACATTTTGCGGACTAATTACATACGTAGAACCTTGAGGGACTACCCATCCGTAACTAGGGCACTCCGTATAAGGAGGTAAAGGGTTTATTAATCCATTCCTTTGAGCCCTCTTGTAAAAGTACGTGTATCTTTGACAAATCCCCCCTGTTTTATTTAATATTGCCACCCCTATCTATTTTTTATATTACTATTTTTCATTTTATCCTCCAAATCCTTTATGTCTTAATCCTCTTCCTTTACGTCTACTTCTTGCCATCCCCCGACTTGGTGCTCTTCCTACTGGAGAAGCTATATTCCACGGGTGCGAAGCACACGGCTGACACCTCCCTTCGTCATCTTCCCTACCAAAACAAAAACCCCCACCATAACACAAGTCGCCAACAGCATTCAAATACTCCGACCTACGATTACTTTGACTTAATCCTCTTCCTTTTCCTCGTCCACTTCCATATCTTGCTCTCATAATCTGTGGAGAGATTTGTGGGTGGCAACCACACCTATAATTTCCCATCTTACACGTTGGCTCTGTATGAGGGCACGTCATTTGATACTCCATTTGTGACGCAACAGACGTAGACGTAGGGGGCAGACATTGTGAACATCCCGATTGCGTACATTTATATCTGAGTGGTGGTGGGGGTGGTGGGATACAACTATTATTACACGTTGGCTCTGTATGAGGGCAAAGCGCATTAACCCATTGGTTGTCAGTGCATTGTGAACATACTCCCCCGTTACATTTATATCTTGGCATAATTTCTAATTTCTAATTTTTATTTTTTTCATTTTATCCTCTAAATCCTCCTCCATATCTCGCTCTCATATTACTTTGACTTAATCCTCTTCCTTTTCCATATCTTCCTCTTAAGTAGCGGTTCCGTCCTCTACTTACTCTTGCTCTCGGTGGTGCTGATGTAGGTGGTGTTACTGTACACGGCAAGTTAGTTGACGAGTAACCAATTGTGTAAGGAGGGCTCGCTGGCATAGTCAGAGTATTAACGCTTACAACTTTCACTCTATCCATTCCTATAAGAAGAACTCTTCCTACATCATTTTGTGTCGGAGCTTGCCCATCAATACTTCCAACCACCGTATGAGGTGCTTGTATAGGTTGGTTGTTGGGGTTAGGACATCCTACCACTACCATTTCCCGAAAATGATGAGGTGGAGTGTAAGGGAAAGGAGCACACGAAACATTAGGAACGGTAGTGAGATTTTCAACAGTATGGTATGGGGAAGCAGTCTCATAAATATCAGTAAGTTTCCAGAGACATCCATCACGTACAAACTTTTTACCAATATCTAATGGATTTGGTGTTCTTCCGTCAATTCTAGCAGATATTCCGCTAATTCCCTGAATCTGACTATTAGCACAATCTCTCGTTGTATTTCCTATTGTATGAGTCTGGTTACAAAGCTCTATTTGTACATATTTAGCGGGAGACCCCACCCTCATTCCGCTCCTTGGAGAGGGGTGTGATATTCCCATTATATTTGCTCTCGATGTATTTCGTCTCCACGCCATAATTCTATTTTATATTATTAATTTCATTTTTATCCTCTAAATCCTCCTCCATATCTCGCTCTCATATTACTTTGACTTAATCCTCTCCCAATACTTACCCCTCTTCCTTTCCTCATCTGAGCTTGGTGTTTTAGAGCAACTACACTAGCGCCACTAAGACATTTCTCGGTTCCGTGGTCGCAATCCAAACAATCCTCACCAGATATTCCACCGCAATCCCCACATCCATAACAAGTTCCTCCAACTATGTGGTGTGTTGCTTTGGTAATTGGTCTCCCCATTCTATCTACTTTTGTTCCATCTGGTCTAACCGACCAATTTCCTCTTGCTTTTGGTGGCGCGAATGGTCTAGGTGCGGGTCTTCTAGGTAGTGCTCCCATAGATGGTTGTCCTCCCATTTTACACCATTGTCTTATAGAGCCTAACTCTAACATCATCTGTTGATGTCTTTGTTTGGTTACTCCTCCCGATATTTCCATACACCACGCTTCTGGAACTGTAAATTGTCTACCTTGGCTTCCTCCAGCACTTCCCGTATTTGGTTTGCTAAATGTTGCATTTGGAAAATTAATGGATTGTAACCATCCTTTTTGTATCAAGCATTGGAACGCTTGAGTATAAAGAGTGCATAATTGGGCTGGAGTTGGTGGAGTGTTAGGTGGTGTTGCCACTGGAGGTGGACATCTTAAATATTTAGCATACGACTTTAATGTGGCAAAACTCAACGCATTAAGGACGCCAGTCCCTATAACAATTCCGCCACTTGGGGTAGGGCGATTGCAAAAGACTTCTGGCTTCAAAATCTGGACGGACGGCTGATATGGTAGTAATCCCCCGCTCCCTAGAGCGCTTGGATTAAAGGTCACCATATTTCCCATTATCCCGCCTAAGCCTACGCTAATCGCCCCGCGTCTCTGCGCGCATTTATGCCATCGCGTATAAAGTTTACACTTATTTATTCTTCTTGGTCTTCGTCTTATCATAGCCTTATATTTTTATTATCATAATTAAAACTGCGGGTCTTCATTTTATATACGTCCCAAAGAATAATAGCAAGAAGGCTTGCTCCCACTCCTATCCAAAACAGTCCTTTCCCGTTTGGTCTTTTATCCATACTATCTCACGTTTAACGCAAATACCACTCTTCTTTTTAATAAAGTAGTAACTGCTATTCTTCTTTTACCCTTTTTCGTAGGGTTACTAATTGTTCTCCCCGTTGGAGTTGCTTTGATTTTTCTAAGCAAACTCACTGGAATATCCACCGTAGTTGGTATTCCTAATTGTCTGTGTAATGCTCCTTTTTTGATTTTTACACCTTGTATCCAACGCTTAGGGTTTCTTTTTGTTCTTTTCTTTGCCATTTTTATATATTTATGTTGTCCACTTAAATCTTTCACTCATACCTTGTCTCGGTGGCTGTGGAAGAGGTTGAGGTGTCGTCATCATTGGCTTTCTCTTATTTTTACATTTCCCTCCACACTTACATTTCCCCCCATTTTGACAAGGGCGATGTTCTTTATTTTTATTTTTACATCTACACGCCATATCTTATTTTATTTAGTTGAAGACTTGGTTAAAAAGGACATCCCGTAAAGACCTACTCCTATAAATAATCCCATTACAAGCGCTGGAATAACTTTCTGAGTCACAGTTTCTCCCGTAAAATTCTTAAATTCATCTGGTCTCTGTACTTGGTATGGGTCTAAAACTGGTGCATAAAAACGAGTAGAGCGGTTTCCCGCTGAAACATCTCCCGTAGTTACTGTGTAATTTTGTGTTAACCCCAAAGGGTTTGAGCCTCCTTGAGTACCAGTATCACACCCCCATCCGCTTGTAGAAGGACAAAAGGGATAACATCCAGTTCTGGCGATATATCCTCCATTACAAAATTGTACTTGACTGTTTCCAAATGCCATAATTTATTCTTTTTTTAGCTCCGTTATAAACTCATTTATTTTTATAGGAGTTGTTTTGGGGCAAAGGTGGAAATCTAATCCTCCATCAAATCTTCCCATTTCTTCTCCGTCTTTTAATACTATAATGGTTGGAATAGTTTTAATTTCCAACTCATCGGCTTTAACCGACTCAATATCCATCCGATATGCCGTGCAATCCTTCAAGTCTACAATCCAATCACACGCCTCTCCTTGATTAAATTCTGCCCAAAACTCTATCACGCTTATTCCTTCTTCTGCTTGGGAGTAATTTTTATCATAAAGCCAAGTCTGTCCATTACAAGTAGTAGCCGTTGCGACCAATAGACAAAGTATTAGGAGGTATCCTAATAGCAGTTTAGTCGTTATTCCGAACACTTTGTTAATCATAGAGCTTGTCTTTTACTAATTTTAATTCCTCTTTTATCTCTTGTAGGTCGTCCGCATTATTTTTTACTGTCTCTCTTATCAATTCATCCTTCATCTGAAATTCTATTCTCGTTACTTCGTGCTTGGGCAATACTTTAGCTTCTTCTATATCTCCTTGTAAACTATACCAAAAACCGATAAGCGTTGCAATACCAATAGCAATCGCTATCAGTGTTTTTACACTTATTGTAACTTTACTATTTTCACTTACCTCGGGCATAGTCCTCTGCTTTATTCTTCTCAATCTGTTTTTGTAAAAGCGCAAATACCACTACAACCCCTAATATATATAAAAATTCTTTCTTCATTATGTTGTTTTATTACTGCGTGAGTATAAATACCACGCCAACGCTATTAGACCTCCTCCTATCAATAATCGTTGTCCCATATCTAAAAACTAATTGATATACCACAACTGTAACTTCCACCTCCCAAATCAATACTTAAATCTAGCGGAGAGCCTATATCCCACTCTATTGATGGATTAGCAGAAATGTTTAGAGTTACTCCATTACCTAAACCAACTCCTCCTCCAAACAAATCACATATCCAGCACTCTTTTCCTCCTTGAGAAGGGCAAACTGGAGGTCTTCCCATCCCCACCCCTAGTTTTCGTCCTCGAAGCGAATTAGACGCATATTGGGTTGTGTGGGGAGTTGACCATCCTCTCGCATATTTTCTTCTTAAAGAACGTGAAGCTCCTTGCATTGCTCTTCCGCCTCCAGAAAAGTTACGGCTTATTTCTTGAACCTTTCTATATCCTCCTCTATTCCACCAACTGGAAATTTTATTCGCAAATTGTGTTGCCAAAGCCAGTGAAATACCTCTGTTAACCATCTGTTGTACTACGTAAGGTTTATTAACGGGAGCTCTTCCTCTTCTTGCTCTTCCTCTATTTGACCCTCGTAGTCCGCCTCGGATTCCCGTTCTACCCATTCTTCGTAGTGATGGTGTGAACTCAGAGTAGTTAGGGTCGTCTTCTTCAGTTGAATAAGTTTTTGCCTTCCCTACTCCAGTCTCAGGTACTCGAGGGTGAGGAGTGTGTAGAATCTCTCGTGTCCTTCCTCCGTCTCCTCTCTTATTTACAAATCTGATAGGACGAGCTGGTTGTCGTCCTCCGCCTGCGCTCTTTGAAAATCCCGCTTTTCCGCAACAATCTGTACAATCCGAACATAATATATTTTCATATCCCGCGTCTGCTCCAGTGGTATAATAATTACCATCTTGGTCGCAACAATGGGTTGTTCCGAAATTTATACTAACAGTTCCATTCCAATCCTCGCAACTACAATTTAATGCCATAATTTCTACTTTTTAAGTATTATTTATTTTTGTGTTCTAATAGTTTTCTTTCATATTTAATTACATCCCATACGATAACCGCGCTCATTGAAGCAATTATTCCTATTAAAAAGGATTTAGTATCTAATGGGTGGGCGAATTTCATTTTTTCTTTAGTTTTACATCATACTTGGTAATTACCCAATATATTAATCCCGCTCCTAATATCCACGAGAACCACGGCAACCCTTCTAATATCCCCGCCTTTTGTTGTGGAACATATTGAATCGGCTGGATAGGTTGTGGTTGTGGGGTAGGATATTGTGGGTACATAGGTGGTTGTGGATACATTGGAGGCGCTTCTTGAGGACAGCACGCTATTGAGTATCCATCTACAATTCCTTGACTATTCACACACGAACACGGTCGAGGTGGTAGTGGATAATGAGGCGTAGGAGATGTAGGAGGAGCATAATGTGGGTAATTACACGACATTTTTTTCTCTTCAAACCCTTGCGGGCAATCTTCTTGCGCCTCACTGTCTTGTGGAACACACCAACTTAATTTATCTCTGTACATTCCATCACACCTATAACAATCTTTTTGGGTGTAATCTGGGTTCTGACAATCAATATCTGGCTCATCTTCTGCCCAATCGCCTACTGGACAATCCGTGTCCCTTAATGTAGGAGACATATCTTCAAATACGTCTAATTCCCTATTTTTAGTAGGGGTTATATTTTGATAGCAAGTTTTACTCATTATTCATTAGGTTTTGTTTATAAAGACCTTGTTTAAGGGCTTTTATTCTTAAAATATCTAAATAACCTCGGATAAGGTAAGAGCTCGCGATAGCAACTGCGACTATACCTCCAAAAGTTAGGATATGTTTTACATTATATTCGTCTTCTATACTAGCCATTATATTTGTCTATATTCTACTCCCATTCCCCGCGGTAGTCCCGTGTTCTTCGGAGGAGGACAACCTTTTGGATTTCCGCACTCCACTTTGAGATTTACTCCGTCTGGACACAAACCCATATTCGCTCCTCTTCTTGCTAGAGAAGAGCCAAACCCTCCATCTTGTTTTCCAAAGAAATCAGCTCTATTCCACGTTAAAGTCGGTTGCATATCAAAAGTTTCTCCTCCTACTACTACTGAAGGGTCTCCTCCCGCATTCGACCAAGTTTCATATTCTTCATAATTTTCCATAAACGGACTTCCTCCAAACTCATCGCTCCCATCAAAATTTCTATACTGCTTATTATAGTGCTTGATTGCACGAATTATCTTGCTTGTTTGTTCCGCAAACATTTTCTTTGTTGTTCTACATCTACACGCCATATTTTATGCTTTTATAGGTTGTGCTTCGACATATCTATTTAATAAATATAACATCCCGAATATCATTACAACTCCCATTAGACCTACACTTGTTCCCATCCCCATTTTTCCAGAGGCATTCATATATCCTCTATGCTCTTGATATTGTCCAGCCATATTTCTATATCCCAGAGAGCTTCTACCTCTTAATCCTCTTCCTCCTCTCATATTATTTATATTTTTTCGATTAGTTAATTTTCTATACCCTCTACCAACTCCTCCTCCTCGTACCAGTGACCCGCAAGGTGCAGAATCCCAAGGAAGATAACACTCTCCAGTCCCCGTATCGCATTTATATCTACCGCAATTGTCTAACGCTTCACATTCGGCGTCTGTCGTGCAATTTTCCATATCTTTTTACTAAGGCTTTTTTAATTACTAATTTTTATTTAACACCAAATAACTACTATATTATTTTTCATTTCTTATATTTTTATTTACGTCTTCCAAATTGGTGAGCCTGAAAGGTAGCCCATAAGGTAAAAGGTCACTCCTAGTATCAACATATTTCTCAACAGATATTTTCTGCCCCAGATTTGACTATCCCGTTGGTAATCGTACTCCCTTATCGTTCCAAAATCTTCTCGGTCTTGGACTGGAAAATCATACATCGGATTATTATTCATCGGTAATGCACTCATACTCTTATTTTTTTATAAATATCCAATATATTAATACTGCTCCTACTACATAAGGCAACCATACTGCTCTTGTATTCCAATATCCCTTTGCCCTTTGTTTCATTTCTCTGTCTGAAGGTATATCCATTATCTAAATGATTTTGGTTCTATTCTATTTTTATAATACCACATACCCGCACCAACTACAACTACCCCAATCGCTAAAAAGATTAACAATTGCTTCGTTTTCCCCTTATTATAGTCCCCACCTACTCTCTGTCTAGGAGGTGGTGGTTGCATTGTCGGAGGTGGTGGTAGGGTAGACACTACATCACTTACAGTAGATGTAGGGTTAGGCGGAGGTGGTGGGGGTGGGGCGCTTCCTACTACTCCTCCTTGATTTTCACAAGGAATCTTATTAGGCGTACCTCTTCCCGTTATATCCTCCGTTCCGTCATTACATTGATGTATCTTACTCATCTATTTTGATTTTTTAGATTTTTTCTTCTTTGGCTTTTCAGCGTCCATCTTTGCTTTCATAACGCAAATTTGAGCCTCAAAATCCGCAACTTTCTGCTGACACGCTCCGTAATATGGGTCAGAAGAGTCTTGTTTTCCCAATTCCACTTCCCACCATAATTTTTCTTTCATTAATTCTTCCATCATTTATTGTTTAAGTTAATTATTTGGCTATATATTTTCATCTTATTTCTTTTTATATATCATTCCTAAACGCGGATGTTTTTTTCCTACGTATGTTGTGCCTTTATACACAAAAGACTTAAGCCCCTTCTTCTTTGCAGAGGTCATTTTTTTGAAATAGTCGTTCATTTTTCTTTTTTTTGCCATAGTTTCTAAATTATTTATTTACAATTATTGGTTGTTGTGTTGGTGTTGGTTTTTTCTTCAATATTAATACTAATACCACTAATCCCACCGCTATTAATGGATATTTATATTTCGTCATAAAGTCTTCCCCTTCTCCCTCTTTTGCTGATGGCTCTGGAGGTAACGGAGTTGGAGGTGGAGATGTAGGCGGAACGAATGGGTCGACTGGTGGTGGTGGTGCTGGTGCTGGCGCTGGTGGTGGTGGTGGTGGTGGTGCTGGGAACCTTGTTTCACACGACTGCGCCACTTGACTACAATAATTGTCTAATTGTTGGTGATACCCTTCTTGCTCGGCTTGAGTAGTGAGCTTGCCTTTGAACTTGGTGAACATTCCTATATCTGTATATTCGCTTCCATCTTGAGTAAGACCATACTG
>Ga0080013_1001716_pt1 | contig 28054 bp, 22 predicted proteins | sample ETNvirenome_6_85_FD_69236 | JGI IMG/M metagenome (GOLD analysis project Ga0080013, IMG submission 69236) | Marine viral communities from the Pacific Ocean - ETNP_6_85 (SPADES assembly) (version 2) | ecosystem: Environmental > Aquatic > Marine > Oceanic | place: Pacific Ocean | collected 2013-06-19 | reverse complement strand
AACAGCGGTGCGATCTTCAGAAGTACTTGTAAACGTACAATTGTCACCAGTATAAGTAACCGTCTCCGTGTAAGTGCCGTCCCCAATAGAGATCGTGTTGGTGGCGATACCTCCACCAACGGCAGCGTCTACAAGCGCTTCGGCCGCACCAATGGTGAGCTTTGCTGTACCGGTCGTGGCGCCGTTATTGGTGTCGTTGCCGGATTTAGATACGTAAAACGTAGCCATATTTAAGCAACCTCAATCCACGTCTTGTCCGGATCGAAGTACACCAGTACATCACTGCTGTCGTCATCGACAGCGTACCCAACAATTCTAACAAAATCTCCTGTTCCAGACGGCGCCGTAAAGTCAAAATGGCCGGCAGTGGTCGAAACATAAACCGGCAATCCATCACACGCGCCGGATCCGGGCAAGTTCAGTATTTCTGTTGAGGGTATTTTTATAAACCCTTTCGTGTGAACCCCTACTGCTTGTGAGCCGCCGCCTAGGCCGACGCCCAGGAGTTGAGACGCGCCAGTTGCTACAGCGTCGGCGTCAGTTGAATCCCACGTTCCATCAGTGTGTAGGAAATAAATTTGGCCGGCCGTTAAAGTGTCGTTTGCGCCAGGAGAATAAATAAGGCGCTCGCCGCCGCCCTCGCCATCAGCCAGCTGGTTTTCAAACGTTACAGCCTGGAAATTGTTGGTAACACTAAGTGCGACTTTAGGATCAAAATCATTTATGCCTACCTTGCCGCCAATCTTTGTGGTAGTTGTAAACATGTTGCGAGTGCCACCAATATTAATATTTGAGCCAGAAAGAACCATGCCGCGGGAGGAGCCGGAAATAATTAATAGATTTTGATCGTCCTCATCGTATTCAATTGAAGCATCTTTGTTGGTGCCAAGGTGCAGCTTTTTATCATCAATAAGCCAAGCATCTTGAGAGAACATGACAGCTTCGGACGAATTCGTAGTAATAACAGTTACGTAAGCGTTTGCCTCTTCCATGATCGAAAAGGCGTTGGCAACATTGTCGGGTAGATCAATGTCGAAGCCGCCGGCCGCACCAGAAATAATCAGCTTGTCTACGCCAGCTTCGTCATATTCTACAGAAGCGTCATTGCCAGTGCCGAAATAAAGCTTTTTACCATCTTCAACACGTACATGCTGTGACGCAGTGATAGGCGAGTTAAAATCAAAACCAGAATTGCTCAAGATGAAGGGGTCGCTATCGGTGAACGAACCAAAGCCTGACTTTATATGAAGAGTCTCGTCTGAGCCCATATTGCCAATCGACCATTTTGAACTACCATTGCTCATGAAGGTAAACTGTGTGTCACCGTTCGCCGTGCTATTGTCAATATTGATTCTGCCGTAATCTGAATCTCCAGATTTGAAGGTGGCTATTAGTCCGTTTGTTGTATCGTCAGCATCAGCGCTCACAAGAAGAATACCACTAGTCTTCGCGGGGGATGTGTCGACGCCAATGGAGAGCTTGTCGGTAACTCGGATCAACGAACCAGAGAGAGTTGTGCCGAAAGAAGAACCGGAAATGATGAGCATGTCTTGGCCGGCTTCGTCGTAAAAGATGCTCGCGTCGTTGTTCGAACCAAAGTAAAGGGGTAAATCATCGTTAACTCTGGCGTCATCGCCGATTACAAATGTCGTGCCGTCGTAGGTTAGATTTGCCTCCGCGTTCAGCGCGTCTGCGCCAGTTGCTGTAACCAAACGATTATCCACACCGTTGGTCAAGAAGTCAGAAACATCAACCGTTAGCTGTCCGCTACTCGCGTCCAAGCCGGTGCTAGCTATACCAGAAACTAAATCTGCGATCGACTCTTGCTTTACAACGCCGGAGGGCATGTCAAAGAACATGATCGTATCGCTGGCGACTGCAACAGTAGCGTCAGCGACCGCAGAGCTGGAAACGTTCAACACGCCGGCGGTATTGGCCAGGCCGCCGCTGGTGCCGACTAGATAATCACCCATTGTTGTGACTGTGACTCTCTTTGTTCCAGAACCATTATCCAGAATCATTACTGAATCGGTACTAGTCACAGGAGTTACCGCGGCGATTTCGGCAAAGTATAGACCAAGCTGGCCGCCGCTAGCGTTGAGACCAGTTCCGGCAATTGCGGTAGCAAGATCTGCTATTGTTTCTCTTTTTAATGAGCCGTCTGCGTCGAGAAAGACCATTTCGTCACTAGCCACAGCGATTGTGCCATCGGCAATTGCAGAGCCGGAAACAACAAGTGTGCCACCTGCAGCTGCCAGGCCTCCGTTTGAAGCTGGAATCCCGCTAGCGTCTGAGAGTTGCAGCGTCCCGGCGACTGCGACGATCGTACCAGAAAGAACAGTGCCGCGGGATGAACCAGAGATAATTAAGAAATTCTGATCGTCCTCGTCATATTCAATCGAAGAATCTTTGCCAGTGCCGAAATATAACTTCTTATCATCGATAAGCCAAGCGTCTTGAGACAACAAAACGGCTTCAGCTGAGTTCGAAGTCATAATTGTCAGATAAGGGGTCCCCTCTTCCCTGATTGAAAAAGCATCGGCAACATTGTCAGGCAGATCAATGTCGAATCCTCCGGCGGCACCTGAGATGATTAGTTTGTCTACGTTAGCTTCGTCATAAAGGATTGCCCCATCTGTGCTGTTACCTAGAGCTATCATGATGTTATCAGGAATTATTAATTGGGTGCCAATCGTCGCGCGCCCGATAATATTGGCGTTACCGGTGACGTTTAGATCGCCGGCCGTTCTTAGCTCGTCCACAAAGATGCCTTTCGCTGAACTGGAGACATTGTTGGCGAAAACAGCAGTGCCAGAAACATTCATGGGCCCAGCAGTCATGAGACTGCCCACAAATATGCCTCTTCCCGAGCCAGAAACCTGGCCAGTTAAAGCTATGCCGGCAGCATCGATAGTCACTAGATCGCTGGCGCCAACTTCAATTTTGATAGTGTCGTCAGCAGAGGCGCGAATCGAGGTGTCTTGATTATTGTCTAAGTCGATACGTCCCTGGCCATCTAGATCGACGTTATCGACATATAAAGTAGACCATGCTACTCCTGGCCGGCCAAGGGAGTCGGCTGAATCTGAACCCGGTGACAAATCACCATCAACTATAACGTCACCACCTGCAGGATCTAGTGTAAGATCTGCTCCTGTTGCAATTGTGGTGCTGCCTCCATCGACGACAGTGATCGTCGTTGTGTCGGCCGCGTCGTCGCCTTGATCTGCCTTGAGAGTTAGGGCGACTGCGCCGGCTTCGGGACCAACCAAGGTAATACCGGCGCCACTTACATGCATCGTCCCTGTTAGATTTAGAGTATTACTAGTATAGTCAAAAGTGAAATTGTCGACGCCGTGTAACGCGTTGGAGCCAGAAGTGAAAACAACATGTTTGTCATATTGCGCGCCCATATGAAAGGAAGATGAACTTAGATCACCGATAACGATCGAGGCGATTGTATCTTCAAAGGCCAATTTACGCCAAGTTCCAGTTCCGCCGGCTGACGCAGAATATATACACCAATCATTGTTGCCCCAGCTCGCCTGGCCATTGACCGAAGTGGTACCAGAAGCTGTAACTTGCCAGTAATCGCCGGCGGACGCTGTTAAGTTTGTGCCAGCATTATACCCTCCGTCTATTAGGAGGGATGAAAACGTACCTTGCGGTTCGGCAGGAAGCCCTGAGCCTGAAGCAGCGTTTGAACTTGCGTTCCAATACCCCTTAAAACGAGCGGCACCTAAATATGCTATACTTCCTGACGCGACTGGCATTGAAACTGCCTCCTATATTAAAAAGTGCTACATGCGGCAAAAATGTTAACCGTGGCGGCGGTACCATTAACAAAAGCAACACGATCTATGCCCAAAATTTCATAAGTTCTGTACTCTCTAGACGAAGGAACATGATTCGCGGGAGTTGTAGAAGAGTTTACTGCGTCTACTGATACAGCGGCGTTTGCATCATTTTGCCCTGCTCCGCCGGCCTCAGTTTCTGGCAGTTCAAACCACCTTTGAAAGGCGTGGCAATACCCATAAATGGTTGTTACAGGTGCATTTGTATCTGAACCGTCGTTGGTCTCTTCGATCAGAACGTGTAAGTATCTTTGATTTTCAGTTAAATACCCCACTGCTGACGCGGTGATACCTTTTAAAGTATCAGTGTTAGCCAGGGCCGTGATGGCGGTGCCAGGATCTCCGGCTAAGTTTTTGGGACTTCTCGTTCTGCCCCAACTATTATATCTTTGTCCTATAACTGAACTAGCGTTTTTTGCCATCTTATCTTCTCCTACTTCCCTTGTTGGTGGTTTCTAAAGACTTATTTCTCTCCGACTCTGCTTTCTTAATATTTTTAAGTTTCTTTAGCTTCTCTCTTCTTTTCTTAGCCGAAGGTTTAGTAAAAAATCTTCTATCTAAATAGTCTTCTATAATCCTTTCTTTTTTGCATTTTTTAACAAACTTGCGTATGAGGCGGTTAACATCGCCTCTAGTTTGTTTTATATCTACTTCAACGTTATAAGCTTTAGACATCTTCTTCTCCAGCTAGTCTTTTCCATTTACCCCTGGATAAGGTTTGTATTGCTGATATATCTATACCTGAATCGGAAGGTGCAACACCCGATAACGGGCTTTGTGGATTGTTCTCAGGTATGCGGCTCACATTTTCAAAAACATTAACATTTTGTAATTTTGTCGACTCGTTTAGCCTTCTTATCTTCTCTTGCCTGTTTTTTTCATATTCTTCCTGCGATTCCTGCAGAGCTGCGCTTTGTGTATTTTTTTTGTTTTCAACGAGAGGCGCACGCAAACCTGTCGCGACCTCCGATACAATTTTTGATAAGACACCCTCTTGTAATAAAACTTCTTTAACTGTTTGTTCTATCAAGGGCTTTAATATTTTTTTAAATTCACTAACTTTCATTTTAATCTCTCAATATTGAATCAATCAAGGAATCAACCTTGTTTGTTTTTTTCCCTTCCGATATATAATTGCTAATTGTCTCGGGCATGGTAACAGAAACAGACATGGAAGAGGCGCCTCGCTGAGGTGATAAAAAGGCGTTTGGCGTTGACGGCTCAGAAACCATGTCAAAACAAATTAGCTGGAAATCGTCCTCGACGATGGTCTCCCCGTTCCTTTCGTTAACAGAACCCAAGCCTCTAGATGATATACCTAATTTTACACCTGACTTAACAAGCTCTTTTAGAATTTTGCCAGATGGTGTATCTAAGACTTCTATTTTGCCCATGACGCTATCACCGTCCCACCACATTTTTGTAACTAAGTGAGACGCGTTCTTTAAATTTATAACGCTGTCGTCTGGATGGTCAAGCTCACCAAGGGATCTTCTTTCGCCAATTGCTTTTTGATAGTTTTCAACCTCTCTTTGCAAGGTTTCCTTCCTATAGACACGCCCATTGCCATTTTTGGTACCGGCTTTTTGGCATATTCCGACAAGGTAGACTCCGCCGTTTGAAATGTTTCTTTTTTCTGCTTCAGTTAGGCGCTCGACCGGACAACGACCCTCTGGGCAAAGTTCAAAGTATTCTCTAAGAAGATCTTTTGACATTTTTTTTTCTAACTACTCCGTATCCGTTATATTTATTCGCTACTTTTTTAGGGTTTTTAACCCCCCAAACATATGAAGATGGACTATTTTTTATTTTAGGTTTCACTATCTTCTCCAAATTTTTAGCGAGGCTCTCCCTCGCATGGGTATGCTGCCGTTACAGCAACGCCTCACTTTTGGAATATTACGCTGTTTCATTGTGAATCACCTCCTCGTGTATTCCTGAATTTTAAACCAAAGTCGTCTAGCACGACACTTAAGAAATAGCTTGTCCCAGCGGATAAGCTTCCCAAAAGCAAACCATTTATTAAATTGTATTCATAGGTAAATAGTTCTGTTAAACAATTGATACTCCACAAAAACAACCCTACCCAAAAGCCAGTGCATAGAGGACACTTAAACAATTCTCCTAGCTTTCCAGATTTTGGACGGATTTGGTTAAAAATAGAGCCGTATACCAAGATGTATGTCATACCGTAGGCACACAGTATAAAGTACAATAAATCCATAAATCACCTATAATCTATATATGCTGTGGATTCCGTACTTGACCATTCTCGGCGGCAGAGTGCCCTTGACACCGGCATGCCTGGTCGCGTCGAACTCTGTGTATTCGTCGATTTCGGGATCCAGCAGGTTGTCTTCCATGTCTTTGTTAAACTGTTCCATGTTCTTATAGAAGGGTAACTCTTGTTCAACAAACTTTGATATCGCGTAAAGACAGTACTGTATTTTGTCGCCTTCGCCCTGCACTTCTGGTATTACGGCCTCTTTTGTCATAAAAAGATTACCGTCTTGCACTGATTCGTAATCTACGACGCCCTTATTAACTAAAAATTTAAAAAATCTTTTTTGCGAATCGTATAATTCATCGTCTATTTCCTCTTTTGGGAGCGAGACTATTTTGCTTTTCGATGGCATTACCATGATGTTCATATCTGGGTGGTCAAAAATTAATATGTTGCCATCCAGCGTTTTCCTGGCGTTCATCAAGACCTTTTCGATCTCTTCACCAAGCTCTGAAACAATTTTTATGTTAATCGGCATTATTTAACTCACCTACTAAAGACTGTATTTTAATTATTTCCGTGACAGCCTTTTTGTCGATTTTTTTATTTTGATAGGATTCTATCTTCTCCAATACCAGCGACAATCTGTCAGGCGATGTGTTTGATCCAATCTTTTCTTTTAAGATGCCCTTCAGTCGGCCGACTTCTTCATACAAGAACATTTTGAATTCTATTCCATCGTCTTTGTATGAAGTTATGTACTCTTTCAGCAATCTTTTTTGTGATTCGTTTAGGGAGTCTGAATATTTTTCGTTAAACTTGTTTAAAAATGTCTTCATCGCAAGTTTGTTAATCGCAGGAAATTGTTGTTTTTTGTCATCTTCTTCTTTAGACAATAAATTAACTAATTTTTGTTCCACAAAAACTTGTTTCTTTGGGCTGGAAGCTCCAGACAAAACTTGATTTATAGTAGCCAACTTTCTATAGTCACCAACGAAATTACCCCATACGGAGTGGCCTAGGTTTTTATTTATTTCGTTTATAAGCTCGGTTTGTTGTTCATAGGCGCCTTCAGTGTCAATCTTCTGCATGAAGGTTTTTGCTTCCGAAATTATCTTTTCTATTAATTGTTCGCTGCTGTCCTGCAATTCATCAAAAGATCTGTATACTTCTAATTCTCTTTTCAGTGGTGACCCTTTATGAAAATATTTTTTCAAAATGTTCAAAGTAGCGCGTTTCCTCTCATGTATTTCGTGCATGCTGGCCTTCGAGACTTCGTTAATTAATACCTCATATATAAATGCGGTGTTTCTTTTTTTGTTATGTTTTAGTTTCATTTTTAATATCCTCTAGGCTCTGGAGCGAATCAATTAGGTTTTTTAGCTCTTTGTTCTCTTGCAAGATTTCCTTTTCTTGTTCGTCATAGTAATTAGACTGCTGATCCGCTTCCGTAAGTTTATAGATAGAAGAAATGTCGTGGGCGCCTGGAAAAACTGATTTCTTTGACGTGCCAACATGTCTATTTCCGCCTTGTGCCAAGAAAGATTGCATTGCGCCATCTCGACCATCCGAGTTTGTAACCCGGTGATACTTGTGTTTTGACGCAGCTGTTGTCGTATACTTTCTGCCATACTGGTCCTTAACGTCTCTCTTGCCTGGAGGTGTTTCTGGTGCTTCTCCGGCTGGTGGGGTCGGCTCGGCTGGTGGGGCGCCAGGGGTAGCAAGAAGCGGACTATCTTCCTCGTCGGCGGCGGGTGGTGGCTCTTCGGGTGTTTCAAGACCCGTGTCTGCTGGTGGCCCGGCGTCGTCACCGAGGCCTCCGAGACCGCCGGCGGAATCAGAAGCAAGCGCCTCACCAACCTGTTCTAGCAAGAAGTCATGCTTTCTATCGTAGAACATTTCTGATTGCATACGCTCGAACTCTTCTTCGTTTACGCTGAGGATGTTTTTCGACACCCACCTTCTGCTAAAGTAGTTGCTGTTTGTAGCAGCGTCGGCAGCGTCGAAACGTGACTTCCAGTGCTCTAGTTCTTGTAATTCTGCCAATCTAGATGGATTGTTCAGAGCTAATTTGAATGACAGCAAGTCGTTGCCTCTGTAACCTAGAGTGAACAAGTGAACGATAACTATTTTCTCCAACTCTGAAATTACAGAACGCTGAAGTCTTTGAACTGTTCTGGCAAAGCGGATATCTTTTTGTGCTAAAGTTCCTTTTTCTTCGTCGCCGCCGTCGCCTCTAGACAAATACGACATTGGAATTTTTAGTGCACTGAATAACTTATCTCTTAAATACTTTACATCATCAATATCGCCTGTATATTGTCCGGAATTCACGGTGTCGATCTTAGTACCGCTTTGGCCGCCGCGTACAGGAATATAATAATCTTCTTCTACACTAAACGGATTGTATCGAAGATCAACTCGTCCAGAATCGGCGTCTACAATTTGGTTTCTTTTCATCTGTGTCATAACTCTTTGCATGTATTGCTCGACATCTTCTGGCGGGATTCCGCCTACATCGATATAAAACACTCTCCTGTCCGGCGAGCGAACAATACGATATGCCATGACAGCATCTTCTAGAAGTGTTAATTGGCGCCAAATACGGCGGGCGCCATCCAAGACTGAAGTTCCGTAAGGTGCAAACTTGTCGTTGCCCAGTATTCTAAAGTGTCCCATCTGCCAGTTCTCAAGAGTTAAACCACCCACGTTCCATTGATATTGGATATAGTTTGGATTATTCTTGTCTTCACCTTCTAGTCTTTCAATCTCGTTAGCCGGCAAACCTATCGTGTTTTTAATACCTTCGTCCTGCTCAAGATCTAGGTACAAAAAGAAGTCTCCATATTTACACATTGAACGACACCAGCCATATAGATTAAACTGAACATTTAAAACATTGTACAGCAATGTCTCAATTACAGATTTTATTTCTTGGTTTGTGCATACGATATCAACCATGGGTCGATAAACTGAAAAAGTTGTCATTTCGTCAGCATATATGTCTAGCGCCGAAGAGATTTCCGGTGTATACTCCATTTGATCGAAGTCCGCATAACGATCCATTCTGTTTTGATTTTGATAATAATCAGACCGAAGTGAGCTGTAGACGTCTTCATACGCAGACATTTTAAACTCTTGGCCGCTGGCTGACTTAAATCGAGACTTATATTTATCTAGTTGTCTCTTCTTTAACTGTCTAGCATCTTGTCTGCGATACTTAACAAGCGGTCCGGACAAGAGCTTCGTTAATTGTCTAAAAAGACCACTGTCTGGATTTCTAACATTTTTTTTGTTTACTGGAGGTGCCATATTTTATCCCTTAATCAGCCAAATAAAATCTTTATAATTTTTCTTATTTTGCTTTTTTTCTTTCTCTCTATATGCTATCATACCAGGAATGCTTGTGTTAAGCTCTGAATTGGTTGATTTCATAGAATTTATGAAAGCTTTTTTGTACTCTACCGACCTTTGATTCGCACTATATACTGTTTCTTTAACCCAACAACCTATCGCGCATGCCATAATTAAATCATCATTGTGCTTTTTCATGGCTTGCGGCCGGCCATTATTCCAAATAAAAGTTTTCATTTCGTTAAATAGCCGCTTTGACTTTATAGTAATTAGTTTATTTCTTATTAATTCCTCTAACTTAGAGATAGCCAGGGGCCTAGTTTTTGATGAGGTTGTAAACCCAGGGATAACACCAGCACTTTCCGAAAGATGGGCCTCGACATGTTCGTGTGATGATTTTTTTGAATAGTATAGCTTTTCATACCCCATGTCCTCTAGCTTTGTCAGCACGCCCCAGCCAACAGAATTATTTTCAACGACGAGCATGCATCCACCGTATTCTTTTCCCGTCTGATAAAGTATCTCTGCAAAAACGTCCGGGGCTGGTTTTCCTTGATATTCAGCGACTATATCTGAGTTCTCAACGTTAAAAATATGAAAAGTCGAAAAGTCCTTACCATCGCCCCGGGCGACATCGGCCGATATCATATAACTTGCTCCCGGCTGGAACTCTTCCCAGATCCACAAATTTCTGTCAAAACCGGTTTTATACTTTGGGTCGCAAAGATTCTGCTCAATGTACTCCATATCTTCTGCGTGGAAAACTGTTTCGCCAGACATGTTGAAGTTGCACTCTAGCTCCTGCGCTATCTGTCGGCGCGACATATTTCTAGTTTCTTTCTCAAACCATTCTTGATCGCGGTCGGGGTGAACATCCCACGGTAGAGAAACTAAATGAAAGTCGTTCTTTTCTATCTCGGCGCCGACACACGATTGATGAAACCAGTTACCGACGCCATTAGGGGTTGACAGCGCGATGCAGCGGCCGCCAGTAGAAAGTGTAGGGTAAAGGCCAGTCCAAAGTTCGTCTAGGCCCTCGACATGTGCCGCCTCATCGATTACCAGGAGAGAGAGTGCTTCAGAACGACCAGCGTCAGCACTAGTTGAAGAAGCTTTAATCTGAGATCCATTTGTTAACTCGAAACTAGTTCTGTTATCAATAGAGATGCTGGCTATTTTCATCCACTCGGGTAAGTGCCTGTGTATGGCTTTAACCTTTTTAACTAAATTGGCTGCAGTGCCAAACTTTGTTGCAATAACTAAGACATTCTTATCGCGATGAAACATCATCAACCAAGCTACATATGCTGCGGTTATGGTCGAGATGCCAAGCTGTCTTGCTTTCAAGATAATATTGAAGCGGTGATCATTGAAATCTTTTATGAGTTCTGTTTGGAAATCATAAGTGTTAAAAGGGATCAAGCCTCTTAACGGGTGTGAAATTTTTGCATAGTTGTTTATAAAGTAAGCCGGGTCTTTGCCAGATCTCACTATTTCTTTTAAAGTTTCCTCTTTAGATAAAGAGTAGGACATTGCTATGCTTCAGCTTTGCGCGTATCGTTTGGAGCCTTCTTCTCAGAGTCTTGAGCTAAAAAATCTTTAAAACTTTTTTCCAGCTTATCCTCCGAGGGCTCTTTAACGTCCTCAACATCGTTCATGCTCGTAATTTCATAGTCTTTTCTGGCTGTGACAAAAACCCGGACACGGCTAGTTGATTCGACACGTGCGTCGCACTCGCCCTTTTCTTTTAATGATAGAGTATTTCCAGTTATTTTCTTATATTCTTTCTTCAAATAACTGACTATATCCGACATGGTTTGTTCTAATTCACTCTCTAAATTTTTTGAATAAACATCTTTTAGCAAAAGTTCTGAATGATAAGAAACTATTAGCGTTTTTCCGCCGCATCTTATTTTGCAGCCGTCGATAACCCTTTTATCAATGCTAGGATTACCCTCTTCTCTTTTTAGACCAATCTTGATTGGTTCGTCATTTTCATCAAGAGCGCCGTCGTACATTCCCGCTGCCGCTTGTGAAATTCCTCTTAATACATCAAGTATTTTTTGTGACATTTTTTGGTCTCCATCCGTCTAGCCATCTTTTTTCTCGGTGCTCAACGTAATTTATATAACATTTTTCGCAACAATCAAATTTTGTATAATATATATCGTCATTTATTGTTTTTAGCTTGTTTAAGCAAACTGGACAATTAAAAATTCCCTCTTTATTAAGTAGTTTACGGCTAACTAAAACACCGTCAACATTCTTGACGTCATGTTCCTGCTCAAATTTTTTCTGTTTCTCCACAAACTCTTCAAGCTGTTCGATATAATTCTTTTCTTTGTTTTTATCCCAGTGCTTGGCTGGATTTTCTACAGCTTCGGCGCCATATTTCTTTTTAATTGCCTTTTCTAAACCAGCTATGTAATTTAGATCTTTTTCTTTCATTTTGTGATTTCCACGCTAGCATAAAAAACCGCCACAGACATCAAAATCCCAACTGTCATCCCTCCAATGACTTTCCAGTTGTTACTGTTGCTAGATACCTCTTCTTTTAAAAGGAGATTCAAGTCTGCTATTTGTTCGTTTTTCAATACCATTGTTTCTTCATGAATCTTTCTTAACGAATCATAATTTACTTTCAGCAGATCGAACGACAAACGTTTATCTGCTAACTCCTGCTGAAAGTTTTTTGTTAGTTCCAGTTCTATCTCTGCTCTTAAGTATTTTTGATCTACAATCATTTTAGACGCAGCAATAGGGTCTAGCAATACTCCGGTATATGGCGCTTTTTCATTTAATGACAGCGCGGTCACTTTGCCCTCCAGTTCCTCCGCCGATGCTTGTAGCGGTGTCACAGCAACTGCAAATACAACAAGGCATATCAAACTTTTTTTAAACATGTTTCACCTATTATTCTTGTGATATTCAGCACTTAAAATTCTAGCTAACTCGGCGGCTAATTTATCTGGCTTGTCTTTATTGGCTCTTACCATCTCAATTAGTTCTTCCTGCTTCTCTTTTTCTAGCTCGTCAACTTTAATTTTGTGCTCTTTTTCGATTAACTTTAACTCTTCGGTGTAGTCTTTTGTTATTTCTTCTGTTTTCTCTTCTTTTACTGCATGCTCTCTCTTCAATATTTCTAACTCTTTTTCATAATTCTCCCTTTGTTTAAAGAGTAAATCAAAGAATTTGTCTCGAAGGCCAGAACCAGCGACGACTGTAGTAAGAAGAAGCACTACTATAACAGGCCAATACCAATAGTTTTTAAGCCATATCCAGGCCTGTTTCCAAAAAATTACTGTCAACATACCTCCTGCTTAACCGCCACTTTTCCAGCGAGCAGCGATATCGACAAGAGCTTCAGAGCCAATGTAAACAAGAGTTACGGCCACCCAGTCCTCACTAGTAAGTGAGTGTGTCGCGGCTAGCCAAGTAGCTGTGCCCCAAGCTAAAAACTTGCGAGAAATGAATCGATTTACGTGTTTATCTAACCATGCTGTTACTTTTTGCATCATATGGTCCTCCTATAAGAATAAGTAGTTTATTCGTTCACATATGCTCTATTGTTTTGCTTCTCGATTGCGATTTCTTGGTCTACAATGTCCTTCAAGGAATCCAAATGAGAAATAAGAATGACAGTTCTAAACTGGCCCTTAATCATTTCTAGAATTCGAATGAAGCCTTCCATGTTCTCTGCATCAAGAGCCGTTCCTGGCTCGTCTAAAATAAATATGTCACCCTTTGGCAAGGTAGAGACATTCAAAAGAGCAAGACGAATGGCCATGGCAGCAATGGTTTTCTCAGCCCCCGACCCCATCTCAATTGGACGGGGATCATGCCTGGGGTGTTTAATCAAGATGTCGAGTTTAGATTCGTCATTCTCAAAGAAGATTTCAAAATCCACAATATTTGTTAAAATCTTAGAGATCTCCGTGTTGATCAGCGGCAGCCTTTTTTTAATTATGTCGTATGAAATACCATTTGGGTGCATGCATTTCAAGAATAAATCTGCCGTTGTGTATTCATCCTCTAGATCTAAAAACTCTTCTTTTTGTTGATTTAATTGAGCGTACTTCTGTTCTAAACTGCCTACTTCTTTGTACAATTCTAAGACCTCTTTTCTGTGATTATTCAAGTCGCTCTCAAAAGCGGCTTTTTTCTCACCCAGATCATCTCTTTTTTGAATCAAACTTTCTAAGTTCTCGACAGCTTTTTGATTTTCTAGAAAAATTTGTTGGTTCTTCTGTAGATCCTCTAACACCTTCTTGAGTTGCAGGGCTCTCACCTTGTCTTTTTCTATTTCAAGCTCAAGGGTAGCGATCTTCTCCTTTACAGCCGTTTTCTTCTCAAGCACCATATAATATTTTTGAACATACTTGACAACTTTGTCAGGATCCATGTCTTCGATCTTTTTAGATATAGTATCGTGAGTGAGCCTTAGCTGGTTCAGCTCTATTTCAACCCTTTTATTATCATCAAGCGCGTGCTTCGCATCATGCACAAAGTGACAGCTGTCTTTCAGTCTCTGGTTGCATGGCGCGCTTTTTAAAAGCTCGATCTTATTGCTTATAGTCTGCTCTTTTTCTTCAAAAGTGGAGATCCTATCTAAAATATCAGACAGTTCAACTTGTTTTTCGTTAATGTAGTCTTTTTGTTCATTAAAAAAGTCGATGTTAAAGCTGTTTAGAAAATTGTCAATCTTGTCAGTAAGAGATATGTTCTCTTTTAAAACTAGATTTTTTTTGTCGTTCTCTTCTGTGAGGCCGACAATGGTTTTTTTACATTTTTCTATTTTTTCTTTACAGTTTCTATACTCCGCGATCTCTTCAGGCACCGTAGAAACTTCTTGCACTACTTGATCGTAGTCTTTAGACACACTGTCATACTGCTCTTCTATTTTTGAAGCCTCTCTTTCTTTCAGCGAGAGGTGTGTCTGAGATCTTGCAAGATATGTCCTTGCTTCTTTAATATTTTCGTCGTAATCGATACCGCCTAGGCGCTTAATAGCTCCCTTCAAATCAACGGAATCTTCGTTACACATCCTAAACTTCTTGTCAAAAAGCTCCAAATCTAGAAACTTGCCTAAAATTTCTTTTCTTCGAGTGGATCCTTCGTTTAGATATGCTAACGAATCTAGCTGACTGGCCATTGAAGTTAGCAAAAAGTCGTCAATAGTGCCGAATATTTTTTTGATATTTGAGTCTGTCTCGATCCTGGTGGTGCCATTGAGAGATTTTTCTTCTTGCAGTGCTGCATCGTACACACGAAACTCAACGTCCGTCTTTGCTTCAGTTGTCTGCTTGCCCTTAAGCGTGCGTTTGTATTTCTTGCTTTCTCTCTCGATCTTGTAGATTTTGTTGCCGATGGCTATTTCAACATAGCCGCGGCACTCATCTTCATTTTGATTAATGAGGTTTAGGTTTTTGCGATTGTTCTTCGAGGTGGTGTTGTATACAGTGTAAAGCAAACTATCTATAATGCTGGATTTTCCAGAAAAATTCTTGCCCAGCACTCCGACAACTCCACTCAAGTTTTCAAAATTGATTGCGTTGCCCTCTCCGTAGTTAAATAAGTTGTCCCACTCAACCTTTTTTAAACGCCAATTGACATTTCTGATCACGTCCTCCTGTTGTACAGCCAGGCTATTGTATTTTTTGTTCGTATCATAAACTTTTTTGAGGACAGTATCTTCAGGACAAAAATCCTTAAGGTACTCGTCAATCAGTTCTTCTTGTACAACTAAATCTCGGAGGTCTTCCTGAAACAAAGAGTTGGTGATGCTCTCAACATTTCCTCTTTCGCCGGCGGATCTACTAAGATACGTTACCGCCTCTGGCTTAAACTTAGACTTTACAACATCAATAGCTTTTCTCACAGCGTCCAAGGGCAGGTTGTTTTCTGAAACTAGTCGTATTCTCGCTCCGGAAACAATGTCTAGCTTGCTTGGTATTCTTCCCTTTGGGGTTAAATTAATTGTTATAAAAGGTTTGGGGTTTTTAAGCTCCACATGCGCGCATGAAAAGCTGTCTTTATCAACAATATCCCAAACTAGAAAACCCTTGTCGTTACTTTCCCCGTGGTTTTGTTGTACCGTCGAACCCGAATAACGTATTTTTCCCGCCTTGTCAAGGGTTTGATTGGTCTTGTGTATATCGCCAAGAAAACCATAATCGAAATTATTAAAAATATTAACATCTTCCTCTCCACTCTCCATTTTCCAGCCGGTGTCTGTTTTTACACCGCTAACAGCGCCGTGGTATAAAGCAATATTAATTCTATTTGTGTCGGACGGAGGGCTCCAATTGTCCCTGTCAAATACCGATAAAACATTGATTGTGAATTTGTCATCTAAGTGAATCTCCCCTGACGCTTTTAATAAATATAGATCATCATGACTTAGTGCCTTAGCGATTGGAGTTAAGGCGTCTTGTCGACCGGAATTTCTTAAATTTCCGTCATGATTTCCTAAAATGATATAAGTTGGAGCTATGTCAGCAAGATTTTTGAAAAAATCGCTGCACATCTCAACAAACTCTGGACTAATTTGTGTTTTAGTATGAGCAATGTCTCCGCAGTGAACGATATAATCAACTTTTTGACTTTTAAGCTTCTTATATAGCTGTTTGAAGACTTCTCTGTACTCTTCATGATATTTTAAATTTCTAATATGGGTATCTGCAATATGCGCAAACTTCATTCTTACACCTTAGTCGCTATTAATAATTATAGTAACAAAAGATACTGTGTAAATCTATATATTAGAAATTCTTTTTACCAAATAGCCATCTGAATTCATAGACTTTGCATTCTTTTTACGCTCGGCGAACTGCGGCTTTGTCATCTCGCCAACATCGCCAAAAGGGCCAACTTCTATTAAGTAAACTTCAATGTCGTACCTCAAAAATAAGGCGATTAGCCTATTAGTTTTCTTGGATGCGTCTGGATCGAGCGCCAGGTAGACTGGCGTGTCGTTTCTAATAATTTCCGCAAAAAGCTTAGAATTTTCAGTCAAAGTAGAGCCAAGAAGCGGCACCGCGTTGTCTCCTGCTTTTATAGCGTCGAACACGCCTTCGACTATAACAAGGTCCTCATCAAAATCCAAGTATGGGTGGTTGAATATGATATCTTTTGAAGTTTCTGGATTAAGATACTTTCTCCAATTTCTGTCGTAGGAGCGTGTAACGAAGAAATTGATGTCGCCTGCGATGTCAAAAGACGGGACAACAATCCTGCTTGCGTATTTTCCTTTCGGACAGTATCCTATTTTCCATTTAATGATGTCTTTTTTGCCAATTCTTCGGCTTTTTAGATAATTGATCGGATATAACGATGTGTTGGGTAGGTTCTTGTTAGCCAGTGAAATAAAGTGATTTGGTAAGGAAATTTTGTCCTGTTGCTGCTGCTCCTTCGGGCCGAAGAGTTTGTCAGCAAATTTTTCAACTTCTATTTGCTGCGTCAAGCCCTTCCATTCGTATCTCTGGTCTGTGGTACCGAACTGTCGTATAATCCTGTACATGTTCCTGCCGGACCAATCACAGACCCAGCACTTGAAGGCGCCTTTTACAAAGTTAATAGATAACTTTCTTTTGTGGTGATCGCACTTTGGGCACTGAAAGATGTATTCGTCGCCCTTATTATAGAACCCACCTAAAACGCTCCTTAAGAGCTTTACTTTTCTTTCTTGTGACAATCCAACCAGCCCGCACGTGCAACAACCCAGCTGTCTGCTTTATCAAAACAGTGAGGCTTGGGATTTCCGTGCTTAGTATATTCTATAAGAACATCTGGTACATTGTCAAGTATATGCTGTATAACAACTTGCTTTGCTTTTGTTCCTCTCGGAACAGTTATTCCGCATGCTTTTCTAGCTGAGACCGCGGCTAGGTAGATTGGCTCAATGGCATGCTGCCGATAGCAGATCCAAGAAACGATTCCATTGAATCTAGAAAGTGTAGAAAGAGTTTTAGCTGATGAGAACCCGCTCCTAAATGATTGCAAGGACTGTTCAATATAAATTTTATCAGGTTTGATAGGAAGATTACTAATTCTTTCATTTACAAATTCCGCTTTTTCAAATATGTTTTTGTACTTTCTAGTGTCCCAGGCTTCATTGTACACCACCTCACCACTTTCGTCGAGAATGGTTGCGCCAGTAATGCTCGTGCTAATATCTAGGCCTAAAATCATATATACATTATACTATATGTCTAGCTTTAATTTAAATGTATAACTTCTACCTTCGATTTTTCTTACGGGATTCGCTAGGGACGCCACAGCTATTAAGTTCTTGTCATCATCATATATACCAACTTTCGAAATATAAGTAACTGGCTGGAAAGAGGCAGAATGATTTGCATAGCTGCTGGTTACAATATTCTTTATCTCGGCCTCGGCGTCCTCGTGGTACACGTTCGAGCTAGAAACAGCAGCAACAGAGCCAGTTAAAAAAGTCGGGTTGTTGGAAAAGTTTAAATAATTCTCTTCGGCATGAGCGAACATGGTTAGCGCCTGAATATTACTTGTGCCATTAAAATCTAATGAAAAACTTGATGACGGGGCGCCCAAGAAAGCATCGGTAGTGCCGAAATAGTGCCACGAGGCGCTATAGTTTGTGGCGGCGGAGGTGTAGGCTTCGCCGTGTGTATCCAAATTGGCACTTGAAGTTAGCAGCAAAATGCCTTCGTTATATAGCGCCACCCCTACTGAACTACCTGTTGTTGAGCCAGAAGTTTGATACAATACACCGTCTTTTAATGTGTCAGAGGCCTCCGCTATCAACGTGCCAGTGACAAAATATTTTAATACGACAGTGCCCTTCTCTATACTAGAGCCATAAAAAATAGAAGGCACGTTAATCATATTAATTTTCTGTACCTCCTTATTTCCTAAAGAAGAGGAGTAAGCATAGTGTGGGCTAAGGGTTGAATAGAAATCTAGTGAGTTTCTTAAAGAATAAAGCACCTTCTTTTTTCTTCCAGACAAAGACGTGTCATATCTCTCTATTTTGATGCTGGAAGTCATAGGATAGACTCCGACCAGCTCATCGCCAAACGCGAAGTCTAGATTGTAACTGCTGTCGGATACCGTAGCAAAGCTTGAAAAAGATCCGTTCTTTGTTATAAAAGGATAAATTAGCTGTGTATCGCCGCTAGCAGAAACATTTTGCCTATTGACGTTCAGATCATGTAAGTTTATGTGCCCGTCAGGAGTATGGAAGTTTGTGGAATCTCTAGTTTCGTTATTGTAGTATATAGAACTGCTGTAAATGTGCAGATTAACTCGTGGGTGTGTTTCAAGAGTGTTGCGAAACACATCCTCCCTTTGAAATTCGAAAAGAGTACCGTATTTTGTGTTATGTGAAGGCATGTTGTTACCTCGCTAGTAATCTAACCTAACCCTCAGTGTCAACTCGGTATTTGGATCCTTTCTAATTGGCTCAGAGAGCTTTGCAACTGCTAGAAGTTCGTTGTCGGGCGAGTACAAACCAACGCTGGTGATGTACGTGACTGGTAAATCATTAACATTGTTCTTCACTCTCAGCTTGCTGCCTGATACATATGTTGGATTTGAACTATAATTAAATTCATTGTGATTTATTCTGCAGAAATAGATAGCAGAATTTAATTCAATTGTATTATTAAAGTCGATATCGTCGATTCTATGTCTTAGGCCATTTGCTATTTGTGTGATGGTACCACTTACGACTGCGCCGCTGACAGAGCCGGTTCCCGCAAGTCCGCTAGGAGGTCCGAATTCGCGGACACCGCCGGCGGCGATGAGTGCTGCGGAGGTCGAGGGCGCGTATGCGGCGCCTGCATCAAATATCGATGAAGATATCACTGCGACACCGGCTTGATAGAAGACCAGACCGACAGAAGCTGCGTTGCCGAGGGGGCCTGAAGCTCCTACAGAGCTGGTGAATAAAAGACCATAGTCGCCGGCTGGCGAAGTTCTAAATTCATTAGCGGATGCATAGTCTCCTAAAGTCGTGTTTGTCTTTCTGTTTACAACACTACCAGATGTATAGAGCGACATTCTAAAGCTATTTTTCTTGATTTCGTCTTTTGTTAATAATCTAGTGAAATTAAGAAAAAAGCAATGGTTCATGATGCTAGTGCTGTCGTCTAGCGTACCATCAGAATCAAAGAGCCTAATGTTGCCAGAGACATCATAGCCCATCAAGGTCTGTGCCATTTGATTATAGATGTTTAGCTTTTTTGCACCTTGGCTCATTACTACTGCGCCGGCTGACGTCTTCACTGAGGAGCTAGCCTGGGGGCTGTGGCCATAAGTAATGTCAAATATATGGTTCGCAGATGAACTTAAAAATGGATAATCATAAACTGACGTAAACATACCGTGGGAAAACGTCTTAATATTGTTGGCTGCGCCGGCGGAAGAATACGTACCTGAAACAATCGTTCCGGTAATCGGTATCGCCTCATGCAAGAGGGTCCTAGTGTTAGCGGCGTCGTCTCCAAGTAGTGATTTAAATGTCTTTGCCATGATTTATACCTTTTATGCGATCTTTATATAACGTACTGGGATGTCCAATCTATATCCAGTATTTGCACCAACTACTCTTACCGTGCTATCAATATAATATATTGTTTTGGTGCTTGCAGTTATGTTACCAGCTAGCGTGGTAGTCGATGTCCCTAGAATGTTGCTTGTGGTCGATGCGACCTGCGATTGTCCCAGCTGAGTGAAAAGATAAGTTGAGTTTTGCAAATCTTGTGAAGCGTGGACTCTAAAATGTAGCGCTTTTCCGCGAGGGCCTTCAAACACCTGCGGATTTACAGTTGACAAAACGCCCTTCTGCTTGTTACCGTCGCTATTAGCTGCCGCAGGAGAAGATTTTCCTCTAGGGTTAATATATGTGTCACTAGTTAAGTAATACTGCGCAACATTATCGTCATCAATAAAGTTTACTGCTTCCGCAACATGATTCTGCGGGCCTTTGACGCGGCCGAGGCGATAATCCATTTCTATGATGAAAGCGCTCTCCAGTAGATCTGAATCTAAACCTACTGTAGGAGATATCTCGTTAGTGTCTAGTCCCTGATCGACCCTTATCATGTGGTTTAGATCATCCTGGTCACTGTTAACTGTGTAACCTTGAATGAGACCACAAAAATTACCATCCTTGCCGCCGATTGCGGAGCCATTTCCTACAGTATTGGAATTGTAATACCTGCTGACAATATCCCAAGTATCTTTATCAACCGCAACATAAAATCTGGTTTCTGCTTTTGCCGCGCCGTCAACGAGACCCAGGGGCCTAGTATAAAAACCAGACACTCCTGCTTGAATTTGATCAAGAGCAAGGGCGTCTTTGCTCTTGATTTCGTTCAACTTCAAAATAGGCATATAGAGAACGTTGGTTCTGGAAATTGATACTAGCTTTGTTTTTAAGTTTGATGTATTGTTGGTGAACGCTTCTAATACGGGTGTTTGCAAGACTTCCAAATCATAGTAAGCACTTCCTGATGCGTGTGATTTGTTGTATAGTGCATAATTGATTTCATCGTCGCCGAGCGCGAATTTTGAAATCTTAAAGCTGCCGTCGCCCTGTGCTAATCTTAGCCTGCCTGTGTCAGTTAATACTGCATCTAATATAATGTCGCCTGAGTTGTCTAGAAATCCCATTTTTGGTCCTCGCCTTTATAAATAGTCTTTTATTTAATTAATGTTTAATCAGTTTTTAATTTCTTTTTTGAAAGAAAAATTGATATCAATCTTTTTCCCGCTTCCTTTGGAGGTCAACCTCATCTTATATCTCTTTTTTGTATTTGAATCTGAAAATATGCCATCCACGTTTGGATCATCCGAAAAATAAAGCTGCTGTATTGCAGGTTTTAAATAAATATACTTTTGACAAGCTTTTGTGACTGTTTTATTTTTCGGAGGAGTCATATCAAAAAGCCTTATCACTGGTTTTACGGCTCCCTTTTCGTCTATTAGTTCCACTTCATACACCGGCGTGGGGTTGGATATGTGCCCATGTACATCAATGGCTCTAAAAGTATAGTAATATCTTGTATTGGGGTGAACTTGCTCTTCAAAAAACTCTTTATTGAGTTCCTCATATAGGGTGAAATCTTGATAAGATTTTGGCTTTTCTGTTGTTCTAAATATTTGAAATCTTTTCACAGGATCATCCGAGCCAAACTCGACCTTACCATCTTCTAGTGGGTTGCCAGAATCGTCGACAACTAGCTGAGCCCTCTTTATCCTATCAAAATGTGCCTGGTCACCGTCCAAGATCAAGACTGGCTCTTGTCTATAGCGATCCGAGGCGCCTGTTAGTAAAATTTTCAATCTATTGTTGACCGCTCTATAGGGCAAGATGTTAACATCTGGAATAACCGGCGGCTTATCTAGAATTAGTATCTCAGGCGTGGAAAAAATCTTGTCCTCTAAAAGGACGATCGAAGGCTCAACGACTGTGTTGAAAGTCGCAACATATGTTACATCGTAATCTCCCGCCACTTCTGCAATCCCAGTCTGGGATCCCAAAGCGCCGCCTAAATCCACATACTCAATCGTTTGCTTACCTTCTGAAGACAATGGTGGTAGAACAAACGTGGACAAAGTTCTCGGTGAAGGAGCCGGCTCTGGACTGCCATCCTCTTTTAACCACTGGTAACGGTAGGTGTTACCAAAAACAACTCGATGTGCATAAACATTGTACTTGTAGGTAGCATACGTTGCGTACTTTACTTGTGTGTCAACGTACTTTACTATATCAAGCTCAGAGGTATTTGGAATTAAAATGTTTTGCACGATATCTTCTTGACCAGTGCCAGGCATAATTCGTATCTTCTCAATTCTATAAAACAAGTCTTCTGTGTACGCTGGCACTCCATTTATAATGTCATCGTACGATCTTGCGTTATCTACATAAGTCTGTAGTAATTTTGCTTTGAAAGCGGAACCAAAAAGCTTCTTAAATATAACATTATCGTCACTATCTAAATTAATTGGCTCTGCCGAATCCTCTCTGAACATTGACATGTAGTTTCTGAGATCACCGTCTGAAAAATCTTCATTCATTGGCATCTGGGGACCCTTATAAACTCCATTTTCTTCAGTTTGCCACTTGTCTAGTGTTTGTAGCAGCGGCACGAACTTAAGTTCTTTACTCGACAAAGTAGCGCTAGCTATCGTATCGTCTGCTGAGGTCGACAAATCGCCCAAATCAGTGTCTTGTGCAAAAAGAACAAAGTCTTGCGCGTCGACAATCTTCCAAGAATCTGTATAGCTTCCAACTGAACTTGGTGGCGTCGAGGTTGACAAAACAACTTCAGACATAAATTTTGTTAAAAACATTTTCTTCATCATATCTCCAAGCTTTGTGTCTAGCTTGGCCGTGAACTCCAGTTCTGCGTAAAATGGAAAATATTTCTTATATTGGTCGACCTTGTTTAATAGTTTTGTCACCCTCGGAGAAAACACCAAGTTTGTCATCGATTTCTCTAAGATGACCTGATCCTCGGACATTCCGGTCGTCGGCATTCGCGATATATACTCATTGTAATATTCTGCGAACAAAGAGTCTGCGTCAAAATTGTCAAAACTCAAAGATATAATCTTTTCTAAAATCTTGCTGTGTTTTTCTGGCTTGTTAGGTGGCCAATTTCCAATATACCCAAACAAACTAACAAGAGCTTCTAAAGGGTATTTTTTTAACAAGTTAATATAAACATTTTGAAGCTCGGGAGACCCGGGTGCCGCGTTATAACCAGAATATTTTTGCAACTCCTCTATAATAGGAAAGAGAGTGAACAGGCCTTCTTGTTTTATTTTTTCGTTTGTGAACAACTTTAAAAAGCCGTATATACTAGGTAGAGAATTCTGGATTGGATAGTCTTGATCGGCCAGAAAACCGGTTGTTTTTTCAAAGTCTGCGTTGTCTACTCGCTCATTGTAATAAGTTTTATAGTTGGCAAAAAAAGCTTTTCCTGCCGGCTGCTTCTTGTTTAATTGCGATGGTGTGAAAGGATTAATTGACTCATGATAGTGGTCCGAGTATTGAGCATTTACACGGATAATTGGATTATAAGTGTTCCCTGTCGAATCATCTACAATTCCAGTTTTCACATAATAGACCCACCTGTTTAGTCTTTGTGCTGAATGATTCTCATCTAGGTCATCTTTTTGGCCAGTAAACTTGATCTTATACTTTTCTCTTATGCTCTGGTTTGTTAAGTCCAGCGTGTCATTAAACTGTGTATCGCAGATTTCATATTGTAGGGCCTCAGAACGAAAGACTTTTGGTGCTGCCCAATTATTAGAAAAAGCCAATTTTCCACTTTCTGCTTGCCTGTAATCCCAGTTTTTTCCCAAGACGATACGAGCTTTGTCTCCCGAAGAGTTGAAATAAGCAGCGTCATTTATGATCTCTTGTATATTGCTGGAGAGATTATTGTTTTCGTCACGAGGCGCAGAAAAATACGCGTCGGAGTCGACGACTAGTTTTTTCTTTCCTGCTAATTCTGGTTGTTTTTCTGCCATTTAATTCTCTTTTATAAATAGTATTGTTTAACTAATAGCCGCCGCGGCCTCCGGATCCTCCGCCACGTCCTCCGCCTGAGTTACCGCCTCCACGCTTGGATGAACCACGATTGCCGGTTGACCGTTGATTCCGGCCGGTTGATCGTTGAGTTCGACCGCTGCGAGCAGACGAGCCGCGTGCACCAGTAGTACGCTGATTTTGACGTCCAGTAGTTTGTGCCGGGATGCTGCGGCCGCGTACGACGGGCGTAGCTTCTGTGCGGTCACTAGGCGCAGTTTCTTCTGTCGATGCTGCGCTTGTTGTCATCACGTTACTGGTACCCGCAGCTTGTATGCCGCCGGCGGGTGCCACACTGTTGCCTGTCTGCTCGGAATATTCTTCCATTTTTTGTTCATTCTTTTCTGCCCAAAAGGTGTTTTCCGCGACATCAGCTTGATTCGCTGCGAAAGTCATTTGGTTTATCTCTTCAATAGCGGCGAGGCCTGATATCGCAGCGCCCGGAGCCATCAAAAAATGCTTGTCTAACATCGGCAAATTTAAGTCTTTTGTCAACTTTTCATCATAGTAAGACATACGGCACAATAACATACCGCTGATATTATCCAAGTCTTCTTTCGTTAATAAGCTCCATGACTCTTCATCATATTTGGCGTTTGGTCGGGTGAGGCCTCTAAAAACTTCTATCTTTACTGTTAGATTGAGGTTGAAGAACAGGTAAGTGTTGTATGGCTCTTGGTTGTTAGATATAGCGCGCCATGGAAGCGTTGCTATTTCTTGATCGCCTATATTATAGTGATTATTTCTTATTCTAGCTATCTTAAAATTATTCGGCATATCGTAAAATACCGGCTGTATCTCCATTTCTAAAGATTCCAAATCAAATGCTTTTAATTTTTTAATTGGTGTTTGTTTATTGTTGGCAAAACTTTTAAAAAACGTGTTTGGAGTTACGCCGTCGTCACTGAAATCTTTGGCTTTATACTGCCCAGTGTAAATCGTTCCTATGGGTCCAAAAGGAGTGTTAATAATATTATGGCCTGATTCCGGTATATCATTCGATACTGCGCCAGCTTCTCGCTCATGGCCTGCAGAATTGAGAAAGAATTGATCATGCAGATCGTTATCGTGAACCGTCATTCCTATTTTTTCAAACAATTCTTTGTAAGTCTCTCTTAGAGCGAGGTTCTGTCCAAATTGCTCATAAGAAAAAGGGCCGTCTAACAAATCTGCATTTTTTTCATCCTCTTTATTAAAACTGTAATTTAACAGAGCGACTAAAAGATTTTCCGCTTCCTCGCCCATGAGGCCAGTAGAGCCGGGTTGTAACGGTCTATAAGCAAAATTATTGTCTTTTATGCCAGTTGAAAGCTCAATAACTGACGGAGCTAAATATGAATAGCCCGTATCAGAAAGGTATCTAGGGGCCCCAGACTGTTGCGCGGCTGATATTTCGCCGACGGTAGGATCTCCGGTTGGATTATTATAAAAGTCTATATTATATAAGGATCCTTCACCGCCTGGAATCTGAGCGGGAACCAAAGGCCTTATAGAATATTTTGCAACTTCTGCCTTACACCTTTCGATAAAATCTCCAGCATTTACCACTTTCAACGCCTGCCCGACGTTAGGTTCTGGAGCACTGCCGTCTAATGAAAGATATTCAGAATATATATATTTGTTGCTGGTCGCTTCAAATAGTTCTGCGGGATGGTCGAAACTATGATCTTCATATATAGTGTGATTTGCCTGCGATATAAAGTTGGACAACAAGGAAAAACTGTCAAAGTCTCCGGAAGTACTTGTATTAGTAAAGCCGGAGGACACTTTTTTAAACTTATTTATCTCAAGTACCTTTTCCAGCTGTTTTATAAAAGCACTAATTAAATTTGTAACATTTTCGATCCCTTTCGGAGAGCCAGTCACAGGGTCCAAACTATTAGTCAGAGCCAAGGCGCTTTCAAGGGCCTCCAGGATTCCAGCGCTGCCTTGAAGCATTTTTTGCATCTGAAGAACAAAAGCAGGGACTGATAGCCAAGGATAATTTCCGGAAAACAGCTCGCTGGCTTTTAAAACAAACTTCTGATCGTAGCTACCGTTTTTGAAATATTGTTTGAAAGCAGCTTTGGAAAATTCTTTAGCGATCCGATAAGATGTGTGTGTAAACCCGGCGCCGGCTGGGTCTGTATAGGTTGATGTAGCAAGATCATAATACTGCTCTAGTATTATCTTTGTGTTTACTAACTGTTTATAGACGTTGTACAAGAACTCGTAGGTACCATCCTTAAAGTTAACTTCTATACGATATTGATACAAGCCGGCGGCCTTGGTAGCGACATTGTAATCGGCAAACATAAAATATCTATTCTTCTCAGAGCCTGGAGCGTCAATGTTTATGGCTGTGAAAATATAATCTTCACCCATTTTTGCGGCCGCTGTAGATTGGAGTGGGCTTAATGTTGCTACTAGCTTTGACGGCTCTTCATATATTTCATCGTTAGCATACACTTCTCTTACTCTGCCTACTGTGTGTTCTTTTATTCTATCTCTATAAAGCTTTATCTCTAAAAGCGAAGATTTTGATATAATATCTGAAAAATAGTCAACTAGGCCCGGTACTTTTGGATATATTTGAGAATTATTTTTTAACAGCTCTTCTAAATTAATAAAAAATATGCCGCGCGCGTTTCCGGGAAGATCTCTGCTTAAATATAACCTTGAATATTCTGAATCGTTGTCAATAACAAAATCTTTTTTCTTGTCTTTCTGAAAGACAGCACCAACTTGAGCTAGCATCTTATCAAAAGCGCTTTGCTCAGCGAAAGTAGTTTCTTGTTGGCTGCTTAATCCTAGGGCCGAAACTTCTTCTATAACTTTTCCCTTTGTTGTGCTGCGCAAATCCAAAAGTTTGTTGTTTGGTACTCTAGCTAATCTAAGCTTTGGCTGTTCTTCTGCTGAGTTGTGTTCTTCTCCTACCATCCAGCCTTTAAAATCGGAGGAAAGATCTAGGTTGCTAAAACCTCCATCTCCAACATAACCATCTGGCGCGGGATTATTCAGCCACTCTTTGTTGCTGTGCACATGTGCTGCGCCTTCCCAAACTTCTCCGTTCGGCAAGAAGAAGGCTTCTCTTTCTTTCTGCAAAGACCCCGCCATATAAACAACTTCGCTGTTTACCGGGCCTTCAACAACGAACTCTTCAAAAAAAGGATCCCCGGGCGAGACTTTGACGCCAATGTCTAAAGAATCCGCCCAGTAAGGAACATCTAAAAAAGCATAAAAAGCAAAACCCAAGTTGCTATTCGTGTCTGGGTTATAGACTGTTTTGTATTCAAACGGTATAATATAATACTGCTTGCCGTCAATAATCTCTTCTCTTACTTTGCCTTCTGCTTCATAATTTAATAACGAGTCTTTCGATGCGATATTGCCTATTATACTTGAGTTTGAAATTTGTATCGGCGCCTTTATTGATCCAGGCTCACTGCTGAACATGTTTTCTACGTTAGGGCGCTGCCCTGGAACAAACGGCCCTGTTGTGCCACGAGGCAGATAGTTATCTCCGTAAACTATTTTGCCGCCATACAAAGAGCCGCCGCCCGGGCCCGAAAAATTAAACGCGGCATCGGCGACAGAGGAAGGCAATAGGCTTTTTACGTTGTCAAATTTCTTGTATTCCAGTACTTGAATGAACATCGCATCAAGAAAGTTTGAATTTCCGTCATCTAACGCGTTGAGCCATGCCGAATCTAAAAGTCTTTTTTTATCCTGGTATAGTTCTAAAGACAGGGTAACGTCGAGGAGGCCTTGCTCGGAAGAATTCTCTAGCGTTACTTTTTTACAATATATATGTGGTAAAAGGCCGCCGCTGGTGATGTTGTCTAAAATAGCAGACATTAACAAATTTCTCCCGAACTATCTGATTCATCAGTATAAATATCAAACACTTTTCTTTTCTTTTGATTAATAACATCTTGACAAAGTTTTGTTCGAGCATCCGCGTATACACCCATTTTTTCGTTAGCTGGATCTAATTCACACAAAATTTCATTACTTATTTCGTCGTCCACCAAAAGATCAAAATAATACTCGACCCGGCTAACA
>Ga0080013_1001715_pt1 | contig 28055 bp, 19 predicted proteins | sample ETNvirenome_6_85_FD_69236 | JGI IMG/M metagenome (GOLD analysis project Ga0080013, IMG submission 69236) | Marine viral communities from the Pacific Ocean - ETNP_6_85 (SPADES assembly) (version 2) | ecosystem: Environmental > Aquatic > Marine > Oceanic | place: Pacific Ocean | collected 2013-06-19 | reverse complement strand
TCCTGTAACCCTCTAGCTCTATCAACTATTTGGTGTATTTTGGATTGATCAAAATCAGTGGATTCTTGCAATATATTTTGCAACACTATATAATCTTCATCTTTTTTTGGGTATCCTGATTCTAACTGATATGTCCACTCTGTTAAAATTTCGTTTACTTTATTCATAACGATATATTATTCATTTTACTATAAATATTTCCGACTTTACATTTAACCGGAAAATCTCCGCCTTGGAGAATGTTTTTAACCTTAATTAATACTTCTTTTGCCTCGGTAACCGGAACATCAAATAATAATGAGTCATAAGTATATAATATTAATTTGGTTTTATAATCTTTTAATGTGTTTTGTACTTGCATCATTCTTCTAACCGAAAACTCAGTTTCCAATGCTTGTAAATAATAATTAAACAATTTATTTTTTGTCATATCTGGAAATGTGCTTGAATTAATAGGTCTTCTTTCAACGGGAGTATATATAACTCCTTGTTTTTTCCAATCGGCCCAAAGTTCACTTATATATTTATTTACTTCTCCGAAAAATGGAATACTCAAAAATTCTTTATCAATTCCTCCATATAACAATCTAAATGTTATTTGTTTACTCTTTTCATATTCTTCATCTGTCAATTCTTCTTTCCCAAAATATTGCTTACCAAAATATCGGTGAACTGATGTGGGTGGTAAATCATATCCAATTAACCTAGCTATCAGTCTAATATGATAAGCATCAAAATCCATTTCAATTAATGCACCATTTTCAAATCTGCTACAAAATGAATCTCTTGTGCCATCTTCTTTATTCATTGCTGCAAAGTTGAATCCTCGGAATGCATTGGATGGCCTCCCTGTTGTTGTATGATAGTGATATTGAGAATAAACTCGACCATCCGTTATTAAATCATTCATTTTGAACGACCCAGTAACCTGCATCCCGTTAGATTCAATTTCAGCAAAAAGTTTTGGATATATAGAATTAAATTGATTGTATGATGTAGTTAATTTTGAATTGATAATCATTGGCCAAGCATACTTGCGAATTTTCTGGCACATTTCTAGATGTTGCATTAGTGGAACTACTGCATTAATATGGTTTAAATTGGTATGTCTTCTCCAATAAAAATGATGTGCACTTGTATAATAATAATTCTCATCATATGCCTCATTATACGTGTACCACCACAAAGATTTGACATCGTATACGGCATCATTACCGCCCAGTTGTAACCATACCTTTTTGTCATGGACAAAGATAGATTCTAAGTTGAGAAAGCGGATTAACTGGTCTTTAAAGCCCCGTATTTGTTCGGTATGTTGCATAGGAATGATGCGCTCTACGCCGTCTTCTGTATATATGTATATACACGATATATTATTTATGATTGGGTGTAATTTATGGTCGGAAAGAATGGGTACTACGAGCACCGTTTTATCTTTCATGTAATCGAATATTACATCTAGTTCTTGAATATCATCAACTATCATACAATACTATAATAATTAATAATTTTCAGAAATCCAAGAATTATTTTGAATTAATGTTAGCTGGAACTATAAATTCTGTATCTGCGTAAAATTCTAATAGATTGGTTAATTTGGCAGAAAGGCCTGGTATTTTCTTTTTTGCTTTTCTTATTGATTCTTTGTTTTTATTTTTCACCCCAATTACAAACACATTACTATTTTTATATGAATCCTCAATATTTCCAGTTATATGCCATTTCACAACTACGATGTTATATAAATTTGTATCTAATTTATTCGAATTGTATAATTTAAACTGCAAATTGTCTACTTCGTATATAACTGCTGAAGATAAATTTTGTATAAAGTATCTATTAATAAATCCTTTTTGTCTATCCGTTGCCGTAATTATTTTTGATTTGTTTGTTAATACAGACTTGTACGATGTTTTAATATCTGGTTTTAATTTTATATATTTAGTTATGTTAGGATCTTGTATCTCATATGGTATCAATGGAACAGATTTATTTTTATCCCATGTTGCTTGTGTGTATACTTCGCCAGTTGTATATTTGTGATACAACCCAATATATTCAGTATTATCTGTTAACACCCATTCCGAACCAAATGTATATAAATTATTGGTTATTTCACCACGTGTATAATGTTTTTTCTCTCTCATTATTATTTAATTGTTCTGGGAACTCCAGAGATTGTTTTAGTAACAATCCTAGGAAATGCAGTTATTGTAGTAGTCCAATCTCCCTCTTGGTTAACGGTGTGGCTTACTTTTTGTATACAAAATGAAAATTTATCTTTATATCTTTTTGGTATCCCATTGAATTGTAATAAATCTCCAAACCGGAATCCATTTATCCCATCTATTGTAAATGTACAACTTAGTGGCCATTGTGGTCTATTTACTTTATTGTTATCTTGTAAATTATCTGCATTATGTACAATATAAGACTTTAAAGCCCTATATAAATTGGTTTGTCTATTATTATTTGTAATACTTTGTGCTAACAATCCCCGCAACTCGAGTAATCTTTTTATTTTAGTTTTGTTTTCTTTTTGAAATTGTAATTTTTTTTCTGCTTTTATATCTTCATCATTTCCAGAAAAATCATAGAAAAAATCACTGTATAACGTAGAATCATTTGGGTTTGTTTCAAATGCAGTTTTGCCGAAAACAAATGCACGGTAGTCTTGTGGCAATACACAATCAATTTTAAATTCTCTTACTACTGTGCCCCATGTTTTACTAGAAAAAACAGGAATTGTAAATTCTTGGACTAGATCTAAGTTAGTACCTAAATATTTAATATCATAAAAAAGTAATTGATCTTCGAAATTTGCATTTGGTATTAATTTCATGTGCATTGCGCCGGCGCTTGCGGTAAATATTTTTCCTGACACGGCTGCTAAAAATGCTTTGACCGGTAATGTATTTTGGTATTCAGCTGCTACTTCTAATTTTTCGATTATATTTTTTATTGTAGACAATGAAATATAAATCTTTGATGGCATACCTACCATTCCTTTACCTGCTACTTCTTCATAAAACCCTATCGTAATTGGACTAGATATTTTGGGATATGCTTTCATTGTAGGATAGTTAATACCATTATTCTTTTGCTCTGTTGTTGGTCGATATAGATCAGTTTCTTGGTCTGAAATTCCACTATAAAATAAAATCTCGGTAGGCAATGTAGATATCATGTATGGATAATAATTTGACATACATGATGTTGCATCGCAAATAATTTTTGGAGCTTCTTTGTTATTTTGATCTGTTATTTTTTTTATGACTTGATCATTTATAAAATTTGTTAAATATTCTAATGATATCATTGTACTTGGACTTTCTCCTACAAATTGTTCTCCTGTTATTATAGATCCATTATAATCTGGATCTGAAAATTCTACTGAAGACCCAAAAGTTAAATCATTATCTTTAAGATATTTATTTATTTTTTTATTTATTCCATCTCTCAAAACGGTGTAAAAATTATTTTTTGATTCGTTATTCTCCATGGATAAATACTCTTTATTTTTATTAACTCCACCCATTAACAACGAAGCTTCTCCATATATACCAGTAAATCCTTGACATTTAACAGTTGCAATAATAGATGCATCTTCTGTATATTCATATGAAAATTCACTTACAATACCACGGAATCCTACTTCATTTAATTTATTAAATTGAGATAATTTTAACCCTGGATATATGTTTCTTAACTTTGTTACATTTTCTTCTGTTTCTTCTTCAGATAATCCTATATCTGAATTGCCTCCTAATAAAGCTTCTTCTGGGTGTACTATTCGTATTAAAAGTTTTCTAGATAATCTAAAATAGATATCTTCGATAGTATCTAAATCACGCTGGATATCAGGAATAACAATTTTTATAGTTGCTGTATTCATTAAGCCAAAATCATCTGATGGATTTAGGAATTCTATGCTAGCTTCTTCTATATATGGACTTGGTCGTTTTGATATAGTATTTAAATATCCTCCCATACCTCCCGGGAGGAATCTACCGCCTTCATTGTTAGTAACTAATTTTCCGCCCATTGCGTGTATTTTTTCACTATCCCATGTGTCTTTAAAAGCTATAACATCAACATTTGCAACTTTTCCGACCATAAAATTTATATCTTTTGTAGTTTTACTGGCTTTGCCGGCTTGCGCCCTATGTCGCAATTCATTTTGTACATTGTCTCTGACTTTTGAATAAAATAATGTTCCGTCGCTCATAACTATTTACCTATTATTATTTACAAATTCTATATTATCTTGTATAGCAGACAATGGAGGTATTCTTAACCGAACTCCTGGTTTAACGATCAATGTTCCTTTACCTAAATTGTTTGTAGCTGCTATGGCCCACCACAATGAACTATCTTCATATAAACGAAAAGCTAATTTATCTAATCTTTCGATAGTTGTAGTTTTGATATATATATCTTCTGGAGAATTTGGTATTGCTGGGAATATTATAGTTGATTTTCTCTGTATCCCATTAATGTCTTTTATTGTTCTAGATGTTTCATATCTGTTCATTCGAAGTTCCTCATTTATTAATTTATATCAATAGGCCCAATTTTTGTCACAACTTCACCTGCGGCAGGATAGTTTTCAAAAGTGGATAGTTTTCAAAAGTTTTTTTCATATTTTCTTCTGTCTCTTCTTGGGTGGCTGGAGATGCTGTTAAATCAATTTCTTTGGTAGTTGGAATAGCATCTGGTAGCCAATCACTTTTGCTGTTTCTCAATGGTTGTCCTTCACTATCAAATTCTTTTGCTAACGTATACATTCTACCTCCTTTTTGTGGTAAGTAGTCTGTAATTAAATGGAACTGTATATTAACATCTACTTTAAATGGAGCCTGCATTTTAAATACATCATTTGTAATATTTGTTTCCCATGATGTGTCAGTATCAACAAATGTATAATACATACTAGTTATAATGGCAGGCTGGTGAACAAATAAATCACCAATTGTTATACGAAGCCATGGAGCTACCATTGCAATAGAATGATCAGAATATTCTGGAGCTAAATATGAAGCTAAATAATTTAATTTTCTGTACATTGGTTTCATTTCATCTCTGTCTGTTGCATAGACAGTAAAATCTACCGACAAGTCTCTACCAAAGCCTCCATAGGTAAAATTTGGGTCTGCACGGCCAATCATTTTATGTTCTTTCCAATTGGCTGCAAATGAATCATGTAAATTAGTTAATATTGCTCTAAAAACTAATACATCATCTTCTCCACCATGAGCATTCATTTTAGGTCCAGTAAAATAAAATTTAATGAAATCATTTGTTACACCAGTCAACCCCGGTAAATGTTCGGCCGCTGCACCTAAAATACTTGTTATTCCTGCAGTAATATTATTTGTTGGCATCCATTGGTATATTTGCTGTTTAGATCGTTTACCAAAATCAATTACATTTACTTTATCTCCCCGAAATTCAGTTGCCCGCTCAATTGGATTAGTGGTTTTGATAACACTTTTGCCGGTTTTTCCATCTGTTACTGTTGCAACTTGGCTTCTTGCTGTAAAGTCTGAATGTTGTATCGATTTTACTGTTGATCCTTGGTTTCCAAATCCATAATATGTTTCTAGATTAAATGTTGGGTAGACACCCCATGGTGTTAAGTTTTCTGCTGCATATTTTACTGCTGTTGGATTAAACCCCGTGCCTAATCTTGTTGATGCAGACGTACCATTGGCATTAAATGGTATGCCACCACCACGAAGTCGTGCACGAAAATCTTGATATTTTGGGCCAATTGGTTTAAATAATCCAGAAAAAGGTAATGTGAAATATGGGTTTGTTGGTTCTATTGCGGGAATATCTACTGCAACAGGTAATGCCCCGATTAAAGCAGACCCTGCTTGTTTTGCTAGATTTTCTCTTAATTTTTTTTCACCCATTTGATTTGTATTTAATGAAACAATATCATTTCTGTTGGCTGATAGTTGAGTGACCCCTATTGTATTTGATATTGGTATTCTTTCAGATAATGCATTTTTAAGTAAACTTGTTATGTTTTTGTCTGTCCTAATAGATTCAAGTTTACCAAGAGTATATCCTTCTCCCTCTGCATAAGTTTTTAATATAGCGCCAGGTTTTAATCCATTAATCGATGGATCAACGCCGATTTGTTCATTTGGTGTAGTATATTCATTACCCGGCCAATAATATGTATTTGTTCCTGCAGGAACGCCATGGCTGTTGGCAGCAAATGTACCTGTTCCAACACCTGGGAGTGGTTCATCCTCATACCAATTGGGTGGTGTACCTGTACCAACACCTGGGAGTGGTTCATTCTCATATGAATTGGGTGGTGTACCTGTACCAACACCTGGGAGTGGTTCATTCTCATATGAATCAGGTGGTGTACCTGTACCAACACCTGGGAGTGGTTGGTTCTCATATGAATCAGGTGGCGTACCTGTACCGGTATCTGGGAGTGGTTGGTTCTCATATGAATCAGGTGGTGTACCTGTACCAGTATCTGGGAATGTTTCATTCTCATATGAATTGGGTGGTGTACCTGTACCAGTATCTGGGAATTCGGTATTTTCATATGAATTGGGCGGAGAATCTTTTCCTGTTCCTGGGAATTTGGTATTTTCATATGAATCAGGTGGTGTGCCTGTACCAACACCTGGGAGTGGTTCATTCTCATATGAATTGGGTGGTGTGCCTGTACTAACACCTGGAAATGTTCCTTCTTCGTATCTTGGTGGTGAGAGACCTACACGTGTAGGTCCTAATGTAACTGAATTTGCATATAAAGATGTATTCCAATATGTATTACCAATTGGACCATCATTAAGACCCATTGTTACAGGAAGTATTCCGGAGAATTCATATGTGTTAAATATATTGTATGAATTTGGCATTTTAAACTCCCATTACGTTTGAACTATTTGCTTTTGTAAATTCTATTAATGTCATTAAATCTCGTCCGCTAAATTGATTTTTTACTATCACTTGCATTGAATTTAGTGCTTTGATAACAGCATCTGCATCTCCGCTCCCATTAGCATTATTAGCTAATTGTTTAGCTAATGCTTTATTTCCGCCTTCATGTGTTCCTGCTACTACTTGTACTTTTGTAAATTTGTCTCTTGGGTTGAATTCTATAATGCCGTCATCCAGCTTGTTTGCAGGCATTTTCTCTGTTTCCACAGCAGATAATGCGTTACCAGCGTTTTCTAATGCTTGGAGGAATGCTTTTCCTGTTGATATAGTAGTAGTTATCGCAGACACAGCCCCCAGTATTCCCGATATGGTATTTGCACCTTCTGCTGCAACTTTAATTCCTTTTTCTATTGTTTCTTCTCTGATCTTATCTATATCTGTTCCAGGCTCACCTTGTATTGTTTTATCTGGATCTTTTACTTGTTTTTGAATTATTTCAGCTCTTTGTTTTGATATGTCTGCTTCTATTTTTTCTTGTTGTACACGTAAATCATTTTCTTTTATTAAATTATCTGTTGATTTTTTCTCTTGTATTATTATTTTACTTTTCAGGTCTGCCAGCTTTTTAGTGTTATCAAGCCCCGATTCGCCTAATTCATTTAAATTTCTGTTTGCTGCAATTACTTCATATATTTGGTCCAAACTATAACCCATGTATTCTGCGTATTTTTCGGCCGTAAATACATTTTTCGAAATCTCTTCTGCATTATCTAAAATTAAATCTCTTTGTAATTCAAATTGTCTATTTGCATCATTATTTATATATGCTTGTTGTATTGCTTGTGTATAATTTTCTCCGCTATGTGTAAGAATTTGTTTTCCTGTTATCTCTTGTAGGAGCATTTGATCAGCCGCTTTTTTCTGTAGGTCTAAAAACCCTTTGCTAGATTGTTCTATTTGTTTAAAATCCATACCCATTTGGTTAACTGTTAATGCTGTTGTTGATAGACTTCTTATTGCCTCTTTATCATTGCCAGCACCAAAAAATGAAGTATATCTAGCTAATAAATCTGGGCTTATATCTCCAAACGTTTTTAATAGATCTTGTATTGCTCCATCGTATACTCCAGCCTCTTGGGCTGCAGAGCCGAGTACTAATACTTGTTCGTACCATGCATCTGATCTTATACCTGATGATAATGCGTTCTTTCGAAAACTTTGCGCTTGGTCTTCACTTAATTTAAATTCTTCCCGCATTGACGCAATCATTGTATTTATTGCTATATTACCGCCTTTTAAGTTTGTTGAGTATTTTTTATGATATTGTGCAGTACCTTTATAATATTTAGCAGATTCTACTTGAGCTCTTTTAAAACCAGCTGCGTGTCGGTCTAAAGATATTGCCACTTCATCTAAAGCTAATGCATACTTGATTGATGTTTTACTGCCAATACCTAGTTGTTCATTGAATAATTTAGCTCTATCTTCAAGTATATCAAATGTATTAGCTATATCTGCTGCAATTGTAGATAAATCGTTAAATAATGATATTGTTCTGTTAAGTGCTGCAGAATCAGCAAATAAGGTAAATAGCTCCGCCATTTCCTTCAATTTTGCTTTGCCTTCGTCCTCTGGATCAAGCTTAGCATTAGGAAGCAATTTTAGGTTTTGAATAAACTGTATATGATATTGATTGTATTGCATTAACAAGCCTTGTTATTTAATATAAATATTACAACGGCCCTTTTATTATCTGTTTATTTGGTTTTGATTTATTTAATTCCTTTTTTTGTTGTTTTAAGGCTTTTTCGTATAAAGAATTAATTTTTTTTATATAAAAAGTTCGAAGAAAAATAGGCATATTATAGACAGTTTGCCAGTCCCATCGCCCTTCGCCTGCCCATATCAAATCAAATATATTAGAATGTAAGTTTACCCGGTCTTCTGGTTTAAAACCAAAAAAGGTCTCCTCCAAGGCGAAACATGGCAGTAAAGGTGCCTCCGTCTTCACCCTCAAACGTATAGTTTAAATCTAACCCAGGAGAATTTTTTTCAACATATTCTCTGAATTTTTTTGATTCTTTTGCAAGAAATTTATATCGAATAAACTCTTCAATATCTTCTGGTTTTCTAGATTTATTAACTTGTTTAATTATTAATTTTAATAACTCAGATACTTTATCTCTATTTAAAGTTTTTATTTGTGTATTAGTTAAAAAAGAAAAATAAATAACTGTATCTTCATCTAACTCATATCTCATTTCGCCTAAGTCGTTTGTTTTTATATCAAATGGTTTGTGTTTTAATGATTTTAAATCTACAACACGTTCTAACGGTACTTTAGTTTTTGGGTCTTGTATTGTTACTGGGTATTCTGATCCGTATCCTAATATTCTCGCAGAAACAATTAACGCGTCTTTATCAACTTCAGCAATATTTTTTATATTGACACCAGGAGTAGTAATCAATGCTTCTAATAATTTATCTAATAAGACGCCGTCTTTTAAATATGATGGGTTTGTTAATATGTCCTCATCATATGCAGTCATATACCGCATTTCTAATTTTCCTGCTCTTAATTCATCATCTTTTGGATATATTTTTCCAGCGCTTGGGAGATATACTATTTCAGATGGTAATGTAGAATTTAATTGTTGCTCGTATTGATTTGTAGCTAAATTAATAAGATGAGCATCTTCGTATCGATCGGTGTGTTTTGCCATTTTTAGTTCCTTTATAACTTTATTATAAATATATAAACAGTAAAAAAGTTAGCCAATCGCTAACTCCTTACTTGTGTATTAGGCTTTATATTGCCAAAGTCACACTAGATATTTTTATACAATATTAATATTGCAATATTGCAAAATCATATTTCAGTGTTAATGAAATTTCAGTTGCGCCTTCTTGAGACCAATCCATATCACCAAATGTTGAATCTAAAATAAACGCGCCTCTTATTGTCCATTCCTCAATTTTTTCTCCAGTTGCTGATAAACTGTGGAAAGTTAAATCTTGTTTATAATCTGTCGAATAACCATCTCGTCCTGTTAATGATTCATGATGATTACGAACCCATTGCATTACAGATTGTGCTCCTGATGGAACTATTGGGTCGTACAATGTAATTGTAATATCATTCCATCTAGATTTGCCTTTTACTTTCCTGTCGATATTAATCATATCTAATGTAATTTCGCCGTTGGTCATTGATGGCTTTGATGCTGTCTTTATTAGATATGATGGTATATTTCCATTTGGGCCATCAATTAACATAATAAATCTATTATTATATTTCGGTTCCCAATTAAACGCATTATTAAATAATTCGTCTTGATCTAATCCTGGTAAACTTTGGTTTAATGCCATTCTATTTAATTCCTTTTTATATAAATATTACTAAATTAGATTTTTATTATTCTGGAAATGCTGCTCCGGTTGGTTGAATATGGAAGTCTAATATAATAAATTCCGCTGTTCTTGTTGGTTGTAAAAATAATTCGCCTACCATTCTGTTTTGGTCAATTACATCTGGAGTATTATTTGATTCATCCATTACTACTTTAAATGCAGATAATCCTTGATTTTGTCGAACACTTTCGAGATATGGGTTAACTATATTTAAAAATTTATTTCTCGTATTCGAAGAATTTTGATCGAATACCAAATATTTAGTCGCAGACGCAATATATTTTTTAACTGTAATTAATAATCTTCGAACATTTACTCTATCTAATGCACTAGGTACAGATTGTAATGTTTTTTGTCCCCATATAACAATTCCTTCATTTGGAAAGTTTGCTATTGGATTAATCCTAGCAAAATATAAATCATCTCTATCTGACTGAGTTAATTTTTCTTGTGTATCAAGTACGCTCGACAAACCACCCCTATTTAATCCTGCAGGTGCATACCATGGAGCTGATATGAAATCATTATACGCTAATGCTCCAGGGATAACTACAGATGGTGGAACATCTATCATTGTATTCAAATTAGGATCATTTACAGATACCCATGGATAATATGTTGCTGTATAATTTGAGTCTATACCGTTTGCTGTGGTTATAGTAGTAGATATATTATCTGATTTTTGTGGGATATCCATTACATAAAAAGTGTCTTGCCTATCTTCTGCCATAACTATAGCTGAATTTACTACAGTGGGATGAAGGCTATATAAAATACCTGGTGTAACTAACATATTAATATCAAAATAATCTGCGTTACTTAAAGCTGCAAATGCTTGTTTATATGCAGACGTCCCTGAAGTTGTTGCTGTGCTACAATCAAACCCAAATGTATTTGTTGCTGTAATATTCCCTCCGCTGAGTTTAGGTAAATTTGGCCTTGTGCCATCAAACCCGCCTTGAAATGGCACCATGAATTTTCTTGTTCCTAATTTAATATTTGATGCAAATGTACTGCCTGTTAACGCTCCTTGTAATGATGCTGAGTATGGTGCACTTGATGGATATATTGCCTGTGCATCTTGTGACACGTCGCCTAAATAAAAATTTGTATTGCTTCCTGTATTAGATCCTGATGTTGGTAGTGGTCCTAAATATTGTAAATTATTTTTATTTGTATAATCAAATCCAAAATAATTTCTAGAATTATATAAACTACCAATTACTTGTGTGTCTTGATATGATACTGCTTGTAAATTTAAATTGCCGGCAGAGCCTGATACATCTGGAATTGTTGAATTTGGTGCTGTAAATCCAAATGGAATTAAAGATTGTATTGCAGATCCTCCTGTAGAAACTATATCAGCCACTGTTACTCTAATATAATCAGAATTATTAGAATACCCACCAGTGTCTGTGATTCTTCCTTCTGAATCAATAGTTCTTTCACGATCTCCTATTTTTTTACATATGTAATTTGGAGAATTTTTATCCAAATTACAATTACTATATGTCTCTACTATTATTGGGTCTTTATCTGTATCATCTGAATTAAATGGTGAATTGGGAAGATGTGAATTATTAACTCTTCTTACTTCAACTGTAAATGTTCCGAAACCATTTGGGTCCGGAATTTCTGATGGTAGTCTAATATCTCTTATTCCTATTTTAACATCATAATTTTCAACATTTCCATGGGACAGCGTCGAAAAATAAAATAAATTAGTTGTATATATTCCTACTTTTTGAGAAGTAACCCATGGCGTTGATGCCGGTTTAAAGTCATTTAAAAATTCGTAATCATTAATGATTGCTAGCGACATTGAAACTTCGCCTAAATTATCAAATAGACTTGCTGCAGAATCATTTTCGTATTGTGTATATACTGGGTATTGTAAACTTTTTGGAGTACTACCAAATACTTTAGTAACATTATTACTTACATCTTTTATTGATGCACTTATAAAGCCGGTAGTTACATAGTCTCCTGTTCCTGAGAAGCCTGGAACTGTTGTATCGGGATCATATGATCCGGATATTTTTATTGCGAAGCTTCCTGATTCATTATCGGATAGTATTGACTTTTCGAACATTGATCCTGTTCCACCAGCAGTAATTGTTGGATGTAATAAATGTGTTACATATTTCACACTTGCAGATTCTGCTACAATTGCTAATGCTCCATCAGTTAATTCATATCCATCTTCATATAACAATCTAGTAACTGTCATTACGTCAGCATATTTTAAATATTCTTGTACTACAAACGGAACATATGAATCCGATGTATATGTTCCAAATATTGATTCAAATTCAGAAAACGATGTTACTTTGGTTGGCACTTGTGCTGGTCCTTTTATTGTTGGACCAATAACTGCTCCTCCTATTGCTGCGATTGCTCCTGGTAAAAAGCTACTATCTATTTCGTTAGTAAACACGCCTGGCGATATATATTCTGCCATTCAATTTCTCCTATAATTTTTTTATTATAAATATGGATTAATACAGCCAAACTTACCCAATTGAAGTAAATGTTCCTTGCTCAATATTAATTTGTCCATCTCCATATTTTTCTTTTAAGTTTTCTATTAATTCAAATTCTTGTTTTTTTAGTTTTTCTAAACTAGAAAATACTTCTTCTTTTGCAGAAACTATCTGTTGTAATTGTTGATTTACATTATATTCATCAACAGATACCATTCCTAATTGCATACTATTTTGAGAATAATCTTCTCTCAATTTATTAATTGATTCTAAATCTGTTTTATCAATCTTCTTCGTTGTCATAATAACCTTTTTAATTTATATTATAATAAAAATTTTTGTAACTTCCTAGGACATTCTAATTTTTATATTACTTCCTGTACGGTATAATCCTCCTAATGGAACGCCTCCTATTCCCGCAGCAGAATCAGATGCATACTCTAAGCTAGCTGATACTTGTGTTAATGTTATATATCCTGTGCCGTTTAATGTTCCAGCTAATGATCCTGCAAAGCTTCCTGTTCCAGAAGTTGCATGACTTGATGTTGTTGCATATGATGCAGATACACCTGTTAATGAATGACTAGATGTTACTGCATATGAGCTAGATATAATTCCTGTTATTCCACTACCTTCTGCGGACATTGATGTTGCTGTTAATGTTCCTATTACATCGGTAGAGCCAGTAACAATTAATGATCCAGATATATTAATATCATATGCTGAAACTTTTGAAAATGCATCGGTTATTTGTGTAATATGAGATGCAACAATTTTGCTTCCATCTGTTATTCCGGTACTAGAAATTGAATTTGCCATAGTTGATTATATTCTTTCTATTATAAATATCGTATTGTATACCAAACCTAACTTATATTGAACCCGAAGTCCAAGCTTCTGTTGCCATTAAGGTTAAACAATCAGCGTGGTTACCAGTCCAAGTAGGAACTACACTTCCAGAAGGAGTTATAAATGATGGCCAATTTTTTGTATGCCATTTTAATACAAATTCTGTTTCATCTATTGATTTTCTAACTGTTGCTGCTGATGTCTCCATTACTTGGGAAAAATCAACTTCTCCAATATCTGCTGTTAATGCTGTTGCATATGTTCTATCTGAGTAATCCATTTATATATAAATATGTTGTTATAAATTAAATCTTCCTTTTAATGCGTTATAGTTGTGTAGGACTTCGTTTGCTGATAAGGCGCGGTTGTAAATATGGACTGGGCCTATGTTACCACCAGTATTAGTACCATAACCATCACCACCAATAAGCCACATATCATCTGCATCAAAAGCTGCTGTGGTTATTGGTATAGTGCCTGTAAATGTTAAAGTTTTGTTTATAGCGTTCCAATATATTTTTAATTTATCTGCATTAGTAGATTGAGTGCCATCAAAAACTCCTACATAATAATACCAAGTGTCTATAGAAAAGTTACCCGTTGATGAAAATCCACCATAAGTTAAACCGCCATTAGCTTGAACAAAATATATATATCCATTTGCGTTTTTTTGGAAGCTCAACCAGTTGCTTGTATCTTTGTATTTTCCGCACCACCTATTCTCACTAGTATCATCAGCTTTAAGCCAAAAACCTACAGTTAATTGACTTACACCGTCTGTATCTTCAAACGATGGATTACATTCTATACGATCATTAACGCCATCAAATGCAAAAGTTGGAGTAATTGTACTTGAATCATATATAATATCATTTATAAAAGATCCAGAGATACTTGTATCTACAGTATTAAATGTTTTAGTAGTACTAGTACTTGGTATAGTACTTGCCCTATTTGCAGCATCCACATTGAATACTAGCCCATCTGCTATAATACCTGTTGTTATTGATCCAAATTTCATAATCCAAACCTCCCTTTTAATGCATTGTAGTTGTGTAGGACTTCGTTTGCGCTTAAGGCGCGGTTGTAGATGTGTATTGGGCCATATATAGCATTTATTTCTGAATTGGTATATTGGCTTTGATCTCCACGTCCTATAAATCCTCTATAATTTCCCATATTATCAACATTTCCTATATCATATGTAGTTGTAGTAGAAATACTTCCATTGAAATAATGTTTAAGTGTAGATCCATCTCTTGTAAAAACATAATATTTCCATGAGTTTAAAGTAAATGCTCCTGCAGATGTACTTCTAATAGTATCATTTACTCTGAAAACAGATTTTCCTGTTGACCCATCTAAGTTCCAAGATAGGCTATCTGAAAATAAAGTATTACCTAGGAAAAATATTCTATCCCATAATCCGCCGCCTGTACTCCATGATCTAACATATGCCCATAATCCTAAAGAAAATCCGCCAGTACCGAATTTTAAATTATTAGATTGTTGTATTTCAATATAATCTTCTGTTCCATCGAAATCCCATGTTCCTAAATTACTAGAATCAAATTGTACAGCATTAATACTTCCAGATTGAGATAGATTAATTGTATTAAGTGATTTAGTACTACCGTTAATATAACATGCCCTATTAGCAGCATCCATGTTGAATATTAGTCCATCCGCTATTATTGGAGTTGATATTGAACCTCTTCGTATTCCCATAACTTATGACTTTTTATTAGTGTGCATGAATTAATCTAACAAGTAAACTATCATTATCAGGAGAATCATAAATACATTTCCCAATAAGTCTACCAGATGTACTATCAGTTGTTAATAAGGTATAATCAGTAGCATCTAAATAAATTAAGGATCCAGCTGGAACTGATGTGGTTGGTGTAGAGTAAGGGGTACTAGGTTTTAATGTTATGTTCCATCCTTCTTCGTGTGTTCCACTATCACAATAAAAACAAAACCTAACATAACGATATCTAGTTCCAGTAATAGTGCCGTCATCTGTTATATGCCAATCAGTCCCTGTTACTGCTACACTACCATTATTGGTTGTAGCATGGGATTCTAAATTTGGGAATGTGCCTCCATATTTAGATGCAGCATCATCATAATCTCCATCGCTAGGAAATTTAGATGAATCAGTTGTACCATTTACATATCCTTTCATTTTTTGTAGCCATGGTATTCCAGTTTGAGTATTCCCTTCACCAAAATCATCAAAACTAACATCATCAGTTGAAACTTTAATACTTAACCTATCATATAATCTTGAATCTGTGGAGTATGTATTTTCAAATTCAAAACTAGTTGGGTTCATAACCAAATGTTCTGTTCCTGATCCTACATCAAAAGTTACCCAATATTCTTGACTGGATGGGTAGTTAGAACCACTACCTGCGTCTATAAAAGTAGTATCATTTGTTAATGCTCTTGTATTATTTACAGGAGGTGTACCACTATTAGGCATATAATATGTTTCAGAAGTAGCATTATAGGTTGTGGTTCTTCTTACTGTTACAAACCCTTCTGTTAATACTTTAACAACATCGTCATGATTAGCATCAGATAATACTATTCCAGCAACGTCTACTTGATCTGGTACTGTAGTTGGAGAACCAACTCTTACTTCTGCAGATGATCCAGAATATCTATAAACAACGACTTGACCATTATATAATGACCCAGATGCTTTGAATGTTTCAGCAGACCCATTAGCATCTTGTGAACTAACTCCCCCACTTCCACTTACATTAACTAACATATTGGCTCCAGTTGAAGATTCAAAATCAACATTAGTAGTAGAAATTCTTTTATCTAATGTTGCTATCGATCCTGATACGTCAGTAATTCCTGGTAATGCCATGCCGTTTTTTATATTTAATTTATTTGCCATATTATATCGACCTTATTATTGTTTTTATTTTATAACCACTTGTAGTTGAAAATGATGCCAATTGTGCTTGACTTTGTGATATATGTACTTTCATTGTTAAGTTAGAAGTAGAACCAAAATCTGATGTCGCTATGTCTGTATAATTTACTGAGCTTCCGCTCCATATTGCCATAATCGTTCCAGCTCGTGCGTCATGTGACCCAGAAAATGCTGTATAATCAATGAATGCTCCTGCGTATGAACTTGTATCCAATCCATAAATCGATTGTGTTACATTAGCAGTATTGGAGCTTATAACCGCAGTAGTGTAAAGAGATTGAGGTGATTTTCCTATATAAGTTTCTCCGGAAGCTGATACCTCTAGTACTGGGAATCCTGAAATGTCGTTTGCTGTAAATAGTGTTCCTGTTAAATCATCGTCTACTGAAAATAATGTTCCTACACTTCCTATAACGTCAAATACTGTTGAGCCACTACCTATAACTGAAAGTGACTGTGAAGTTGCAGAGGCAGATATTATAAGTGAACCTGTTATTTCAGCATCTCCTGAGAATGGGAATGTTGAGCCACCTCCAGGTAAATCTGTTAATTGTGAACCATCACCTTGAAATGAACCGGAGAAGGATCCTGATAATCCAGGGGTCATCTCAGGAGAACCATAATGGTATTCTGACTGCTGAATTAATCTGTCTGTATATGATGATGTAAAAGCCATTTTATATAAATATCCTAATATAAGTTATGTGATTCAAATAGTGTTCCTCCGCCTATTACTTCATTTGTAAATGATCCAGGGCCGAATGGTGTCACATTAGTAAAGCTATTATTTAAAATAGATCCCGAATGAGCTCCACCATTTAAATCTATACACCATGCATAAGATCCAGTACCACTTAATTGTACTAGTTCTGCTCCATTTAGTTTTAAGTAGCCCCCAGTCATATCTACAATTCCAGATCCTGTTGTTGAAAAATTATGGGTTACTTTGTTATTGATTTCTAAAGTTCCTGCTGATAGTACAAAACAATAGGCATTAGATGGGTAATTATATCCATCATTATCAAAGAATGAATCAATAACAAGATGTCCTCCATCTATTACATTTCCATCTCCTCTGTTTGCTGTGTTTCCTAAGGAACCTTTAAATATTAATTTACCGGTTGTGACTTTACAGAAATTGACATAAGAACCACCGGAATCTGCATTAAAATCTCCTGTGAATTCAACTTGAGATACATCGGTATCCATTTTAATTCCATATGCACCATAATCTCTTAAAAATATTTGGTTGTCTATTTTATGTTGGCCCCCTCCATCGATGTAAATAGCACAAGCATCTGGGGTTGTTCCGCTTGTTCGTATTCTTCCACGAAGTATACCTCCGGAATTATTTACTGACCCACAATTAAGATGTAAAGCACCGTTAATGTCGGCATCTATATCATACCACCCATGATATCCATCAGTAAGTTCAATTGCATATTTATTATTTTTGTCTCCCGTTGAATATGTTCCTCTTAGTCTTACATCTCCTCTTCCCTTATTAACAAGTGCTTCTGATCCTGATGCAAACACAGTTGCATTTATATTTACAGTATAGTAATAATTATCTCTCTCTATATAAATTGCTGGCCTAGTATCTGTAGGATGTAATTGCATTACGGATCCTTCAAATGTTCCTAATGAGAATTCATTAATTCCCAGTCTACCCCACACTAAAGCACCAGCATATGTTCCTAAATTTCCGGTGTTTACAATATTTCCCTTAACATAAAATGGATTTCCTTTTTCATAATCATTCCAATAAACCCCACCATCAGTATTGGTAGGTTCAAGAGAAACCGTTCCTCCTTGGTAGCTGGTGGCAGTGGTGTTGTTTGTAGTTTTAGCAGTATCAAATTCAAAATAACATTCTTTAGCTTGAATCTTAATAGCACCATAATCTGTATCATCTGAAATGAATGTTCCTGCTCCTCGTACATTTACTGGGTATACAGGATCTATTATATTTACAACCCATTCATTTAAACTTGCCGTTGGGTGTACTGTAGCTCCTGGATAGAAATAATAATTTACTCCATCTTTGATTATGTTCGAGCTTTCTGAAGGATAGGTTCCTGGATATACTATAATTGTATCTCCTGTGTTTGCTGACCCCGTAGCTCCTAATATTGTTTTAAATGGTAAATGTAAATCTCCTACTCTTGCTGTTCCATCATCTCCTGATGGTGATACAAATAGGGATTGTGTTAAATTTGTTGCAGCTGTTATACCTGTTAATTGTGAACCATCACCTACAAATGAGCCACTGAATGTTGAACCTGATATTGATGTGGCATTTGTAAAATCTACTCCTGATCCAGATAAGGTTAATGATCCGGTTACTGTTAATGATCCAGATATTTCAGCATCCCCTGTGAATGGGAAAGTTGAACCACCACCAGCAGCTAATGAAGCGGATGTAAATATTCCTCCTCCAATTGATGCTGTTAGCATTGATATTGTTCCACTTGAACTAATGTCTACTGATGCTGTTAAAGGATTAGTGTGAAATTCCCCCTTAATCGATACCCCACTATCTGATAAATCTATATATGTGGCATTATTATTAATACTAAGTTTAACAGAATTATCATCAACAATAAATGTACTATTATCAACACCATCAACGTGGTGTAATGATATTGAGCTATCTTTCCCATCTATTTTTATAGGACTATTACCTTGAATATAACTAAATGATCCGGTTATTGCTGTTATTGTACCACTTGAGCTTATATTACCTGAGGCTGTTAACTCGGTTACTGTGGTGTTTTGTAATATAATATCTCCTGTTATTAATGAGGCAGAAATTGCGGTTAATCCTGCATGACCAATTCTAAGTTGATTAGACATTGCGGCTTCACCAACACTACCAGAACCTATAAGTATATTATGATCTCCTGTTGCAACATCATAACCTGCATTATATCCTAAAAAAGTATTGTTATGAGCAGAACTTCCATTTGTATTATATCCGGCTCTAAAGCCCATCATAATATTATTACTTCCCTCTCCTACTGAATATCCTGCTTCTCTACCTATAAGAATATTATAATCTGGATTTCCAAGTGAATATCCCGCACTAAGACCTATAGAAATATTCATATCTCCAGTTGCACCACCACCAATTTTACCACGTCCAGCGTTTTGCCCAATTCCAATATTTCCTTGACCTTCAATTTGTTCCCCGGCACTAGTTCCAACAAAAACATTGAAATCGGATCCTGCAACTAAATATCCTGCTTCTTTTCCAATAATAACATTTTCTTTACCATTAGTTAAGTTATAGCCTGAGCGCCAACCCATAATAACGTTGTTATCAGCAGCTGTTGTAATTGTTCCATTACTTGCCGCCTCTGTACCAATAATAACATTATTTTCTGCACCATTTACTATATTAGCACCTGCACTAGTTCCTAATATAACGTTATCAGTATCTACTCTAAAAGCAGCAAAGGAACCCGAAACGGTTAATGAGCCTGTTATTACGGCATCTCCTGTGAATGGGAATGTTGATCCACCTCCGCCTCCAGGAGCATATGAAGCGGAAAGTGCTGTTAAAGCATATGAAGCTGTGGTTGCATAGGAAGAAGATTCTATTCCTGTTAATTGAGAACCATCTCCTTGAAATGAACCAGAGAATGAACCAGAAAATACACTTGCATCGATGATAACTATATCGCCTGCCGTGGAATCTCCAATCGTTAATGTATTACCATTAGCAGATATCATACCTCCGCCTATAAATTTCCACGTTGTTTCAGCCGATGGCTGGCCTACTTCTATATCTCCAACAGTGTCTTGATTACCTAGGATAATATCACGACTCGAACCAGAATCAGGACGAATTAACATATCGCCAGAACTAGAAATTTCTATTGTTCCTATTAACTCTCCACTAGTATTATAAAATTGAAGCGGCTTGTTATTTAATAGTTGGTATTTCATTTATTATAAATATCCTTTATAATTTTATCTTATTGAATTTATAATTTGTTGTTCCACCCAAATCCGTAGTTTGTTTTAATACTAAAGATTTCCCAGCTGCTGATGTTGCTGTTAGGAATTCTCCAGAGTCTCTTCGTTGTTTAAATCTATTTTTATCAAATAATGTTAAAACATCAAAATTATTTTCAAATACAACAACTTTTGATAGATCAGGAGTTACTAATTTTAAATCCATTGACTTAAACGACATTTGGTGGTGTGCTGAAATTTCGTTAGCTTGGCACTGAAGTCTTGCTTCTATTCTATATATTCCGGCCGGCAATGAATGCACTTTTCTATGTTGGATTGTTTCAAATTCTCTGGCAGTAAAATCTATTGTATCTAATACTTCACGATTTCCGTTTAGTAATATTACTTGTTGTGCTGGCTTCATTGTTTTATCGACCGATGAATCCGATTGCCCTGTTCCATATTTGCCGGAAAATGTTAGTTTATAAACACAATCAAAATCAAATCTAACTTCCGTGTCTTCTAGTACTTCAAAGTCGCAATATAAGGAAGTTAGATTATAACTTGTAGCTTTGTATGGATAACCACCTCCATATAAATGAAATTCATTATCGTTTTTAACTAAGAACCATCTAGTATAATAATGGCCTAGCATAACAAAATCATTACCCCTAAACATTTTTGAATCTTTTCCTGATACGAATGTTCCTGTCATATTTTGATTTATGTTATAACTGATTATTGTCGATCGGTATCCGCCTGGTTGTCCACTTGCCCATTTGTTCCACATTCCATTAATAGAATTATGCCTTGTATCTAAATTTACGCCTAATACTTTACCATGTGTATCAAAATATCTTCGTGATAAATTTTTTGCTTGTTCTGATCCATAACCGAGATGGGATAGGAAATCATCAGATGGATCTGGAGCAAATATTATATTACTTATTTGTGGTCTTTCGAAAGGATATGTATTTCCCCCATATTGATATTGCAATATGGATCTTCGAAGATATTCATTCGGATATTTCATATTAATAAAACTATTTTTAAGAATAACTTTATCAGGAATATTATTATGATTGCCGGCTGAATTTAGATATTGCTGTTGGTGGCCTCCATGGAGGAAATTATTATGTTCAAAATTAGATACCCATTTTTTTAACATTGATGATTGATAATTATTCATATCTCTTGTGCAATCTGCTACTACATTAAAATACATTGCAGTACTGTGGGCTCCATGGTTGTTATTTGTTTGGCCATACCCATACCAATCACCTAATATTAATACGTTTCGCATAAATGTTCCTGGTCCCGTTCCCATATATTGGTAAGGACTTGAAGATCTAGACGATACACTTACATTGTCAATGAAAAAATAATTTGAATGATCTATATCGCCTTGTAAGTTGAAATAACCATTTCGTAATGTTACGTTTTGTATATGAGTCCATGGCATTGTAGTTCCTGTATAAAAGTTGAATGGAGATGTATTATTCATTCCTTCTAATCTAATTCCTCCTCGATTAAATTTATAAGCTATCATTCCATCATATAACATATAAATTGGAGGCCTATCTAATGTTATAACGTTATTGTTGATAGATTCAATGGTATAAACGGCATCAAGACCTCCTAGGATTTGTCCTGCATTAGACCCAGTTAAACTTTGATAATTGGTTAGATCACTTATCGTTGGAGTAGTAATATAGGCAGTATTTCCATGAAACGTTGTATCGGTTTTATGTGCAAAATATAATTCATCTCCAACACTCCAATTTTTAGTATTTGCAAATTCGATTTGGCAAATTGAAGCAGTTGGACCCCCATATTCATCTCTAATTGATGCAGATGGCGGAGTTGTACCTGGTGGACACGATGCGGATATATTATATATTCCGATATGTTTCAAGTGATATCCAATCGTGCTGTTCCTACTACCTCCGCTACATTTATGTTTTAAATATCGTGCTGTAACAGATCCTGAGGCAAATGTATAATATCTTATGCCTGGTCTGCCGTTATATTGTCGTATATCATCTTCGGTCGATCGAACTTCTGTCCAACTTGGGGCAGCAATGCCTATATCATCACATACTTCAAATGCAACATTTTTCATTGTATTGTTATTATAATATTCTGTTGCATATGAAGTTCCATATTGGTATATCATGCCCACTGTATCAAATTCGACTGGTGCTCCAAAATCGACTATGGTATAATAATTAGTATTTGCTTGGCCTTGTACAAATACATATGCATTATCACACAATCTTGCTGTAAATGGCGTATTGGAGTAATATTTGTTTTCTCCATATCCTTGAGTAGCTTTTGTACCTGATCTGCAAACACTATGAATCCATGGTTTTATTGAACTAGATCCTTCGTTTTTGATTGCATCTTGTGCTAAATTTTTAAATCCTTTAACATCTGTTATTTCGGTTCCTATGAATTTTACTTTTTTATTTGGTACATGAGATTCTAATAATCCACCTTCTATTATTTTATCTTGTGCATTAAATGAATCCATTGTATCTAATATCAACATTTGATATCGATTTTTAATATTTATTGAATGAATTGAAGCATATTTTTTCAACCAAATTGAAACTCCGCCTTTACCTTTACCTCCTGGTACTGTATACATTAATTTTTCTTTATCTTTGATGCCTAAATATACATCTGCTAATTGTGATTTAACATCTACTCTAATATGACAACTACCAGTATGTTCTGCATATTTAATGTGATCTATATCTAAGTCTAAGCTACTTGAAAAATCAGTATCAAATAATTTATAAGTTACATATGGATCATTTGTACCATTGCCGGCAGTACGATATCCCGTTGACCCTGAATGTCCTAGTGGAATGGATAACGTGTAGGTGGTTCCTCCATAATATATACTAGGATCTCCATAATAACCCCAAAGAGCGACCATTTTTTGGTATGGGTTGGGGTATGCATACCCTGATCTAGGATTATCTTTGGAGGAGTTACCGTATTCAGCGCCTGATTGGTTTATTGGCGACTCCCATAGTACTCCGAAGCCACTTTCCGGATCCCATGCAATACTTGATGTCGGGTCGCCATGGCCGTCTCTAATTAAACTACCAGATATTGTTATTTCTCCTTCTTCGAATAATAAATTATCAATTAAATATTGGCCTGAGAGATAATTTGTAGATTGAATTTTATGATTATTATTTCTCCAAGTATAAGCTAATGTAGGATCTAATCTTAATGCAGTATATCCATTTGATGATCCAGATCTACCTCCATAATTACCTGTGTTATACTTATATGAACCTAATGCTTCTGCCTGCATACCAGTTCCTTGCTCTAAGCCCCAACCACTTCCTTTATATCCTTCATTGGAGCCTGTAATTAAAAGAGTATGGGTTTGATACTTCTCTGCCCAATATACATCAGTTGTTATTCCATAACTACCAAATGCTTGAGTAAATATGCTTGATCCTGAATGTTGTCCTTGTGCTGATTTAAATACTTGATCTACCCTTGTTGAACCATCTGAGAAATTAAAAAATTTAGATTGTGATAAATATGTTGTTGTGTGTGATACGTTATATGGAATATCATTTATAACTAATACATCATCATTTTCAAAACTATTATGGGTACTATCGACAATAACCACACGTTTTGATCCATTATATGATTTAGGAGTTTCTAAAAATGTTTCTGCGAAATTATCATATGTATATAATCCTAAATCTTGGTGCACTTTTCCTTCCTTTGGATATCGTTTTGCTATAGTTGCTGTGTCTGCACTCATTGAAACTATTTGAACTATTTCGTCGGTTTCTATGGGGTGAGTCCATTCATCAATCATGCCCTGTACAGATTGAAGATCTATACTACTTGATACTAAATATGGTTGGGGTTTTATTCCACCACCCATACCATAAAAAGCTTGTTGTGTTATCATATCTTTATATGACATTGAAACTTTAGTAGATCCTGTTAAAAATAAATCTCCTTCCAATCCGTGATTTTTATACATAGGATTCCAATATCTATATGATCCTGTTGATTCTATAGTTACATAGTCGCCATTGCCAAAGTTGTCAGATAAATTACTAATTTGTATTGTTCCATCATTTGCGTTACTAGCGCTAGGCGCGACAGATGATGAGTAATTTTGAGATCCAGAAAATATTAGCGAATTATTTGTCATTTTACACCGTATTCCTGTTTCAGATGGAATTGATGATCTACTACTAGAAACTTGGATTGTCACATTGTCAGTTACTAGTAATGTTGACATATAAGCTCCCATATTTACAAAATCTATAGCAGGATAATAAGTACCATCTTGCAAATCATGTAATGTTATTTTAGCATTATCTTTAACATGAAAGTGATTATAATCACCCATTTCTATCATACCTACATTCCAATGTTGACTTCCAGTTAACTCATATTTTTGTATAGTATACTCGGTCCAAATATCATTATTATAATTTGCAAAAAATGACACAGATTGACTTTTATATGTGTCTGGCAAGCTTGATGGATCTAAATATATTTCGTCTGCCGGTTCATCGTTATACGGTTTTATTGTAGGGACAATATAATTGGTGTCGATAGAACATGACATCGGATACTGTGTACTAGAAAAATTTTTGAAATTAACTTTTGTCCAATTAGTGTTGCCAGGGCCGATTCCACGAACGCTGCTTAGTTGTTGTCTAGACCCAGGTGACCACCAATATCCGGAACCAGACGTCCAATCATATGAAACGCTAAAACGATAATCACCGGCAGATCCGCTAGGTGCAGCTCCTTCCATTACTAAAAATGGATTTGAACTAGTTACTATTGTTTTCATTGTTCTATAATGAGGACTATTGTCGCCTACTGTTATATTTGTAGGACTACTATACCATTGTGATGCAACTGTGTGAGTATTCGTAGGTATAACATCAGAACCAGATTCAAATGTTATTGTGAGATATGATCCTGAATATGTTGTTTCTCGATAAGATGCATTATTTGTAATACCAGTGCCGTTATGTGGACCTATAATTCTATATTTACTTGGAATATTACCTTCAAGCAATTCAATAAATCTAGCACACATTTTTTGTCTTGTGTCATATGTAACTGTATCAGCTTCTGAATATGTCACACCGTCTATAATAATTGAACAAGCAACTCCATTTGTATTAAAACGAAGGTATCTTGCATATTCTTTATAATAAGCTGGGCCGTAATATGCTCTACATGGTAAGTTGTTTTGATAATATGCTTTATATGAAAGTTCATTTGCTTCAGTGTTTAAACTATTAAATGCAGTTGATGAATAGTTTCCATCACTTTTCATTTGTAATAAACTAGGAATAAATTTACTGGCCGTTATTTCGTTATTTAAAGGGCCTTGTAAAGCATTTGTTGTAATAGGCACACCATATTTTGCATTAGAATCTCTTTGTCCATAATTGAAATATGTGTCTAGATTGGTTTGCTCATATGATGTGTTTATACCGGCATACCAAAGTCTAGCAACATCATTTGGTCCAGGCACAACACCCCCAATCCACGTATTTGGGTCTAAAACATTTCTAGATTCTGAACCTGAATTAAATTTTGCGTATATTATATTAGCCATAAATTCTCTTTTCTGGTGGCAATAATTCATTATTTATTGCGTTAACTTGTTTTTCGCTATGTGTTATAGTATCTTGTACATAATCAGGCATAACAAAATCAGTTGTACTAAATTGAGATTCATATATCTTTCTCTTATCCCAATAGTTTTCAATAATTGTAATAACATCTTCTTGATCATATGTTAATGATCCCATAATTGTACTCGATTCTAAATCGATCACAACGCCTGGGTATTGTGCACACCCTGCATAAAACATAAAGTTTGCTGTATATATTTCTGATAAATATTCATATTGTGTCATAACTAAGTTGGCCTTTTTAATGATTTATACGTAACTTCTGCTGTCGATGGAATTGATATTTGAAATTGTATCGACGACGTCGACGTTGGTATAAAATCTTGGTTATATCGCAATCTATCTCCATTTATAAATATCTCTAAGTATTCATATGTTGAAGAAGATACGTATGTTAATAAATTTGGTAATGTTATTGTTGTTCCTGATGATGTTATTGCTCCTGTTAATATATATTCTACAATTGGATTAACTAATGGAATGTCTTCTATATTCATTAACACTGCAGATGCGGATGTAAAATCAACTACAGATTGTGAAACAAATAGTGATCCTGTTATGATTGCTGATCCTGAGAATGGAAATGGTGTTGTTGATATTCCAGATAATTGAGAACCATCACCTAAATATGTTCCAAATGATGCTGTTGAGGTTGCACTTGAACTTATATTTCCAGAAGCTGTAATATTTGCGAGGACTAAACTCCCCCAACCATTAAGACCTATACCAAAATGGTTTGCATTGGTTGTTATATCTGTGAATTGAGATCCTCCTACATAAAAATCATTCCCGTATATGTTACCACTTGCACTTATATTACCTGATGCTGTTACATGCCCATTGATTGTTAAGGGATCAGATGTACCTTTCCCAATCTCAATAGGAATACCATTATTATTTCCAAGTTGTAAGACTCCGGCACCAATATTATATTCTGCAACACTATTTCCATTACTAATATACCCATTCCCGTATATGTTACCACTTGCACTTACATCTGTGGTTGTTGCTATTTTTCCTACTACATAAAATCTCGATTTAGGGTCATTTGTATTAATTCCTACCTTCCCCGAACTACTCATATAAAATGCAGTAGCTCCTCCAAATGATGTTTGTTCTGCTGGTGTAGAGGTTGGTTGAATCCCAAAATATCCAGTATCATCATAATAAAGAACAACACCCGAACTCCCCACATTGTAAGCTGATTGTTTTCCATCTGTTCTCCATAAAGATAGATTTGCAGGTCCTCCTGTTGATTTCATGAGGATTTTTCCATCATTACTTCCTGCACTTGAACCTGATTCAAAATATATTACAGAATTATTACTACGGACTTCTAAACTTCCAGTTATAATTGCGGATCCTGTATATGGAAATGGGTCTGTTTCTATTCCTGTTAATTGAGAACCATCACCTAATAAATGTTGAAATGATCCAGTAACACCATATATATCTCCACTTGAACTTATGTCTACTGATGCTGTTAAGGGAGTAGTGTGAAATTCCCCTTTAACCGATATCCCATTATCTGATAAATCTATGTATGTGGCATCATCATTAATACTAAGTTTAACAGAATTATCATCAACAATAAATGTACTATTATCAACACCATCAACGTAGTGTAACGATATTGAGCTATCTTTCCCATCTATTTTTATAGGACTATTACCTTGAATATAACTAAATGATCCGGTTGTTGCTGTTATTGTCCCACTTGAGCTTATGTTTACACCTGCTGATGCTGTTAAATGACCATATAAATTTATT
>Ga0080013_1001713_pt1 | contig 28059 bp, 33 predicted proteins | sample ETNvirenome_6_85_FD_69236 | JGI IMG/M metagenome (GOLD analysis project Ga0080013, IMG submission 69236) | Marine viral communities from the Pacific Ocean - ETNP_6_85 (SPADES assembly) (version 2) | ecosystem: Environmental > Aquatic > Marine > Oceanic | place: Pacific Ocean | collected 2013-06-19 | reverse complement strand
AGTATATCATTTTGACGTACCAATATGAACCCCCCTAAATCAATGTATACGTTTTGTCCTGTATTATTTTTAAATTTCATAATGTATTATTTATCCCCCCATAACACTTTAATGTCATGTTTTATCTGTTCTTCCCGAGAGGATATCCCGGAGTCGAATATTCCGCGTCCTGCGTAATGTATAATATAAGATTCGAAACGGGAAGGATTTCCGTTCCAAGGTTCGGAGAACATGCCCATATGATTAAAGGTATATGGTAGTTCAAAGATTTTGTGCTTATACTTATTAATGTTATATCCGATATGGACATCATCAGAACCCCACTCTCTATAAAACTCTCCCTCGTGAGGAGTAAAAATATTTTTATGGTGCTTAGATGTTATAAAAACTCCTGTGTTAATATAACCTTCTGTCCAGCCTACGTTACCCCACTCAGCCTGTACCTTGTTAATATGGGAACGTCTGTCAGGTAACCTAGACCCTTTATCTTCTAACACTGTACCAATGCAGTCCTCTGGAACCACTTCAAAAAGGTTAGGGCATCGGGGTGTAATAATAGTATCAGAGTCAATGTTAAGTATTCTATCATATACTTCATGAAGCTCATGGCACTTCATAATACGAAAGTGTGGGCGTCCATCATGAATCTTTTCTGTTTCATGGTCAAGCACTCTGAAATCAGCTCCCCATTTCTCTGCTATCTTTTTAAAGATAGGATGAGTTAAATCGGTCATCTCTTTAATGTTATCGTCAGCTCTAGTTGTTATTAAGTATTTCATTTTTTGTTAAAGATATAGTAAGTATAATTACGCCAAGTATGGTACTTTTCAGGGTCATCTTTTCCCGGGTCATCGGGTCTTCTACATGATAATAAGTTATATCCGAACTCTCTTAAGTAATCTGTGACAGGTTTAGTATTTTGTGGCTCTCCGGAGATTACCACACAACCATCTTCCTTGGTAAGTCTATCTAAATGTTCCTTTATAAGTTTTAAGTTGTTTTGATACACATAAGCCACACCTATCAAACAAACAAAATCAAAAGGACCCCCTTCGTAATCTTCCATTGAACATATATCTACAGGTACCAAGGGCTCATTATACTCTTGAGAGTCGATAGCAGTCACGTCTAACGCCGTATTCTCACTAAAGACGGCGGCAATACGCCCATTACCAGCTCCTATATCAATAACCGTTTTGGCTTCAGGGCAATGGGATTGTAAAACAGGTAGGACATGTTGTTTAAAGAACAAAGAGTTTCTAAGCTTGTTAGGAGGTTCGTTATTCTGACCGTAGGGTTGGCGTCCTTTACTCATAATTAAAAAATTTATTTAAATGTTCGGCAACAGTGTCTAAGTTACCGAAGTCGTAATCTTTAAAAAATCCGTCGTACACTTCTTCTCTTCTCTCATGTAACGAGAGCTGTGATTTATCAATTCCTTGGTAGCGAGACTTCTTATTGGTGTTCCTCATACGAGACGCAAATGATAACATATCAGGGTTATAAACTAAGTTTGTTTGAGAAGCTAAATTCTTAGCTGCCTCTTCAGGATTCTCTAAAAGAGTTTCCATTTTAGACAAGATAAGCCTGTCAGAGTAAAACTCTTTAATGAACATATAACATTCTTTCATCCACATCATATCTTTTTCACAACCTTCCAGACTGGCATCATCTGCTAATGTGTGGTTGTTATCGTTACCCGGTTGCCCTCTATAAATCTTAGACATGATAACGTCTTTGAAGTTTCTTACTGTCCAAACAATTTTGAGGTGTGGGTTAGATTCCAGCACATCCGCTATTTGTTGGGTATTGTCAATGTACCAAGTGTCGGTTTTTGCTAGGTAATTTTCGGGTAGGATTCTCGGGCGTCTGAACAGGGAGTTGTCATCGTGGGGCAGCGCGTTCAACGTCGAGTCCCCTCTTAGTAATTCGGTTACCATATTGGTTCCGGTTCTTCCGCAACTCAAAACTAAAATACTCACCTTACACCTCCCCCAGCGTTGCGTAAATCTCAGTATGAGGCTTCCAAAAAACTTCATAACCTAAAGAGATTAAGGCTTCTTCTAAACGGCTGTTTTGTTTTTCGTCATGCCACTCCAAAGAAATTTGTTTTATTTTTTGTGCATCCTCACGGGTAAGGGATTCTATAACTTCATATTCCGCACCTTCGATATCCATCTTCAAATAGTCTATTGTTCCGTACTCTTCAATCAACTCTTCCAATGTAACTCCTTCCACTTCATAGGTGTTTACTTGAGCGGTTTGGTGGTCAGAGTGATTGCCATAGATGTTATGCCATTGATGGTAACGCATTGTACCATCGCCTTTGGGCTCACCTACTATTTCAGTAAGAGTAATGGATTGATTACTGTTGCCTACAACTGCCTTCCCAACAACATCTACATTCTCAAAGTTTTTATTTTTTATATGAGCAACGTTTTCTTTACCACACTCTACAGCTATAATCTTACAATCTACATAGGTTCTTAGAACCTCTATAAAGAGCCCCACATTAGCACCTGCATCAATTACGACGGAGTCCTTATTTAAACGTGAGATATCTACCCAGTGGTGTAAGTCGTGACCTAAATCAATTAAATTACTCATACTGTTTTACACTCCTTAAAAATGGTGAATTCGGTTAGGTCACGATACCCACCTTCCTCGATTAAATCAGGAACATGTTCCGGGTAATTCTGCATTAAAGCTAATCCATGAGAAGCTTGTTGTGGTGTCATGTACATGTTCCAGCCTAGCATAGTGATGTCATCTTCTTTATATTTTTTTTCACTACGTCCTTCATAACGCGCTTTTCTTAACCACTTTACCGCTTCTTCATTGTCCGTTAAAATCATTCCACCCTTTCCTATTTTTAAATGTTTTTTAATATGAAAGGACAAACACATAAACGTTCCTTCTTTGTACATGTTTGACGTCAACCTTTTAGCTGCGTCATATACAGGTAAAGGTTTCAATTGGTAAATACCCTCCCACTCAAGAGTTTTATCAAATACAATATCATGTCCTGCATGGGCTATTGCTTGAGGTACTGATAGGTATGTGTAAGCGGGAATCGTAATCTCCTGTTCAGGCAGGTCGAAATACTTTAAACATAAAAATAAGGCGTCCGTACAACTATCTACCGATACAGCAAACGGCGCACCTGTATAACGTGCGATAGTCTCTTCAAACTGTGTGACGGTGTGGTATGGATTACTCATTAATTGCATTCCTTACAAGGAGCGGTTAAATTGAAACCAGTTTCTTCCCAACCTTTATGGCAGTTGTGCCATACATTTCTAGTGAATGGGTCAAAAGTGCTTCCTATATCTATAATAGTGAGGTCAGGTCTTTTTTCATACCACTCTTTTGTTAAAACTCGGGACATAGGTCCACATGTAATAAGCACTACCGAATTCTCCTCAAAATCTTTTATAAATTCTTTTGTTTCTTCGTATGATGACCACGCATCTTGTTTAGGTACTACGTATTGAGTTGCAACGTGAAAAGGTAACCATTCTAAGGTTTGGTCTTCCCCACCTACCCAATATACTGTACGGTCCTTCATAAGCTCGGGGAATACATCAATAAAATTTTTCCAATGGCGGTTAGTAAATACTACGGCGTGTGTTTGGTAAGGATACTGTGGGTGAACTAAGCTCTTCGCTAACTTGGAGTGTTGGGGAAAACATTTACTACAAGGTAATCCTACCCAATATTCGTGTTGCATGTGCTGAAGAGCTTGGGTTAGTTTATCGCGTAACTCTACATTAACAAGTTGGTCACCTCGTGCTACAACCTGACCTGCTTGCCATATACCCAACATCTCACCATCATTAAATCTTCCTAATGCAAATGGCTCTTTGTTTTTTAAATTATCAATAAGAGTGTTATATTCTTTCATTTTACTATCTTAACAATATCTTCTACGGATGGTTCAGTTAAATAATTAACTTTATTATTGAACGGGTTCCAGTCTTTAGTATAGCGTTGAGATACGTTTTTTCCACCCCAATTTTCCTGGTTGTGCCAAACTATAATCTCAGCTTCACATAAAGCAGCTAAATGCATAGGACCACTTGAATGTCCGATAACAACTTTAGATTGATTGATAACCTTAATAACCTCAGATAAAGGTTTATCATAAAACTTGTCTACAGGAAAATCTACGTCATAGCTTCCTTTAGAGGTTCCTATTAAAGCTACCTTCTTCCCTTCCGATAGAAGTCTCTTAACAAGCTTCTTGTTCCATTCAGGGTCTCCATTGTCTTCGGGTCTATGTTCCATGTTACGTAAATGGAGAACAGCATCGTACTTCTTCTTTGTTTTCTTTTTATAAGATTTATACTCTGCGAATTCTTGGTGGTTCCAATAAGGAACTGTTTCACGGCTATCAAAAACATGAAGCTCTATCTCTTTATCATTTCCCATTTTATTAAGGTCGGATATGAATTCAGAAGGTACATCGTGAGCGGGTTGGGTGAACCTTTCTTGGGGGGTAGCAAAATAAAGTTTATCTGTGAAATCTTCATACAAATGTTTGAAAGGCTCAAAACAAATTCCGTGTACTTCATCAAAGTCTTTAGCGGCTTTACGTATAAAGCCTTGCCAAACCATAAGCTCCCAGCCTAGTTCGCCGGCGTATAAAGGAAAGAATAGTATTTTTTTCATTTTAAATCTGTAATTGCTTGTAGTAATTTAGAGTCTAAGTCTTCACGTAAAAGTTCTGCGTTAGGTACAACGCAATGTCCCCCGATAGAACCGTCGGGAGGTATTAAAGTAGGACGTACAACGTTACCTTTTCTTAACTCTTTGTATCCGTTATTATAAGTTTGGTTGTAATGTGTTTGTGCTTCGTCAAAATCTACATTATGTTTATCACATAATTTTTTAGCATAATCATGCCATGCGATACACACACCATAATAAGAGGTGTCTAATAGTTTAGCTACTTCAGTAGTGACTGAGGTTTCGTATACCTCACATTCAATACCCAAATCATTTTCAAAGTGTTTCGCTGCGGGTACAGCCGCTACTCCACCAAAAGCTTTTACGAAGGTTTTAATGCCCTCGTCTAAGTTAGGATGCACACCTCTAACCGGGGAATGGCATACCGCAGGGTAGTCCTCTCCAACAAGACGAGTAGTGCCGGGAGGAACTGTGGAATGAATAATAACAATCCCTGGCTTAATACCATATATGTAATGTTTTACATCTCGAACAAACGAGTCGGTAAACGGTATACAAATGTTGAGCACATCTACATCACGTAAATCATCATCCATGTACAAGTCTTTTATTTTAGGAATATAACCTTTTTCCTTGTAGACTTTGTCTAGACCTCTACCGATTTCTCCGTAGCCAATAATTCCGATAGTTCTCATAGTTCTAATAATTCTTTCCACGCATCATAAATTTTATCTTCGTCCCACAACTCGAATTTGGTTGTGGCACTTTTATTACCATGATAAGGAATTCCAGCTCGAATGCATTCCGCTCTAACTCTACCGAAGGCTTCTGGTTGGCTGTCGGCGTTAGATTGGTATACACACGAAATAGAATCGTATATTTTTTGTTTATCCATCTCCATTCCCATGTAAATTACTTGGTCATTAAGAATTGGTTTTATATGATTATTATAGTAATCTTGGTCATTAATATTTCCATAAATAAATACCTTATCACATCCATCTTTCAAAGCTCTTTCGACAGACATATGGGTTTGTTTTAAAGGACATAAAGTACCAATTACCCCTGCAATGTTCTGGTCAGGAGTTTTAGAGGGTTCTACTCCTCTCATGCAGTTAGGTATTACTTTACCGTATATGCCTTGCCAGAACATCTGGTCTTGGCTCACATAACGTATTTTATCATATCCATCTATCTGTTGCTCCTTTAATTTAAAAATGGCTTTCTCGTGACAAGATAAAATGGTTTTCTTAGCTAAAGGATGTTTAGCGGGAAGAGGGATAAAATGTCCGATAAGTATATCATCTTTTTCTATCTTCAAATCTGTCATAGGTCTGGCTCCTTCGCATTTATCTAAGTGCCAGTCATGCGGACCATACATATAACACTCATGACCTCTCTCATTAAATAAATCACATAACTCCATAAGAGAAAAAGTGGAGCCTCCTTCAGCAGACCACCCGGTTATAATTTTAATTTTGCTCATTACCTTTCTCCATAAACTTCCAGATAGATGTGTCTTCAACTTCGTTATCTTCTAAAATAATTTTTTCTAAATCACGACCTTGTTGGCTATAACGAAACTTTGGGTCACGAGACGGAACGTCTGCTCTTCCTCGGTCCAATTTATCTTTGTATTCTTGTTTGGATTTTACCCAATAGTGATTAATACGAAGTATATCTGCTGTAGCCGGTTCATTAAAAGGTCCAGGACACGGTTCTTTGTTTTCATTAACGGCTCCGCCCGTTGTATACAAAAAAGAATGCGGGTTAAATGAGGAGCATAAGGTATGGGCAGGTTGGCAGATAGACTTTATATGAGTATTCACCTCTTTGTTTCTTTTAGTGTAGTTTAGTAGTACACCTCCTGCAGGTCTAGTTTCATGTCCGTTCGACCCATAAAAAACTTCGTTAACGGCTATGCCGGGAAACTGCTCGTAATCTTTTAGCTGTGTTTTTAAATCTCCTTTAGGAGAAAATAAAAATTCATCTAAATCAATAAACGCCATCCACTTTGATTGGTCTCTATAAGCAGTTAATGCATTAAAATAACAGGCGAACTGACAGAGGTCCATGGTATTGTAAGAGTACGTTATGTTATCGTAACGTTTACAAATCTCCTTAGTACCGTCAGTACTTCCATTGTCATACAAATAAAAATGTTCTACTCCAACTGCCATATGAAAATCTAGCCATTCAGCCAAATTTAAAGCTTCGTTTTTTAAACACGCGACTATACTAAGATACTTCATTATTTTTATTTTTATTATATTGTTTTAATGCTTCTGCTTTTAAACCCATACATTCACGGTATAAATCTACACGACCTTGCACTACCTTATTGACGTCATATAAATCATCACACAAAAGTTTTAGGTTTCTTCCCATTTCTTTTACGTGCTTAGGGTCTTTAATACACCGCGTTAAAATTCTAACCCAATCGCTCTTAGCGTTTTTAGGGTCAATTAAATAACCAGTTTCACCATTAACAATAAGCTCATCATAACATCCTACATCCGTAGCAATCAAAGGTACGCCGTAACGAGCGCCTTCAATAGCTTTTATTTCTGATTTCGAATCATTAAAAGGGTTAGGGTCTAGTATCGCTAAGTTAACGTCGATATGGCGGTACATCTCCCCGTAAGTATTAGGGGGCAGCGCTGGATAAATTTGATAATTCTTATGACCTTTAAAGCCACGGGATAAGATACGTTCATAACCTTCCCACACATCCCACTGCCAGTCACGTTGGTCGGGAGCTTGTGCTGGCTTACCATAGAAACCCCAATGCACTCTTTCCTTTCCAACCTTTTGGTTGACAATATATGGAACCCCTGCAAAATGTTTTACATCTACATCATGGTGGATACCTCCTACCCAACCCATACGGGTTACTTTTTTAGGTGCTTTAGTTTTCGTCGCATTCCAGCAAGGAAGATTATAATCAATTGTATTTTTAACAACGACTAAAGCTCCTCTTACAAATTTTGCAATTCGTTCTGCGAACTTACGTTGTGTTACAGTTACTAAATCAGCGTTATTATAGATATACTTTGTTACTTCGTCTAGCTTCTGTTCTTTATAAACTTTATAAAGACGATGACCTTCATACAAATCTGAGAGAAGGTCGTCAGTATCAAAGTGTGTGAATTTTCCATGTTCAGCCGCCTGACGTAAAATTTCCGCTGTATACTGACCTCCGAAGTTATGGATGTTTTGTGTGAAGACTACGTCCGCCCACTTTATATTTTCATAATCAAAATCCTCCGGGGTTTGGGTGCCTGCAGAGGCGTTCCAACCTAAAGGATTATCATCAAAGCGAACCTCTACTTGGTCGCTACAATGTTCCATTAACTTCTCCATAGGAAGGAGGATGCGGTAGTAAGCGCATCCTCCATGATTCGATGGACAAGCTAAAATCTTTAGCTTTTCTCCCATCTACTAATCCACCTTAATGTCTTTTAAATGTGACATGTAATCATCAGCATCTGGTGCTTGCGCGTCAGAGGTAATGGTTTCAGGTTGAGGACCTTCAGTTGTGGCTTCCAGTTCCATCATCATACCTTTTAACTCATCATAATCAGCCACTTTAATCAGCCCATGAATATCATGTAATTCGTCCATCCATTTTGCACTTTCAGCATCACTACCTGCAGCACTTTGTTTTGGCTTTGGAGAAGACTTATCATAATTCGGCCATTGTCCTTGTGTATCTTTTACAATTTTGAAATCCCAACCTTCTTTAAGGTCCGTGATATCGCCAAAGTCTTCGTCAAAGAAACAGTCTAGTACTTTACCAAAAAGCTTTTGCCCTACAGAAAGAATCTTAACAGACTCATCACGACGGTCTACAACGTTCATATAAAAACGCTTACGAGACTTAATCTGACGTGCGATGTCTTGCAGTTCTTTTCCTTTAGGAGTGTCTTTACCAATAGCATTAATTTTTTTCCACATGTTGTAGTAAGTATCACATACAGGACACTTATCACCCTTTACACGTGGGCAATGATAATTCTTGTCGTTAAGACGGTGAATTGCGGTTTCAGCATAAAACTCTTTATCCGTTCCTTCCTTTGCAGGAAGAACACGTACAACGGACGTACCTTCGTCCATCATAAAGAATTTGCTTAGGAAATCGGAGTTGCCTCCGGAGCCGCCAGGATTATTAATCTCGGCATATTTTTTTCTTAGTTCGTCGATGTTAACCATAGTTTTTAAAGTTGTTCAATTAGTTTAGCCTCTGCTCGTTTGTTCGCGGATAGCTGTATTATTATATCCTTTTGGTGGTCCAAACTGGACACAATATTCTTACATAAATTAAATTTATGAGATTTCGCAGTAATACCTTTGCGAAGTGTTTGTAGCTCGGGTTGAGTTTTTAAATAAGCGTCTAAAGCTCGGTCAGTAGTTTTTTGACCTGCTGCTCGGAGCTCCTCTCTACGTGCTTCCCGTAACTCGGCTTCACGAGTTTCAAAAAGCACATTGGCTCGGTCTACCTCTTTCTTGGCGTATGCCATTACACCCGCAAAAAAAGCAAATGTAGAAGGGTGATTGCCCATAGCCTCTTGGAAGTTATGTTCAGAAATAGCGATGTACTTCTTAGTAATATCCATATAAGAGTCTTCTATGTTGTCGTAAATTTCTTTTATCTTAATCATTGTCTGCGAAAATAAATTGGAATATTTCAGGATTTAAACCTGCCATTTGTTGTATCATATTAGAAGTGATGCTTGTAAGGTACTCGTTACTCATACTAGGAATTTCATCATCGTCATTAAGACCAAAAATCTCATAACCAATATGACAAATTTCATGAAGTAAAGTTCCTTTGTAATCTTCCGGGCGTTGGTTAGGGTCAACCGTTAAAAGATATTTAGAAAACTCTACGCATCCATATAGATTATCTTTTTCTAAAGAGGTTTGTTTGATATCAAAAGTTTTGATACCCGTATATACCGTCATCGGGTGGTTGTACTTTGGGAATTTTTTACTCATTGTTGTGTAATTGTTAGTCGGGTGTAATCGATTCGGATTGGAACAATATAACGTGCCCTACCGTTTCGCGATTTCATAACGAACATACGAGCCTTTCCTTCGTCAAACTCCTGTTCTTTTTGGTTTATAGAAAAAGCTAAGTCGCACACACGAATCTTACCGTATGAATCAGCCAACTCAGCATCTGTAATAATGTCTACCTCTTTTCCTTTACGGTTTGTTTGTGTAGCAGTCCATACCAAACACTTGTGCTCGACAGCAATACCTCGAAGTTCCTGTGCTATACGCTCTTGTCCTAAATACTCCGACATAGTAGCATCTGGGTTGGTCATTAACTCCAAGTAATCAATACAAATAATGTCAGGAGTAAAATCTTCGTAGTTGCGTAACTGATTTAAATACGCACGAAGACCTGTTACTGTAAGTCTCTTAGTTGGAAACTCCTTAATCCTCAATCGTCCCATATTAGGAGCGGCTGCTTGCATTTGGTCTAGGCGGTCGCTAAGCATCTTAACGCCCTCTTTCAACTCAGTTTGTTTGATACGAGTAAAAATACTATCGAGACGCTGTGCTACTCGGTCCTCAGACATTTCCAAAGAGACGTATAACACATCCTTACCGTCCATTACGGACCGAGCACATTGATTTGCTAGAAACAGAGATTTACCCACACCAGGAGGAGCAACAACCATCGCCAATTCTTTAGGGGCAAGACCTCCTTCAAGCTCTTGATTAATAGTTTCGAAAGGAGTTCTAAACTGAGCATTGACATGATTGTTGTTAAGTCTTTCGTAACGTTCTTCTACGCCACCAAAGTAATCGGTTCCGAGGTCTACATCACGGCTGACTGAAAGGGCTTCTCTAATCTGCTCTTCAATCCGACCAAACTTCTTTTGTTTGAGCAAGTCGATAGAATTGATTATAGCGTCTTTAAGGGATTGCTCTTTAGCAAACTCCTCGACCTTATCCAAATAAAACTCTTCGTTTTCTAAGGACTTCTCATCAACTGTATTGATTTCTTTAAGTTCTTCTTTAAAGTCTGACAGCAGTTCGTTATCGGATTTAATATCACGAATCTGCTCTAAGATTTGTTCGTCCGAAGGAAGCTTTTTGTACGAAGAGTAATGGTCGTTGATTACGCGCCAAAACTTTTGGTGTTGAGGAAATTCAAAATAGGTTTCCTTCACCATAGGCATTGCCTGTACTAAAAAGTTGTCGTCCGACTTAGCGAGGTATACAATACCCCTTTGAATTGATTCTTGAAATGCGTATGCCATTATTTGTCCCCTGTTGAACCGAAGCCACCTTCTCCACGAAGAGTTTTATGTAAAGGTGAGTTCCACTCATCAGAGTCCATTATATATATTTTTGGACGTAAACTTTGAGCACAAACTACTTGTGCTACACGCTCACCTTTGTTAATCTTTATAGGTAAAGAAGTTAGGTTATGTAACATAACTTTAATTTCTCCCCTGTAATCTTCATCAATGGTTCCCGGTGCATTTGGAATAATAAGTCCTTTTAACCCCCATGAGCTACGCAATCTAATCTGTGCTTCATAGCCGCTCATCAATACAAAATGTAATCCTGTACCAATTAGCTGAACTTTCCCAGGCTCTAATATAACATCCTCGTTAGAGGCGATATCAAAGCCAGCTGCTTTCAAAGTTTTGTATTCCGGGTCTGGGTTTTGGGACTTGTTAAATACGTACACCTTATCCATCTTCTTGAATGTTTTATCCGTCATGTCTACGACCTGCTAGTTTTCTTTCTGTTTTTGTTAGTTTTTCCGATGCTTGGTCCATAATCGCTTTGGACCGTTCATCTTGAATTCGTTTTTTCTGTGCCGCAGTTTCTGCGTCCAGAGGTTTGGCAATACCTGCCGCTACTAAAGCATCCATATCGGGGTTCATTTTGGCGTAAGGACTGGCAGCTTTTCCTGTCAACTGGTCTTCTCCAGATATCGCTTTCTTCGTATTTTCTATCTCCCCTGCCATCCACTCATGTTCAAAATCAGCTCGAGACTTAGTATAGAAAGGGTTTTCGATACCACCGGCATTTCCAGCAATATGAACATTAGCTACCTTATCAACAATCCAGACTGAGTCGTGGTCTCCTCCAAATGGACACGGCATTCCCGAAGGAACGAGGTCCGGCGGAGAATCCCACACAGCATGAAAGGTTTGTTTACCTTGGCACTCCGGGTCTGGACATGCGAACCTAAACCTAACCGCTCGGTTATTGTTTTTATCTCCTGCGAATTCCATTCCCATAACTTATTATAGTTTCTCTGCTACAAAACCTACAGGTTTTTCTTCATCTCCCCAATAATAAACCATACCATTAATACCTAGTTTATCCTCATCCATGGCTCCTTCGAAATATGAAAATGAAATGTTCGCGTCTCGAAAGTTAATACCGAAGTCCACGACACCTTTAGAAGTTACATCTCCATGAGAAGCAAAGATGCGAATTGGATTCCATTCTACATCCCACACACGACGAAGTCTAACTTCCGAGTACATGTCTAGAAGGTCCCACTCATCTTCTTGAAACTCAACTATCAATACGGGATGATTATCATCAGGAATAAGCGTCCACATACCTATCAAGTCGTCAGAGTCCCATGTTGGAGGGGGAGTATAACCCTCCCCTCCGGGACCACATGCTCCAAGTAATAAGGTTAGAGTGGCTAATATTCTCATAGCTCGCAAACTCCATTTTTGCAAGAATCTAATGACTCAACTTGAGATTCCACCTTACCTTCGGTAATAAGTTTGTCTAAGTTAATGGTCGAAATATCTACAGCCTCCAAAGGCTCGTTGCCTCGTGAGCCTGCCTGATAAAACGTAAACCCTTTCATATCATTGGCATATGTTAAGAGGTCTTCGTATAAGTTTGACGGTTCAAAACCCGCTGGAAGATTACACGTCTTCGATACGGCTGAGTCAATATAAGTTTGTACAACTGCTTGGACTTTGATATGCTCTTCCGGCGTAACATCATAAGCCCCCACACAATGCGAAACATCACGACCCCGTAGGTAAAGGTCTTTAAACAAAGGGTCGAGAACAACAGTCTCGTTCCAGACACCATCAGTGCCAGTGCGCCAACGACGCTTATAGACGGGAGCGAATATTGGTTCAAGACCAGTACTGACACCCAATACCATAGAGATAGTTCCAGTTGGAGCAACCGTGAGAAGGACAGCGTTTCGTAGACCGTTTTTCTTAATGTCTGAGCGAATACGCGAAGGAAGGGTTTTAAAGAACTTTTCATCTTTTAACTTACTCCAATCATATGCAGGAAAACTTCCCTTTTCTCGTGCCAAATACATTGACGCCTTGTAAGCCTCATTTCTAATGGTAGCAAACAATCTGTCTAAAAACTCTAAACAGTCTTCAGACCCGTACTTGTAACCTGCTTTGATTAGGAAATAATGTAATCCAGTAATCCCTAATCCTATTCGTCGAGAACGAATTCCAGCTTCATCACATTCGGGAATAGGAAAGTGATTAGCTGTAAGTATATTGTCTAGGAATCTTGTTCCGGTACGAACTGCCCTAGCCATTCGGCGCCAATCAATAGTCCCATCCATATCAACCATGTTAGCAAGATTGATATGACCAAGACAGCAATTACCGTAAGCAGGAAGTACTTCTTCACCGCAAGGATTAGTTGACGGCATGTGTTCAAAATAGGAGACGTTTGTGTATTCATTTGCAAAATCAATGTTAAAAATTCCAGGTTCACCGGATTCAATTGCGTTATCTACAATACGTTCCCAAAGGTCCCGAGCGCGAATTTCTTTCTTAGTGGCTGTTGTAAAGGTATCAGAGTAATGTTTTAAGTGATGTAGTTGGGCACGTCCTAACGCATCTTCTTCATTCTTAGCTACCACATCAACAGTATCATCCCCGGCTTCTGAAGTACGAGCTACTTCATAAACATAATATTTATTCTGGCGTCCATTAAAGGTGAAATACCATTCATCATCGTTCTCTACCGCCTCAACAAACTTTTTAGTAATGGCTACGGAGATATTAAAATTGGTCAATTCATTTCGGTCGAGCTTAACGTGAAGAAACTCTAAGAAGTCCGGATGTGTAATATCCAGAATAGACATCAACGCTGTGCGTCGATTCTTTCCTGCTCTGACGTGGTTACCAATCTCGTTAATCATTCTCATGACCGAGATAGAACCGGGCGCAGAGTTTTTAATATTCTGAATATTGTCTCCTTTAGGTCTAATTTTAGAGAAGTTGAACCCAATCCCTCCCCCGCCACAGGAAATCTTGTACATATCAGAAATAATTTTTCCAATACTATCGACCGAATCTTCTGGGTCTAACACATAACAATTAAGCATGTTTTGACGACTTCTTCCTGAGCCAAAGAGGATGCGTCCGCCGGGACAAAAGTCTCCGCTATTAATAGCTTCGAAAAACTTTTGTTCGAACTTTTCTCTATTTTCAGGGAACTCGGGGTCAGCTGCTGATTTAGCTACACGCCTTGCGCATTCTTTCCAAGACGTCTCGCCAGGATAGGCGTATTTGTCCATGAAGATTGTCTCCGCAAGGGAGTTTTCGGGGATGGTGTAACCCATTAGCCGTTTGCTCCATACACTAACACGTCTTCCTCAGGTAGAACTAAGTAACTTTCGTTATCAAGCATGATTTCTTGACCAGCGAACTGCGCGAATATTACGTGCATTCCTTCGTCCCAGTGCTGTCCTTCGCAATCGCTTCCTATACGTTCGACATAACCTTCACTTAGTTTCTTGTCTTGGTGACTTGCAGGCATTAAGATGCCTCCTACGCTCTGCTCTTCGTTCTTTTTACGTGAGACAATTAATCTTTTTCCATTTGGGTTGTAATTCATTTTTCTATGCTTTTTATTTAGTGATTTTGGTAATATTTTTACGTTTTGAAACGGTTAAAGTTTCAGAATATTCTTCTAAAAGCGAAGTTAGGTATTCATTATGAGTAATTAAGAACAATTTCTTGTGCTTAGTGAGCTGATGGATAAGTTCGATAAGACCTTTAACCCCGTCAGCATCAAGGGAGTCAGCTACTTCATCAAAGAAAATGATGTTTGAGCGGTCCTTTCCGGTCAGGAGTAGGAGGTCATTTAACCCTAGCATTACCGCCAAAGAAACTCGCTTCTTCTCTCCCCCTGAAAGGGAGTCGAAATAACATTCGACCCCGTTATTATAGAGCTCCTCAGACAAAGAGTCATCAAATTTTATAACAAAATTTCCTTTTGTTAAGGTGCTTAAGTAGGAGTTACAACGCTCATTCATATACTCCAAAATATTACGGATTACGTACTTTATTAATCCAGCCTCGGAGAAAGCGTGTTCCCAAAATCTCATCAAATCATATTGAGTTTGAGCTTTAGTAGAAAGTGTCCCGTATTTGCGGATTAGCTTTTTCTCCTCTTTCTGTTGGGCGGAAAGAATTTTAATTTCTGCATCAACCTCTTTGAATTTTTCAATAGTTTCAAAGTCTGCGGTGGTTACCGGGATTTGTAAGGCGTCTACCTCTTTCCCTAATATCTTTATTTTTTTAACCAAACCCCTCTCTTCATCAGACCATTCCTGTATATTAGCTTCCAACCCTTGGACTTTATCCCAGTTGGCGTGAGAAAGCTTCCCACAGTGCTCACAGTTCGAATCTTTTAAATTCTTTATCATGGAGTGAGTTTGGATAATACGGTCTCTAAGAACGTCTCTGAACGACATAGTACGTTCATACTCTAAATCCTTTTCATGGTATGCACGTTCTTGTTCCTGTATCTCAGTTAAAGATTTACCAAAAATAAATTTATATTTTTCAGAGCTGAGATAGCTTTTGGATACCTTCTTTAAAGCTCTAAGTTTTTTCAACTTCTTTTGAAGCTTATCAACCTTATCGGTGCCATCACTTAGTAGGGTTAGATTAACCTTCTTCTCCTGTAAGTGTTTTGATTTTAAGGATTTAATAGTACTCCGGTTTTTAAACAGGTCTCCTACGGAAAGAAAGTTCTGTATAATGGCTCTCTTCTCTTCAGGGGTCGCGGTCAGGAAGTTTGTAGTATTCTGTTGACCAAAAACAATAGAGGCTAAAAACACATTGTGGTTAATATTAAGAATCTGTTCTAAGTATTTTTGTGTAGCTTGTATTGATTCTTGCGTACAGTTCTCATCTCCTACCGTAACGGATAGCATCGGTGCTTTCTTTACTCTTTCAATTACCGTATCCCCATTAACAGTAAGAACGACACGACATTTACCTTTGGTATGATAATTTTTTAAACTTTTATCGTTTGTCTTACGTATCGTCTTTCCAAATAACGCAAACATAACCGCTTCGATAATAGTACTCTTTCCAGCACCATTAGAGCTTCTTGGTTTGGTATCAAAGTTCTTACCTATTATCCTTACTAGATTCCCATAATCATCGAAATTGACTACAGCCTCTTTGATAGATAAAAAATTATATATTTCTACTTTATTTAATTTCATCTTTTATAGCGCTTAAAGCTTTTAGTAAATCTTTTTTCTCAAAGATGGTATCGCTTGCATCAATATAATCATTAATGATTTTATCGTCTAAACTAAAAATACGGTTCTTAGGAATATACCCTGATTCAAACTTAGGTAAGACGTCCTCAAAAACCAACTCCAAGCTTTGGATAGGGTACTCAGCGAATATCTCTTCCTTTAATCTTTCTTCAGTATAGGAATCTAGTTTATCCATCTTTACCCTGAGAATGGTATAGAACTCGTCGAACTTATGTTTCTTGGCTAAGGCAGGTATTTCGTCTATTGTCCCTACGATATGTTTAATACCTTTACCGATAGGTTTTTTAATTAACTCTATCTCGTCCCCGCGCAAAACTAATTCGTGTACATACTTAGTAGCGTTAGCTTCCCCAAAGGTATTGGAGTAAGCTGTACCAAGGATGACAATGTTATCATAGATTTTAGGTTTATGAATATGTCCTAAAAACGCAAACGGCTTTTTCTTAAAGTGCCATCTCTTTACTCGGGCTTCTAAAGCATAGTGTCCGTTAGATACACAACCATCAAAACCAAAATGACCAAACACAGGATTTTTATTTTTCTTTAAGTCTGCAATAATGCGGTCCTCATCTTCATAATGAGGAATGAAATCAAAATCAATATCGCCAAGGCGGATTGTTTCAGTGTCTTTCACAATACGAGCTTTCTCAGAAAACAAAGAAAGAATGGTGTCGGAGGTCCCGTCTTTTCGTAAAGTATCGTGGTTACCTCGATTAACAATAATATTTTTACATTTAATGTTGTCTAGCAAATATCCAAAAGCTAGAAGTTCCTCGCTCCGAGGATTACGTCTTTCGAAAACATCACCGTTAATGACTACATAGTTGCACGGTTTACGATTGGCTAGATATAATAGGGTTTCTACTTGTTTCTCTAGGAACCCGGGGAAGTAATCTGCGCGTAAGTGCAGGTCGGTTAAAATAACTACTTTAGCTGGTGACATAATCTATGATTTCCTTATTATTTAGGAAGTATCCGTCCGAATCAAACTCTACATCTAACATATCTCCAAAAGATTTTCCAGCTTCTACATCTACCTCAAAAGGTACAATAAAATCTAGTCCATATAAAGTTTTAAAATCCTCCGTACTTTGAAGAACATACTTCATTAATTCTACGGTTTTGGATAAATCTTTTTGAGAACACTGTACTTCTACAGAGTCGTGTACGGTCGCAAGAATTTGTGCGTCAATACCAGTAGCCTTTAAATATTTACTCAATCTTAAAATAGAATGCAACATAAGGTCAGATGCAGAACTCTGAATTACAAAGTTCATCCCTTGACGTAAAGCTCTGTATTGATACTTACGATTTGGGCTCTTCACATTTGGAAGGTGTCTCCGTCTCCCAAAAATACTAACAGCGTATCCGTGCTGCTTTACAAATTTGTGTACAAAATTAATCCAATCAAAAACTTTAGGGAATGCATCTTGGTAAGCACGGAATATATTTTTACAATACCCAACCGACTTACCTATCTGTTCTGCTAGTTTGTTTGGACCACCCCCATACACAATCAAAAAGCTTACGCTCTTTGCAATCTGTCTTTCTTGTTTAGTTACATCTTTGGCATCTTTACCGAAAACCAGAGATGCGGTAAACCTATGTAAGTCCTGTCCGGAGTTAAACGCTTCAATAAGATTCTTATCCTTACAACATTGAGCCAATACACGTAATTCAGCTTGAGAGAAGTCAGCTGCGACAAACACTTTATCGTCATCAGCCGTCATCATACTACGCAAGTTAACGGCATCATTCTCGTCGGGGCGGGGCAATGTGTGAAAAGAAATTCCTTTCCGGTCTTTGCCAACTGAATACGTGGAGCAGCTAAGACGACCAGTTACTACGTTACCAAAATTATAACTTGAGTAAACACGACCGTCTTCATTATATTTTACAGCCTTCTCTACCCCCTTTACATACGTTTTGTGTTGTTTTACACGACCTTTGTATTTTAATAAGAGGTCAATATATTCCTTGGCATCCCCTGTGGCAGTAACAGCTACTTTCTTTAAATGTGCTTCGGTAATAGAGGGAGCTTTTGTTTTCTTACTAAACTCTACTGCGCGTAACCCAAAACCTTCTTTAGAAAACAAAAGCAAACCCATATCCGCATTGGAACTAGGGTTTACGTCATCAATTACTGACAATTCAGAGAGTTTGGTGTAGAGCTGTTCTATCTCTACTTGAAGAAGTTTATCGAAGTCCTCAACACATTGATTGTCGACAAGAATCCCTCTATGCTCTATATCAGAAGCTACCACTAAAATTTCTTTAAGTAGTTTGCTATAAACGTGATTGACGCCTTTACGGTTCATATCACTTGTCATAGCATTATATGCTCTTAAAGTAAAGTCAGCATCCATAGCGTTTCCCAACGCCATATCATCCAAAGGCATATTTGCCCAGTCGAATGTCCCTCCATCAGTTACGGTCAGCATGTTCTAGCTCCTGTATTAAACTTCCTAAATCAAAGATAAGATTAGCGTACCTGGAATTGGATACGTAGTCTGTTTGGGTTGCTTGCCCTATTTGTATTATAGTCTCTAAAATCTGTTTTAAAGTAGAAGACGCATGTTGTTTTTGTTGCGGAGGTATATTCGGGCGAAGCATTATGATAAAGTTTTTAGGATACGGGAAGTAACTTTATACGGGTCGCAGGTTGCGGCTGGACGTCGGTCTTCAAAATAACCAACTTTATTCTGTGCAACTTGTGCAGGAATTCTAATGCTTGCGCTACGGTCAGCGACACCCCAATTAAACTTATCAAAACTTGAGGTTTCATGTTCTCCGGTCAAACGTAATTCGTTGCCTTCCCCATAAACCTCCATATGGTCTTTGTGAGTTTTCTTAAACTTTCTCATTAACGTCTCTACTTCTTTTAAAGTAAGACTTTCGCGCGTCTTAGCAGTCGATACGTTTACATGACAGCCTGCGCCGTTTAAATCTTTATAAATTTTAGGGTGGTAGGATACTCTCATGTTAAATTTCTCTGTACCTCGTTCCATAATATAACGAGCCATCCATAAATCGTCCGAAGCTTCTAAAGCTCCTTTAGGGTTAGTTTGGTATTCCCACTGAGAAATCATTACCTCGGCATTGTTACCAAACAAAGTTATACCTGCCTCAAAGCAGTTTTTAAGATGTTCTTCCGCAACCAAACGCCCAATAACTCTACCTGCACCGATACCACAGTAAAATTCTCCTTGAGTAATTTCTTCAGGAACAAGAGGCTGTTGCATTGGGTCAGTTAAAGTGTACTCTTGTTCAAAACCAAACCAGGAATCTACGTCTCCGGACTCTAGTTGAGTCTGTAGGATGTGTCGATAGTTAGTTTTATGAGGAGTTCCATCTGTATTGTTTACTTCACATAAAACCAAGTAATTACCCTCACTAAAAGGGTTCTTGTATAAACGCACAGGATGAAGGACTCTATCTGAATCTGCTACACATCCTTGATGAGTACTACCTCCATCAAAAGACCAGTCAGGAAGCTCAGGAAGAGCGTAAGGTCTTGAGAAGACGCGAGTCTTCGAGCGTAATTGTGGCATATCGTCTGAACCATCTAACCAAATATAATCTACTGTAATCATTAAAATTTCTCCAATTCTTGTGGAAAGTACTCCTTCACCAAATCCATAAGACCGTGAGGAAGATTTTCATCGAGTAGCGAGTGCATAATCTTTGTATCGCCAATGTTATTAAAGACATTTATTCCAAAAGTCTTCAAAAATTTTATATCAAATTGACAGTTGTGAAAAATTTTCTCGATGTTTTTATTCGCCATAAGGGCGCCTAACCTTTCTTTGATAACCTCTCGGTCTATATCATCAAAAGGGCTTTCCCTATGGTTAATAGGGATAGTAAAAGCTTGGTGTTCTCCAGAAGCTATAGCAATGGTAGACATCTCGTCTTTCTTAAAATCCAAGCCGGTAGTTTCTATATCCACACCCAATGCTGTATATTGCTCAGCCAAATCCATCTGCTCATGAACCTGTTCGATGGTCTGACAGAGGATGTAGTTTGTGCCGTCGAATTTATTCTTATTCAAAATGAACTTATCGTATGCGTTATTAACGTCTTGAACGAACAGTTTACGAAGTTTAGGTTCTAAGAATACAAGGTCAGAGCTATAGGTAGGGACTACGGGACATCCTTCGTATTCAAACTCTCTACCACGCTTATTAAATAATCCCGATTTCTTAAGTAACGTTTTCATAGCAACATTACCTAGAGGAATTATAAGGCTTGGGTTTATTTGTTCCAGGTCGGCAAACAAAAAAGGACGGTGCGTGTTATAATCCGCAGTGGACAGGTCATCCTCTGATGTATTAGGTTCTCTAATAGCAGGTATGAATTGGTAGTGTCCGTCAGGTAGATTAGTTTGTTTGAGTAACTCGCAGACTATATTATACTCATGGTCATTAAAATCATATAGGCTACCACGCTCCCTATATTGACAGGTTGTAATAAAAACTATTTTCTCATCACCAACGTCTGTTGATGAATAGTCTTTGGTTTTTTCATCTTTGTCGAAATTTTGTAGTAATTTTTCTAAATCCATTGTCTATTATGAGTTATGGCGAAACGTAAAAAAAAGAAACATTATATAGATAATAAAAAGTTTGAAGATACAATTTTTAATTATTTAGATAATAAAAGTGAGTACGAAGACGAGCTTATTAAGCAATTAGACCTTTTGATTTCCAGCATTTTAATTTCTTTCAAATTTAAAGTGGAACATGAGGATGCTAAACAAGAATGTTTCGTGTTATGTCTCAAAGTATTAAAGAACTTTACAAAGGAAAAAGGGTCGGCTTTTAACTATTTTACTACGGTTATTGTTAATAATCTCAAATTGATTTATACAAAAAATAAAAAATATAGAGAGAAGATTCAGCAATACCGAGATAAAAAGATTAAGGCTTTTTTGGATGAGTAGAATGAAAGAAGTTATGAACCTTCGGATATTCAACATCCACACGCACCTTCCTTTTATTAAAATGAACGAGTGCAGGCACAGCGGTAATAGAAAATGAAGAAAATGATTGAGGTAAGTCCCAACTGTTCACAAGGTAAAGGGTTTCATCCCCTTCTTCCTTTGACCATTCTTCAGCGTACTCTACTACACGCTGGCTCCAGTTATCCCATAAGGAATGATAAAGCACTACGAAGTCTTGAGACCTGCGTCTCTTTAAGACCGAGTTTAGTTCTTTCTCAGTCCGAAGATTTTTCAGAGTTCTCATCGTTTCCACCTAATTCTTCTTCTGCCATCTGCATTGCTGCGGTGGCTTGTTCGGCACTCATTTGCTTCATGATAGTTTCCTTTTCCTCATCGGTCATGTTTTCTACACGTTCGTTGAGTTCAGCGGTAATAGCATGTATGCCTTTGAAAAAGAGGATACGGGCAAGAGTGTCGTTAGACATCTGTCCGCCTGTAAGAGCTTGTTTGAGAGCGTCCCATTGGTCCGTCTCTTCTTTATTTAATTTAATGTATAATTTCATTCTACGGTCTCCTTCTCGGAGTTTAAAGTTACCAAAGTTTTCGCCGTCAACGGCAAATGTAATTTTTTCTTTGTCGGCAGTCATACAATATAATAGTAACCTATGTCAAAAAATATCGACTCAATTTTAGAAATTGGAGATTTCTCCAAAAAGAAGCGCGTTAACAGTAAACGCAAGGGAAGCAACTTCGAGCGTAAGATAGCGAAGCAGCTAAATGAAAGGTTTAATACCAAGGAATTTAGCAGGACTCCAGGGTCCGGAGCTTTTGCTACTACCCACAAGAACCTTCCAGAACAGCTACGGATTCAGGGAGACTTAATTACTCCCGCATCTTTCCCCTTTGTTGTAGAGTGTAAAAACGGCTACGATGTTCAACTTGATGATTTGTTCAAACGAAAAAGCGATTTCAAGTCTTTCATCGCACAAGCTCAGAATGACGCCTCTCACGCGAATAAAGAGTGGATGGTAATCTACCAAAAGACGAGGCGAATGGCTCTTGTAATCGTTGGGAAGCCGTATCAGGTTAAACCGGAGTTAGTTCTGGATGGGAAATATTTTATCTATCCCTTGAAGGAGTTCCTGCAGCTGACGAACGAAGTCTTCGGCTTTCATAGCTGAGTTACCTACACTCTTATCTTGAGGAGTTAATTCGCGGGTATTATCGTTTACCCACGTAGGGTCGATAGTCATGAACTGTTTGTTGGTGCCCCCACTACCGTCTTCGTTAGCTCCTTTTACTCGTCTAGTAAACCTCCCTACCCCTTTAATATTTACACTTCCTTTCGTAAACTCAATCTCCGCCTCTTTGTTAAGGAATTGAAAAGCGGCTGTACCTATAATATCACTTTCTCGCGCTACGCGAGTAGTATTTCTAGGGGAGGTCTGAAGATATCCTTGGTCACGAGTGGAGCCTCCAGTATAAAGGGTGTCTACCATCATCATCTCTCGACACCCAGGAACATTATTTTCAAAGTCCCTGGCTTGTTGTGCGATAGTCATATAATTTCTTAGAGTGGATTCTAAATTGGCTGCATTAGGGGAGCCATTCTTAACAGCTGATTTCCATTCATCTACGCTATCCCAAAACGCAGCGGATTTCTGTGCGTCCGTGTAGGTCATGTGGCTCTCTTTATTTTGGCGGTGCGTTTTAATCGTGCCTGCATCCATCGCACCTAATGCATTAAGTTTCTCATTAACACTAGATTCAACTCCTTGACGGTACTCTTCTTCGCGGGATTCCCACCCCTCTTCTAGACCGCAGTCTTCTCCTGCCTTGGCGTGATTAGCGCAAACTGCGCCTGCGTAACACTTTACGTTCTCCCGAGCTGCGGAAGATGCTGGTTCATTCCAGGCTTTATTGGCGCCACGACTTCCAGCAGCCATACCTTTCCCGGCAGCTGTCTTCTCTTTTACCGACCAACCAATTCCTTCCCCGTCATCGCGACCAGGGCACTCCTTATCGCCCACAGCAAACAAAGGGTTTTGAGTTATGTTATCTAAAAACTTGCTTTCTGCTTGTGGACCTCCAGGAAGGTTAGTAATTGTATCAGCGTTATCTATATTACCTTCCTCATCGACTCCGGAACGTTTCGTACCCATTTGAGATATTTGAGTACCTTCAGGTAGGTCGGAGGCAAATGTCTCATATCTACGCACTCCTTGAGTTACCAGATAAGCTAAAACTTTTCGAGCTCTTTCTTTGTCCTCACCTAAATCGATACCATTCTCCTCCGCATACTCGTAGAACTCATCAGCCTTTTCAAAAGCTCCTTTATCTGTTAAGGTTCCGAACTCAAAGTCGGAGTCGGGGTCTTCTAACTTATCCGCCAGAAACTCGTTCATCTTTTGAAACCCTGCATTACCTCCAAGCTCATTAGCAACTGCTTGCAACGCTTCTCCTTGGCACTTTCTACGTTCGGGAGTCATTTCTCCCGGTCCAAACATACAATACGTTAAATCAATCATCTGTTCGTTTATTCTACCGAAAGTCGCATTATACCACGCAACGAGACCGCTTTCGTCAGTACCTTGAACGATAAGATTATGTTTGTTATCCCCTTCCCCTACCTCAAAGTTTTTTTGTTGAGCTGCTACAAGGGCTCTGTAAAGGGGGGTATTTTGATTACCTATCATTAGACCATACCGTTCATCTCCGGTTAAACCCTCTCCTGTAGCCATAGTTTGGATAACTCCTTCGCAACCTGCGCCACCAGAAATCCAGGCACCTCGTTTAGCTCCCGTACCTCGCAGTTTAAGACACGCCAGAATCTCGGTATCAGCATCACTAAGGTTACTGAGCTTAAATCCAGGATTAATAATTTTGGCTGAGAGATTAAGGTAGGCAATTTGTTGGTCCACAATTTGTTGTGCATTGTCAATTCTTTCTTGTGCGGTAGTTCCAGCCTCTCGAGCAAACTGAGATAGTCGTCCTGCTTTATTCAGCCCTACCATTTTATTACAATAACCCGTAGCTGCGCCCGTACCCCCGGTCTTTTGGCTTTCGCACCCTTCAATGGATTGTGCGTCTTCAGGTAAAGCGGAGCGGTCTAAACTGTTATCAATTTTAGCGCTTACTTTGCTACATGCGTCGGCTAGTTCCTGGCACATCCTAGCGGCTTCCTGGCGTAGCAGCTTTTCATTTTCTTCTGCTGCTCCTTCGGGGTCCATACCAATTTCAGGAGCTTGGTTCTCTGTATCCCCGGTCTCCTGATTTACCAAATCGCTTTGTTTGGCGTAGTAATCTAAAATAGTTTGCCACCCGGTTTCATCCGTTGTCATGTAGGAGTTACCGTTAGGAAATACACCTTTACCATCAGCTTGCATAAAACCTACTTTCCCGTTTGCGTCTTTAAAAGGTTTTCCTGGTTGAGCTTTAGCTGCTTGAGGTACCGTAGTTCCTTCAGGAGCTATTTCAGGCTGTAAGGAACCTACTTGTGCTGGGTCCATCCCAGCTAACCCTTTAGCGTAAATAGCTACATTACTGTCGTCAATCATAACCTCAGACAACATCATAGTGTTCCCTGTTTGGTGGTACGCGTCGATAAAGGTAGTGAAATTATCCATATTATATTAAAGTAGGCTTCCCTAGTATTTACCAGAGAAGCCTTGAAAAAATTTTAATTTAAGACTAGCTTACTGCTATCGGAGACATTACTGGGTCGATATCCGATGTTTCAGTAAACTGTACAGCGAAGTCGTAACGAAGGTCCATCTCAATTGTATGGAAATCGTTAGTTTCGTAGTTAAATTCTCCTAGCTTCCATCCTTTCGGGTAACAGCCATAGAGGTTCACGTGAGTAACTGGGTTACGGTGAGCGTCTAGCTGCCAGATGGTTACGGTACGCTTGAAGATTGGAGCTTGTGTCATACCAGCTAACCCTTCTGGGCTTTGGTTTACATCACTTGTTCCGTTACCTAGACCTGCATAGTGAATACCGTATACTGGGTCGTATACACTTCTCATCCACGCAAACAAAGCATCAGCTACATCACCTTTAATCAGGTTATCAAAAGTAACAGTAATATTATCAGGAGAAGGTTTACCTGGGTAGAAGAACTTCTCATTAACACGATGTACTTCGATATCTTCAACAGTAAAGCCTGGTTGAGTAATCTTTTTACATGCCAACGTTAGTCGGTCATTATTTTCCAAACCTGGAACTTGGCTCAAAACACCTGCGAACTGTGGGATTTGAATTTCCCAGCTGTATGCGCGAAATGATTCGAGAGCGTGAGATAGACGCGGGGTATCTGCTAAGAGATTTACCGCGTTGTCTACATAAAATTTGCCGTCTGCCATAATAAGTTTTCCTTTACTTTATATAGTGTTAAACACTAGCTGATTGATTTGTGAGGTTAAGCTCGAAGACAAGCATCTCTGCAGTCTTCGTAGGCTTGATAAGCACTTTGCACCAAAGCTCGTTACGGTCGATGCGTAGTGGGGTGTTAGTAGTTTCGTCACAGACAACCTTAAAGGCAGTGATTCCGCGACGTTGTTGGATATCCCCAAGAGCTGGGGTTAGGATATTCCGTATTTGTTCCCATGTAATAGGGTCGTTAGGCTCGAACACAAAACGACGTGTAGCCTGCAAGACTAAACGACGTAAGAAAATCATCATACGACGAACGTTAATACGGTCGAGGGAAGTTGAAGCTCGTTGAGCTGTGCGTTGACCGTAGATTACAATACCATCGCTTGTAAACTTAGTAATTGGGTTTACAATATTTCCTGGACCGTATAAAGCATCTCTATCACCTTGGTTGAGTTTTACCTCAACATCGATTGGTTTAGTTAGACGACCACGAGTTAGACCAGCTGGCGCAAACCAAGGGTCTGCAACTTCATCCGTGTAACACATTTGTCCTACAGCGAAGATTGATGGGTCCATCCAAAGGTCCTTACCTGTAAAGGCATCGAACATTTTTACCCACGGCCAATATACACTGCCGTAACTACTGTTCAGAGCAGCAGTTCTGCCTGTTGCTTTGCCGTTAGTCCACTGAATAGCTTGTTGAGCGCTTTTAAATCCTACTGGAGGGGAAACGACAGCCAAGAAGTTTTGAGTGGTTTCAGCTAATGAAACAAGGGCGTTTTGTACGTTCTGGTCAGTTACCCCTGGAACACTAGCAATGGTTACAGGTACATCCTCTTGGTCAAGAGCATAAATACCAGTTTTCTCACCTGTGTTACCTACCAAGGCAGCTCGAACATTTGTATTCGTCATATTACCACCATAATCAGAAGCATCACCGTTGCTTCCTTGGGTAAAGTCTTTATTTTCTTCGACCAAGGTTACTGCGCGGAAGTTAGTGTTTGTGCTTGGCGTCGGTAGGGTAACTGGAATTGTACTGTTACCACCAGCAATAATGCCCACGTCGTTCGAGGTAGATATTGTACCGAAGTTGAAGTTTCCGCCCCAAGATGTTGGGGCTGTCCAATTCGTTACAGCAGATACTGTGCCTGATACAGGGAACGTGTCGTTGTTAAACCTGTAAAAGTTTCCTTTAACATAGTGAGATACTGCGTTATTGTTACCTTTATTTAGGACGTCCTCTGGATATAAACTAATTGCGCTTGTCGTGCTCGTAGGCTTGGTCATTTGCATAGTATATGTCTCTTCTGTACCTCCGGCATCAGCAATATTCAATGCGAATGTTCCATCAACAAAGTTATTAATACTTGCTTGAAGCCCTCGGTATTGAAGACCACCTTGATAGTTAATAGCAGAGTAGTTGTACCCTAAACCAGGGTAAAGGGATTCCAATAGGTACGCACCTGGCGAGCCCGAACTTTGGAATGTTAAACCACTTGAAGCATTGTCACCATCTCCCGTAAGTACAGAGGACGCAGCTAGGTATTTATCATTCGTACCACTTGGTGCTTGAAGTACATCGAACGCTGCGACGCCGATGTCGGCAGCTACAGACGGAGACGCGTCAGCAGCCTTGTAGAAAGTTAAATCTGTAACATCAATAGGTGTAGCTGAGAGGTAGGTTCCTTCGTAGGAGCCTGCGGCAGATACGCTTGAAGAGTAGTATATGGTAGTTTCTAGGCGGGAGGCGGTAGTTGTCGTGGCACCCGGTATTCTTGCGGTAAGCAAACCACTTGTTCCTCCTGCACCACTTGGTATGTAGCCAACATTTCCTGTTTGTGCGTCAAACACATCACCTACACCAGCTGCAATCGCATTGTTCCAATCAGTGTCGCTCCAGTCAGCTGCTGGAGTAGTAGGCATAAAATTGTCTTGAGTACCTGAGACGTAAGGACGTTCGCGGTACGCGTAGAACTGAGCTGTTTCGCCGTACTGTACTCCGTTAGCATCAAAAGTGCGGGTATCAAAACGATAAACTAAGTTATGATTCATCTTATCAACTGCGATTCGCGTGTTAGGGCATTGCGCTAATTGAGCAGAACCTTTAGAGGTGGACGCTTGTGTGGTAGCAGCACGGACGTAATAAACTTGGTTAGTTTTTTGCAGTACTTCCAAAGCACCGTAAATACCTTGACCTCCAGTCACTAAATCAGGAGTACCAAAGGTACGAAGTAAGTCTGCTGGAGACGTTAATAGGGTGGGAGTGTTAGTTGGACCTTGGGACGCGAATCCTACAAGCCCTACAATAGAAGGACTTACAGTTGGAGCGTAATCAGATACGTCCTTTTCGATTGTATAAACACCTGGGGAAATGAAGTTAGCCATAATTAAGTTTTATTTTTAAATGATTTGAAGGAGCTGTCTTTGCTTGAGTTCCAGGCACAAATCTGTGATGGATTTTCGAGGGACAGAAATATTTTCCCCAGCTCG
>Ga0080013_1001711_pt1 | contig 28114 bp, 29 predicted proteins | sample ETNvirenome_6_85_FD_69236 | JGI IMG/M metagenome (GOLD analysis project Ga0080013, IMG submission 69236) | Marine viral communities from the Pacific Ocean - ETNP_6_85 (SPADES assembly) (version 2) | ecosystem: Environmental > Aquatic > Marine > Oceanic | place: Pacific Ocean | collected 2013-06-19 | reverse complement strand
CGAAATATGCAACATAGCTGATGGAGTGACGTCCTGTTTGTTTCCAAGACCGATCTTACCACCTAGTAGCAGGTCTCCCGATCCTGAAATATCACCTATAACGGATAGTGCTTCGGACGGCGAATCGGTGCCGATGCCGACCCTACCAGAGCCTGTTACAAAGAGAACCGTTCCGTTCGTCGCGCCGGCGACCGACAGAAGCGCTTCATCTCCAGAAGACGAAACGTGGAGAAGAGAGTCCGGCGATGATGTCCCGATGCCGACGCGGTTCGAACCCGTCACTGCCAATACAGGATTTTGTTGTGCATCGTGACACAAAAAGGCCATCTCATCATCAGATGAAGACACATGCAATTGTGCTGATGGGGTCCAATCGTATCCTGCGTTGGGCCCAATACCAAAAAAACCATTGCTATCGATACCAGCCTTCATTACGCCACCAATCCTGAAATACATATCGTTACCAGCAACAGCGTTTAAACTTAGATCTCCACCTGAGCCAATTGCGATGTTATATTTCAAGTGCCTGCCGCTCCCATGGTGGTCTTGATAACTATGCCCTATAAACCCGTATTCCGTCGAGGTGGGCCACGCACCTAATTCAAGGCGTCCCATTCTTACGGTAGAAGCAGATACTGGAATATCAAGAGCGAAGCTCGAGCTGGGCGACGCTGTTCCGATGCCGACGTTGGATGCCGAAACCACGAAGTTGGTGGTTCCGCCGGCGACGACCCCTAAAGCGTCCTCATTCCAATCAATATAAGTATTTCCCTGAGCATCATCTTCATTATAGATGTCGCCGCGCTGGACGGAGCCTGTTGCGTATTTATATGCCATAATCTATATAGAATCCCACATAGGAAAAGGGTGAGTATCCCGAAAAATACTCACCCTCAAATTTATATCTCTAATGAGAATATGGATTCATCTTAGAAGATGTTCCACATCGCACCGTCACTAATCAGGAACACAGAGGCTCCTGCAGTTTCGAGAGTAATTTTATCCTCGCCGTCGATCGACTTATCCACGTCCGCGGCGTCACCACCAGAACTAGTGATTACAACGTTACCGCTCATCAGCGCATGGCGCTTAATAACATACTGGTAATTCTCTCCAGCACTAGCCGAAGGCAGAAGTACCTGGATGGCGGCTGTGCCACCACTCACTAGCTGATACATCTTCGACGAAGATGCCGTAAGCTCAGTATGGGATGTAACCGTGTTAACGTCGTATTGAACTCCACCACTAACGGCATGTTGGCCCACAAAAACAGCATTACCAACCATCTCGATACCCGAGGCACCACTAATATAACCACTGGCACCCATATCTAAGTTACCATCCGAGGAACCGTCCCAGCCAAGCAGCATGCCTGCACGTGAAAGGAACCCAACGTTGCCGCCGTCACCAGCATAGACATCTTTACTTGCACTCATTTCGCCGCCTGCAAAAATGCTCGTTGTAGCATGAACATTAGCGAATTTTAAATCACCAGAACCAGTCACAGATCGCAGACCAGAGGCAACATCAGCACTAGCGTCTAAGACAAGAGCTTTGCTCGCAGCGCCCGCACCAGCGGTTACGCCATCAACGTAACCAAGCTCGGTTGCGTTAAGTACGACGGCATCGATGGTAAAACTTGTATCACAAGCCAAAGTACCACCGACATCCAAAGAACCCATGGTGGAAGCTCCAGTTGAGGTGATTGCACCACAACCAACCGTGCCGATAGTAGCAATATTCTTGCTGGCGTCTAAGACAACAGCCTTTGCTGCTGCGGCGGTACCATTAGTAATGCCGTCTAGCTTCTCCATATCGGTTTCATTCAGATCGGCAGACCCGATGATGAACGAACTACCAGCAGTAATTGAACCGGACGACGCCCAGTTGCCACTACCATTAATAGTCCCGCCGACCACCAGAGTACTAGAGCCAGATATTGAGCCTGTGCATGTAACACTAGCGAATGAACCAGTGCGCGTCAAAGAAAGTACCAAGGTACTATCATTAAAGGTCACAGTTGAGGCTGCACCCAGCGATCCTCCATTATTATACTGAAGCTGGGTGTCAGAGCCGGCCGGTGCTGCCGTCACATCTGTTAAGTTTGAACCGTCGCCGTAAATTTCACCTGCAAAGTGAATGTTACCCGTGACTGCAAGATCAGCCGACGACGAAATAGAGCTTTTGGCCACGATCGTAGATGAACCCGATATCGCGCCATCTAGTTTGGCCGCTCCCTCTTGAAATTTATATGCCATTTGTAAATCCTCCTATATTATGGCAAAACGTGTGTAAAAATAATATCTTGTTCGCGAACACTCAACGGAGGAGTAATAAATAATTAAAAAATATCCACGTACGTCTTCTATAACATATAGTTTGTCGATCGCAAAAAGACGATTAATTCGACGCTAATATACGAACCACGCGGCGCCGTCAGTATAAAGATTCACCGCACCATAAGGAGAGGTGATATCAACCGTTACAGCACCATCAATAGTTTCGCTACCATCTCCATCAATAGTGATACTATTCGTGGCGGCGTTGCCTCCTTCGTCCTTAACCACATAAGTCTTACCGGCGCCTGCAGTGGCGGCCGCTGGAAGAGTTAGAGTAATCGCATTCGAACTAGTGTCCGCTCCTACATAATAATCAGTTACAAGGATTGTGTAAGTGGCTGCAGTAATGGCCGTCCTATTGTGAGTGATACCGCCGGCGAATGTAGTGCTACCTGACACACCTAAACTGCTCCCGAGAACAGTTGCGCCCACTGCCTGCAAAGTACTGGAACCCGAAATAGAACCGGTGGCTACCAGAGACGAAACCGAACCTGTCCCTACCAAAGTAGTAGAACCAGTAACCCGTAGATAACCTGACGTTTCAAAACCAGTAGCAGAATAATGCCGGGCGGAGCCCGAAACCCCTACGTTGGTCAAATTGGCGCCATCTCCATAGTAAGCAGCTGCATGAACGTTGCCTGTGGCGGCTACATCTCCAGAAGATGAAATCGAACTACCAAAAACAGCCGTGTGTGAGCCAGATAGGCTTCCTGTCATGTTGACGGAGGAGAACGATCCAGTTGCAGCCAATGTAGCTGCTCCCGAAACCGCTAGCGTGCTGCCAAGAATGGTGGCCCCCCCTGCTTCTAGTGTACTAGAGCCTGATATAGAGCCTGTAGCCACAAGAGAGGAAACAGAGCCAGTACCCGCCAGAGTAGTAGAACCTGTAACTTTTAAGTATCCGGAGGTTTCAAGTCCCGTCGAAGAATAATGACGCGAGGAACCAGAAACAGCGTCGACGCCAGTTAAGTTTGATCCATCTCCGTAATATGCCGCTGCATGAACATTTCCTGTAACTGCCACATCTCCGGAGGACGAAACAGATTGAACAAAAGCAGCCCCATATGAAGACGAGAGTTGGCCGGAAGAGCCTAAGACGACGTCACCGGTGCGGCCGTTGGCGCCCAATTGAAGATCCGACGAGGAACCTGCCCTGAGTTCGAGCACTGCATTCGAGACAAGATTGAAAGTACCTGCTCCAGTAGAAGTAATTTCTGCGCCGCCGCCCGGTGATGTGAAAAGGATCTGTGGCGTAGCGTTGCCGGCGTTTGGAGCTAAAGTAATATCGCCCGCATACACCTGGCCACTGGAACTCACGCTACCTTCTACTGTAACAGCCCCTGAAACGTCAAGGGTACTTCCAAGAATAGTGGCACCCACAGCCTGAAGGGTGCTGGAGCCTGAAATAGAACCCGTGGCTACTACCGACGACACTGAGGCGGTGGCAGCTAACGTGGTGGCTCCCGAAACATTTAAAGTATTTCCAAGAATAGTGGCCCCGACAGCTTGCAAAGTGCTGGAGCCCGATATAGAACCTGTAGCCACAATAGAGGAAACAGAGCCCGTACCCGCCAAAGTAGTAGAGCCAGTGACTTTTAGATATCCCGAGGTTTCAAGGCCAGTTGCAGAATAATGGCGCGAAGAACCCGAAACAGCGTCGACGCCGGTTAAATTGGACCCGTCACCATAATATGCTGCCGCATGAACATTGCCTGTGACGGCGACGTCGCCAGAAGAGGAGATAGAACTTCCAAATACCGCCGTATGAGAGCCCGAAAGACTACCCGTCATATTAACTGAGGAGAAAGAGCCGGTTGCCGCCAAGGTCGCAGCCCCCGACACGGCCAGAGTGCTCCCCAAAGTCGTAGCCCCCACAGCCTGGAGTGTGCTGGAGCCAGAAATAGACCCAGTGGCGGTAACAGAGGACACAGACGCGGTCGCAGCCAGTGTGACGGCGCCTGATACATTTAAGGTGTTCCCTAGAGTCGTAGCCCCCACAGCCTGGAGTGTGCTGGAGCCCGAGAGGGAGCCGGTCGCCACAACCGACGATACCGAGGCAGTCCCCACAAGAGTGGTGGCTCCTGAGACACTTACCGTTCCCCCAAATATAGAATTTCCAACAATCTGGGCTGCAGCCGAACTAGACAATACCCCATCACTGGGATTATAGATGAGCCCAGTATTTCCTCCAAGACCCAATGAGCCGTTGGACTGAAAACCCTCCGTAAACACTACAGCATAGCTAATATCCCCGGTCGAACTGGTAACATCCACCCCATCCGCTGAAATATTGGTGAGGCCCGAGCCGTCTCCGTAGAAGTTGGCAGCATGTGCAGCGCCGGTGACTGCGATATCGCCCGAAGATGAGAGAGAACCGGCCAATGTGGCGCCAGCAGAAGAAGAAACTGCGCCGACCAAAGTGGTCGATCCAGTTACCCTGAGATATCCGGATGTCTCCAAACCCGTTGACGAATAAACAACGGTAGAGCCCGACGGACTGCCGCCAGTTGAGCCTATTGTAATGGTCGAGCCGGCACCAGCATCCGTCAGGGTAATACCGGAACCCGCAGTTAATACTCTTTCCTTCGTTAAGCTATCATCGGCGGACAACACCACATATTGAGCATTGTTGGGGGCCGCAGGAACGGACGGCGGCGGTGACGGAAGCGGGAGTGCTGCAGAAGCCGTAGTGACGGTCCCCACCAGAGTTTGCTTTTTCATCTGGCCGCGGATGCGGAAAGTGCCCTTGCGTGCTTTTATGCACTCGGCACTAATTTGAAACTTGTGTTCTACCTGGCCAAAATAGTAACGCGTGTCGTTGTAGGTGCGGGCGATTTCATAAAACTCATCTCCATATTGAACAAAGTCCCCGACTCGCACAAATAAGTTTTGATCTTCCGTTAATCTTTTCCTATTAAAATTAATCGTGAGCTTTGTTTGGTACTCATACCCGTAGCGCTCGTTGGTCTGCTCATTTTCTACTGTAACATATGCGTATACACGAATAGGGGGCAGTGTGACCTTGTCGACAGCTTCCCCGTACAAAGGATGATAGTTTGAATCTTTTAAACTAACGGGATAATACGCAACAGTCTGGCCTACGACGCGCTCAGCTAATTCATCATTAACTTGCTTTACTAAATCACGTTCTTTCCTCCCAAAGAACATGGGGGGAGGCGCTGCTGTGGGTTGATCCCACTTATTTACTGGATCTGCCATTTAGTTACCCCGTTTAAAAGCCTACTGCCTACTGACGAAAGCTCATGGTAACTAGATAGTTTGCAGAGTATCTTACTCCCGGGTTGATCGGTTTCGCAGGAACATCTGTATATTGACGACTGTGCAGTACATACCATCTTCTACCATAGCCTCTCCGCTACCGTTATCCGACGCCGACGGAGCCAGACCAGTTCGAACCACTAGGGGAATTAGTTTTCACATCATTAATACCAGTGGTGGCGATACCGGTAAGCCCCGCAATTAGCGAGCAATTATCAGAACCGCTTAAAAATAGTTGTGTTAACTTAAGCTCAAGTCGCACTGGGCCCGAGCCACTAGTCGGAGGCACCTCTAAAAATCGATTGCCAGAGCCCGCATTTGTTTCGATGCCTGCGACTCCGCCGCTAGAAAAACCAATTCGAAGGCTGTTATTAGCGCTGTCCATATTAGACACCACAACCCAAGAAGTAACGCTTGGGAAATCTACCTGCGCAATGTCCCGGGCCTGGATGCGACAGTTAATGCTCCCCGACGCCCATGGTTTCCCACTGACCTGATAGGAACCAACATTGTGTAATCCCACCGTATATTTCGTAAAATTTGCCATTACATTTCTCTCCGTAAATAATTAGTTCCCAAATTTGGGTTTAACAAAACATTTTTCACCGCTTACGCCTTTCTAGCTTCTGGCGCGCGCGGATTGCCTTCTTTCTCTTTATCTTTCTTTTAACTGAGGGCTTTATATGATGGCTTGTCTTTTCTCTATACGTTTCTAACACTTTGGCGTTCTTAACTTTTTTCACAAAACGCCTAATAAGCCTTTCGATCGGCTCACCCCGACGGGTTTCTACACTAACATTTACACCCACAGTTGCCTACTTTCTTTCTTTTAATTCGCCCATGTGGGCGCCCCAGTTGCGACCGACGGATCCAAATAACCCATCTATATTAACTCCAGCATCACCGGGATCTACATTAGATAAGGGAGACGCCTGTTGCGCAGCCGTAGTTTGGGCTGGCGCGGGAGTGGTACCCTCAAATAAGTCTATGCCATTATATGCATCTTGGCCGATGGCTTCCATCAACTTATTTTTTTGTTCTCGTAATTTGGACGATCTCTCGCTTTTAAAGGCGTTCCGATTCATTCTTTCCAAAACAGGATTTGACTTGGGTTGGGGCAATTCTGTTGCAACGGGGGCCATCCCGCGGGCTACCTCGCTGATGATTCCAGAAAGAACACCATCTTCGAACATTACTTCTTTTATACATTCTCTAATAAGAGGCTTTAAAATTGTTTTTAATTCTGATTTTTTCATTTAATACCCGATAATACCTTCCATCGATTCAGTTGGCGCGCCTCCACCAGGCCCTCCGGGATGGGTGCGCTACCACCGCTGCCGCCAGAGGCCTCGCGGTCCTTGAGCATTTTCGTAACAAGATCAAAGAGCTCTTTCTTCTTCTCCGGAGATAGGGCCCTGATTCGATCACCTAGCTCTGGGCCGGTCGAGGTCGCTTCGAGGCCAAGGAGATCTTTGAGTTTCTGTAGGTCTTCTGGAGATAGGGCCTTGATACCATCGTCCAGTGATCCCGGTGGAACTGCCGCGTCCTTTTGGGGCTCTCGCTTCCGAGTTGTCGAATACGTTACGGGGGGCGGTTCACCAGAAGCGCCTTCGCCACCGCCGAACCTGCCGTGTTTGTCCTTGGCGCCGGTTAGTCCTCTGAATGCGCTTGTTATTCTCGAAAAAGGATTAAACTCTTTAAGAATTTTAGTGTTATTTGGCTTTTTCTCCATAGCAACCGCACACTCCTTATCTAATTCCAGACAATACTTTCCAACGACTGAGAGTTTTACCCTCGGCTAGCTCTCTTCGGCCGGCGTCGGATACAACATTCATCTGAGCCAGCGCATCGATAATCTGCTCTTCCTTCCCTTGTAGCTCACCAGATTTCTTAGCTGCACGGGCAACCAGTTTTTGAAGATCCGCTGTATCAAGCTTTACTCTCTTAGACTTTTTCAACTTATTGATAACAAGCTTCGCCAGCGCCTGGGTGGTGGCCGAGTCGACGCCAATCTCTTCATCCAAGCTTACTAGAGTTTTATCAAAAACATAATAAAATTTCATAACTGTGCGCGTTATAACTCCTGTGCGCCTATTTCTGCTTTTTCTGTTGGGCCACCTCTTTTTCAACTTGGCCATGGTGAGCGGCCCGAGTTTCTTTTCTTCCCATCGCATTCCTCGAGAGCCTTCCATGGCGTTCTCGAGGGCATCGGTCTCGACCTCCTCTCCGCCTTCTTCGGGGGCACCTTCTTCGTCGGCGCCACCTTCGTCGGGGGGCGGAGTGTCGTCGCCGGGTGGGCGCTCTTCCTCGGGCGGCGGGGGGCTGAGCTCCAGCAGAATTCCGGTGCTGACCATTCTCTGCAACATTTCTGAAACCTCTGCTGCAATTCTGTCGTCTCCAACTAAACCATTAGACTCCACTTTAGAGAATAGTTCTATGTATTCCTTTGACATCTCGGGGTTGAGAATTCTTGGCGAGTAGAGTTTTATATCGTCGTCGTCGTAGCGAATTAAGACTGGTTTAATTCTGGATTTTTCTTCGGGTGTAGAAATATCACCGGTCTTAATAAGTACCGGGACCAATTGGTTTACAATATTAGTGTTGATGTTTGTATTGTTGATATCTATGTTATTTTGAATCAAAATATTAACAATATCTTGCATAAACTGTCGCTGATCGACGTTAATCTCGGTGTCCCGATCATCAATGTTATTGATAATATTCGTTACGTTATTGACTGTTGTATTGTTAGATGTTATCTGCGTGAGCTGCTGAATCAGATTAACTAAAACATCAACATCAATATTTGTTGTTTGAGTGATATAGGTATCACCACCGCCGGGGGGAGGCGGCGGCGGGGGTGGTGGCTTTTCGCCGCCTTCACCCTCAACATCTAAGAAGCCGTCGACCATATTCTTCAGCACGGACATCCGGGAGCCGCCCATCTTGCCTTTACCCTTTTGGCGCATACCAAAGGAAGCCAGAGCGGCAACTAACGCCCCAAGACCAAGAGCCTTGAGAACGGGCCCAAGAAGGGATCCTAAACCAGTTAAGAACTTATTCTTGACTGTATTGGCGGCCATACTCTTGGTCCCTTTAACTTTTTCATTAATGAACTTAGTAACGTTCTTTTCAAAAACTCCCTTATTCAGGCCAAAAAGCTCTTCTCCTGCCTTCGCCGTTCCTGTACGGGTGGCCTGTCCAAAAGTCTGCAGCGGATCTAAGTTTTGACTTATCGCGTCCTGCAGCGCGCCGGGGCCGCCCTTTGACATCATCGAGGCACCCAGCAATTTAACCACCATTGGGTACTTAGCCAGCTCTCCTAGGCCAGGACCGCCGGCCTTGCCAAAATTCTCTAACGGCGTCATGCGGCGAACAACTCTAATAATGCCTTCGTTAGGCTTAACTTCGCCTAATTGCAGGACATTCGTAACGCTTCGAAGCTGGTCGGCTTCAGTAGGGACGGTCTCCATATCTTTGAAGCCCTGTAAGAAGTTTTGAAAGAAGTCAGAATCCGCCGCAAAGCCTGCGGCTAGGCAGGCAACACCTGCGGCTGCGAGACCCAAGGGTAACTGATTACCGTAAGCCGCAATAAAGTTTTTAGACACCGACCCTTGTTTGGCGCCCATGGGCTCTTGCTCTTCCTCACCGCCTCGACGAGGGGTGGGCCCGACAACCTCTTCATTAACATAAAAATTCTTATCGCTCATGGCGAAGTCTTGATAATAAATTACCAAAGCTCTGAGAACAGCAATGATGGTGTTGGCTCGGTCAACATCTAATTGACCGTTTTCAAAGTCTTTTACAACTTTATCGTATTCCTGCTGCAGCTCTGCGGCATGGGCCTTGAACTCACCACCCTCATTGTTAGGGAACTGAGCCTGATTGAGAGAGGAGTACATAGAGGTAAGAGGATCATACTTTAGCTTCCCTAGCCAACCCTCAATTTGCTTCTTTGCATCGTCTTTTAATTGATTTCTTTTCTCAATATCAAAAGTTTCTTCACCACCGAGAAGAGTGCCGGCGCCGCCGCTAAGAATTCCAATATCTTTAACGCCGGCGTAAACATCTTTTACTTTTTGCATGAAGCCCTTGGGGGCCTCCGTTCCGGTTGCTTCGCGAAGGTCGTCGAGGATCTGCTGGAGAGCTCCCTTATCTAGGTCCTCAATCTTCTCCATCGTATACCCAAGCTTTTCTAATTCTTCGCCTTCGGGGTCGATCTCTTTAATCTGCTTGACGAGTTTGCTTCTTCCGAACATGCCGAAAAGTTCTTCAAGCTGTTCCTCTGTTAAAATAACACCCTGAGATGCAAACTCTTCGCGAATTATCTCTTTTATTTCGCTCTCGGTTAACAGTTGTCGATTATTCATCCCTTTCTACTCCTCTAAGATCTCGTTCAAAAGATTAACAATTTTGTTCTTTCGGTGCACACTTTCATTCACGAGCTTACTTTCAGAAAGCGACATAAATGCATTAGGGGTTGAAGGCTCTGAAACAATATCAAAAGAGATCAGCTGAAAGTCGTCTTCCACAATAGTCTTGCCCCCCGACTCGGTCACTGAGCCCATCCCACGCGAGGAAATCCCGATCTTCACGTCCGATTCAACAAGAGAGCGAAGGATTTGACCCGCAGGCGTATTGAGAACTTTACATTTTCCCATTACACTGGCCCCCTCCATCCACACCTTTGTGATCATATGAGATACGTTAGCTAGGTTGATGATAGAAGACTCCGGGTGATCAAGTTCCCCCAGAGCACGATTATCTTCCACCACACTTGCATACTTTTTTACTTCGCGCTCTAGAATCCCTTGGGGATACATGCGGCCATTGCCGTTTTCGCACTCGGCTTCTTGAAGTTTGCCTGAAAGCATCATACCACCTTCGCGAACAAACCTCTTCTCCGCTTCCGTCAGTAAATCCTGACAGACGCCGCCTTCGCATAGTTCATAGTATTCTCGGAGAAGTTGGGGCATTGTTCGTTTAAAACTCCTCTTCCTTCTCCTTGACTTGGGCTGTAAGTGGTGCCAGTATGCCCTGAAGCATTTGGAGAGTGAGTCGCGGCGACCCTGATGCGCTCAAGTGGTCCGCGACAAGTCTTTGAATTTGCTTTTCAGTTTGCACCATGTCCGCAGCGCCGCCATGGCCAGCCATCTTCTGCACGGCAGCCTTCCCGGCCCCGGCGAAGCCTCGTAGGGCTGTACCGAAGCCCTCTTCAAGCTCTTGCGCGTGACCACACGACTCACAACGATTCACTGTCTCGTTCAAGAAGTATCTCGGATCAATTCTTTTTGTATTCTTTCTACGTGTCATAATATTATTCCTTTAAAATAGTCAACTGCCGGAGCAGCAACGTCGAACTGGTTGGATCATCCATTTTTTCATGATTGCTCACCTCCTTTGTGAATCTTAAATCTGATTCCATAATCTTCGACCAACATACTTAAAAAGTATGATGTTCCAGCACTGATACAACCGCACATAAACGCAGTTACTGCACCTGAACCAAAACTAAATAGTTCAGTATATGGACTTACGCCCCAAAGAAACACCCCAACCCAAAATCCCATACACAAATGACAATGGAACAAACGGCCGAAGCCCCACATCGATTTGCAAGCTGGGCGGATCTTATTAAAGATGTGGCCGTGGACTATAATGAATGTCATGCCATAAGCGGCAAGTATAAAATGTATTAATTCCATTTAGTATCGGTAGCGTAACGGATAGTAATAATACCCAGGACGCATAGATCCCTTCTCCGCATATTGCGGGACTTCTCCGTATTCCGTAGAATCTTGGTCGTCGGGGTGAGTATACATGTCTTCGAGCTCTTTTTCGTATTCATCTGCAATGCGTTCGGTGCCGGCTTCGTGCTGTATAAATTCAGAAATCACAAAAACAGCCGCCTGAAGAGCGTTGATTTGTTCGTTGGAAAAAAGGGCTGCCTCTAAGGAACGAAAGATATTTCCTCCCTGAATGCTGCTGCGATCTACAACGCCTTTATCTGAGAGCATCTCCAAAAGGCGATTCTGATAATCATAAACATCTTCTGTGGCTGTCGTTTTGGGGAAGGTTACAACTTTCATTTGTTCGGGCATTACCGCAATATCAATCTTTTTATGATCCATGATAAGCAGAGATCCATCAAGCGCTTTACGAGCGTTGAGTTCTACGGTTGCTTGCGGACCTCCAATCTTAATCTTAAGCATTTAGGGTAAGCTCCTGCACCAATTCTTGTGTCTGTAAAACCTTGTTAAGACGAGCCTCAGTAAGCTCGTGCTTACGAAATCCGTCTAGGTACTCCACAACTTTATTTACTTTTTGCGAGATGAGGGGTTCCAACTCGGCTTCGGCCGCTTCACTAAGTAAGCCCTTAAGCCTGTATATTTCTTCATTGAGGTAGAGCCGTAGCTCAAACCCATCATCTGCAAAACTTGTAACATAGAGATTGAGCAACTCTTTTTGCTCCCGTAATAGATCGCCGTATTTGTCGTTAAACTTTTTAATGAACGATCGATATGTTAAATTATCAATTGATTTTAAATTACGATGTGTTGCCGAGGACTTCTGCGACATATGGTCAACAAGAGCTTGTTCAAATAAAACTTTTTGTTTTACCGAAGATCTTTTATTAAAAATAGAACTTATAGAAGCCAACGTTTTAAAGTTAGGAACAAAATTAGACCAAACATGCTGACCTAAACTCTTATTAATGGCGGCGATAACTTGTGACTGAGCAGCAAACAAAATTTTGTCATTCACGTTGCTTCGCGCAGCTTTAGTTTCTTGCAAAAGCCTCTCCGCAACTGCAGGTTGAATATTTCGTGTTTCTAATATAGTGTTATACAGTTGCATCTCTGTATATAGAGTAGTTCCTTTTGCAAAATGTTTCTTAAGAATTCCCACAGCGGCCGCACTTCTCCTGTGTTTGTTACTCACCGTCGATTTTGTGACCTCTTTTACGAGCGCCTCATAAATAAAAGCCGTATTGCGTTTCTTATTATGTTTCATCCTTTTCTGCCTCTTTCTTATCTAATTGGCTTATAAGTCTACGTACATCCGCCGTGTTCTCAAGTAGCAATGCCTCATCTTTATTATAAATAGATCCATCATTCTCTTCTAGACTAACTAACGCTCTAAGATCAGGAAGACCCACTCGACCAACAGAGTGTCCTACCCGCGATCTATCGCGGCTGCGATATGTAACAGCTTCGGGAGCAGCGGTGCTGCGAAGGTTTCTGCGTCGGGGGCCTGGATTGTTCGTCCGGCGGCCGTCGGCACGGCCATCTTTCCTGTTATACTTGCGGCTTTTTTTGTAGTGGCTTGTATGCTTCGGATCATCCTCTCGGCGCGCGGGGGCGGTCAAAAGAGCCGATTCATCGCCGCCGCCCAGGTCTTCTCCGCCGCCCAGGTCTTCTCCGCCGCCGAGGTCTTCACCCCCGCCAAGGTCGCCCCCAAGGTCGCCCCCAAGGTCCCCACCAAGGCCACCGCCGCCGCCCATTTCTTCGGCTGCAGCCCCTTCGGCCACACCCTCAAGGGCTTGCTGATATTTCTTATCATAAAAACTTTCACGCTGATTGCGCAAGAACTCTTCGTCAGAGAGACCCAAAATATTTTTGGCAAGCCAGCGCTTACTATAAACTCCCTCAGGAACAGCATTAGCAATATCAAACTTTGTTCTCATATACTCAAGTTGCTGGAGTTCCGCCAAACGTGAAGGATTATTCAGAGCTAATTTAAAACTTACCAGGTCTTCGCCACGGAAACCTATAGTATATAAATGTACCACCGCAATCTTTTCAAGCTCTGAAATTAAAGCGCGCTGTAGCCTTTGGATTGTTCGCGCGAAACGAATATCCTTTTGGGCTAATGTGCTTTTATCTTCGTTATCTCCCTCAAGATTCGTAAGGTAAGACTGAGGGACCTTCAAGGCTGAGAAGAGCTTATCCCGCAAGTACTTTACATCTTCGATATCGTCAAGAGACTTGGCGCCGGGGAGAGATGTGATCTCCGACCCCACGCCCCCTCTCATGGGAATGAAGTAATCTTCTTCCAGCGACAAAGGATTATAGCGCAGATCCACTCTTCCGGTGTTGGCGTTAATCATTTGGTTTCGCTTCATTTCGGTTTTAACCTTTTCCATATATTGAGGAACATCTTGAGGTGGGATGTTGCCCACATCAATTTTGAAAACCCGACGTTCGGGAGCTCGAACGACTCGGTAGGCAATCATGGCATCCTCTAAAAGCACAAGCTGTCTCCAAATCCGACGACCCGGATCTAAAACAGAGGTGCCGTAGGGGCTATATTTATCATTACCTAGAATCCGGAAGTGTGCGACCTGCCAATCCTCAAAAGTCATACCGGCGCCGTTCCACTGGAACTGCACATAGTTTGGATTTGTGGGGTCTTGTCCCTCTAGCCGTTCAATCTCTTGCGCCGGCAAACCAATAACCGATTTTACCCCCATCTGTTCATCAACATCTAGGTATAGATAGAAATCTCCATACTTGCACATAGACCGAGCCCAGCCAAAGCAATTAAACTCAAGGTTTAATGCATCATAAAAAAGAGCTTCCAAGATTGTTTTAATTTCTAGGTTGAGGCAGTCGATTGTTAGGAGCTTATCGTATTCGTTCGAGGTGGTCATCTCATCAGCGTAGATATCAACGGCCGAAGCGATCTCGGGCATAAACTCCATCTGATCAAAATCTTGATACCTCTCTCCGCGATTCTGACTCCGCATTGCATGCGAAGATAAAATATTATAATTCTGAGAGAGGTTGTCGCTAGCGCGCTTAAACTCTTGGCCGCTCAAAGAACGGAATTTATAACGATATTTATCTAAAGAATTGCGGCGCTCTTGCCGTGCGATTTGTGCACGGTAATTTACAATAGGGCCCGAAAATAATCTTGTGAGTCTCTTAAATAATGGAGAGTCAGGATTTCGAGTATTGTTTCCTTTTTTTGCTGCCATGAGTTATCCTTTTATTAAAGCTATGTATTGTTCATTATACATTGCCGCGGCTGTGCCTTGCTGTGTTTCTTTAGTTATCTTATGTTCGCGCTGACCTGGAATTGTAGTGGAGAGCGTAGTGTGGGATGTCGAGATGGAAGACAGAAACTGTTTGCTGTACTCTACACCCTTTTGGCTCTCTACGATCACCGTGTCGCGGACCCAGCATCCAATTGCAAACGAGATAACCAGATCATCATTATAGCTCCTCATTGCTTCCGGCCGGCCGTTGTGCCAAATAAATGTTTTCATCTCAGCCAGAAGTCGGTTTGAATTAATTTTAATTAGTTTATTTCTCATAAACTCTTCCATCTTGGCCACGATAAGGGGCCGCGTTTTAGAGGAGGTGGTAAACCCGGGGATTGCATTTGTTTGCCATTGAGCTGTAATAGGGTCCACGTATTGATGATCGCCTTTAGTAGAATGATATAAGTTAGGATACCCTTTATCTATCAAGTTTTTAAGTACTGCGTAGCCTATGTTGTTGTTTTCTATAACCAACATAGGATTCCCGTACTCCGCAGCCACATTATATAGGATATCCGCGAACTCGTCGGGGTTCGGTTTCCCCACATACTCGGCAACAACCTCCAATGATTCAAGTTCAAATATGTGGAAAGCGCTATTATCCTTGCCGTCGCCTCGCGCAACGTCTGCCACGATGAGGTGAGGCTTCTCGGGGTCATATCGCTTCCAGATCCAGTAGTTCCTATCGAATCCGGTGCGGTATTCGGGAGACGCGACTCTCTCTAGATACCACTGTAAGTCGTCAGGATGGATAACCGTCTCGCCAGAAACGTTGAAGTTGCACTGAAGCTCTTGAGCAATCTGGCGCTTAGACATGTTCATGGTTTCTTTTTCAAACCAAGCTTTGTCGCGATCTGGATGCCTATCCCACATCAGCGTGGTCATATAAAAATCATTGGTGCCGGTCTCGGCCTCGATGCACGTTTGGTGAAACCAGTTACCAACACCATTAGGTGTCGAAAGCGCAATGCACCGACCCCCTGTCGACAGGGTGGGATATAGAGCAGCCCACAACTCACCGAGCTTTTCAACGTGAGCAGCCTCATCGACTACCAATAAAGAAAGGGCTTCAGAACGACCTGTATCGCCGGATGTTGATGCGGCTTTAATTTGTGATCCGTTCGAAAGTTCAAATGAAGTCCGATTATCTACTATGATCTTAGAAATTTGCATCCAATCGGGAAGATTTTTAATAATAGCTTTAACTTTTCGAACGAGATTGGTGGCTGTTTGCAGCTTGGTGGCCACAATAAGTATGTTTTTATCGCGATGAAAAAGCATTAACCATCCGATATAGGCAGCAGTGATAGTGGAGATGCCCAGCTGCCGGGCCTTCAGGATAACATTAAAGCGATAATCGTTATAATCTTTTAGTAACTGGTTCTGATAGTCAAACGCCTTAAACGAAATTAAGCCTCGCTGAGGGTGGGAGATGCGGCAATAGCTAGTCGTGAAATGCACCGGGTCTTTCCCGGCTTTAACGACTTCCCTTAGTATCTCCTCCTTTGTAAGAGCATTTGACATATCACCCCTTAGCTGCCTTTACCTGGGTTGACCCAGCCCGCCTTAGGGGTTCGCTTTTTGCCGGGGCCCAGGGATAGCCACGCTTTTATTGATTTATCTAAACGGTCCTCAGAAGACGATCGATCTACTTCATCAACATCTTTGAGGCCGCCGATTTTATAATCGCAAAAGGCCTGAACATCCGTGCGGTAGTTAGACATACGTTGAACTAAGATATTATGCTCCCCATCTATAGTAAGAGTGAGGGTGTCGCCAGTAATTGCTTTGTATTCCTTCTTTAAAAATTTAACAATATCCTTAAGCGTTGAAATAATAGAATTCTCAAAACCTTTGTCTTTTACATCTTGAAGTCGAACTTCTGACTGATAAGTAATGCGTAAGATTGGACCCAGGATTCTCACCTTGAAGCCATCTATCACCCGGCGGTCTAAAATAGGATCGCCCTCTTCGCGTGATAAGCCCACTTCTGCATCAGAGCCGTCGTACGCATTTGCAGCGGCCTGGTTGATTCCTTTAATAATATCGTATACTGTTGCCATTTTTTATTCCTCTGTTACGGAGCCGGCCAAGTCAGCCATAGCTCCTCCTGCAGCGCCCCCTTCTTCCTCGCCACCAAGTACTTTAGCTAACATGGGAGCAAGTGCTTTAGATAAAATTTCCATAATCTTGGGGTTCTCAATTATAAATTCTACAACTTTGGGAGCTATCGACGCCAGCATGCCTTCAGATAATGGATAACTTTCTTGCAGCTGTTCCTCGGCCTCGATTCCATGAACCTCTTCCAAGATAATCTCTTTCAATCTTGATTTGGTGACTCTCATTATCGCTTTCCTATATAGGCATACTCTTGCGCAACAGCCGCCATTTGTGCCAACTGCTCTTTAGCTTTATCGTGCTCTTCAGTACCGGGTTCGTTGGACTGTTTTTGGTGAAGAAGATGCACCATCACTTTCTCCAGCTGTTTCAGACTCGCGGATAACTCTTGTGCAGATTGCAGTCTTAAGCGCGAAGAGGCAAGCGATTCTTTGATCTCTTCTCTAATAATATTGTGCAATTGCGCAGTGCTAATTTTCACTATTTGGTCTCCAACCGTCCAGCCATCTCTCTTCTCGGCCCTCGACCCACGCTATATAACAAGGATGACAGCACTCAAATTTATTCATATACAAATCATCTTGGGGATGAAAAGAATATGTCTTACAAACAGGACAAGTCCGATTTGTGTCTCTAGTAAGTAGTTTTTTGTTTATTAAAAATCCATCTTGTTCTACTTTGTCGTTTGTTTCAGCAATCTTAGAAAACTTGCGCTGTTCCTGCTGAGATTGAGCAATGTAATCTTTCTCTTTATCCTCGTCCCAAAAACGTCGAGGATTGTTAATTGCTTCTTCGCCATACTTCTGCGCGATGGCCTTTTCTAGTTTGGGGATATAGTTAGGATCTTTGTCGGACATTTTTAGCCCTTATTTTCTAGTGCTTCTACCCGGGCCAGAAGACTATCGTTCTCAGCTTTAAGTTCTTTTACCGAGTTTACAAGTGCAATGATAAACGAGCGGTCATCAGTTGCATCCGGGACGAGCTCATCACTTAATAAAACGTATCGTTTTTCCGTCTTGCCGTCTTCATTAATATACTCTTCTTTTTTGCGCTGACCGTTCTCGTCATAATCATAATCAGGTCCCATTGTCGTAAACTTGGGGTGTACGTCATAAGCCTCTTCGGCAATAAATCCTATCCCTCCTGTCGGCGGAAGAGGCATGTCCTCGGGCCACGTCGATGGATTTGTTTTATGAATATAAGAAACGGTCCGAAGTTTGAGTACCTCTGGGAGTCCTAGTTCATCATAAGTCTTGATATTGCCCTTTACTTTTCGTGTTGAGGTAATTTGATAGAGCGCATTGCCGGCGACGTAATACTGAGTATAGTAGCCGAGGTTGACGCCCCAGCTAAGCATCTCCTGATAAACGTAGCCAGTAGTTCGTATATTTCCATTCACATCTAACGGATAGGTGGGAGTAGAATCTCCTATACCAACCATATCATTGTCGGCAATATAAAGAGGGCCGGTGGCGGTCCTATACCCCAATTCCAGGTAGCCGTCATTTGTGCTGATGTTGCCCCAGTTGTCGCTATTGTAATCCCTGATAATCAAGCCATATGTTGCATTACCTGATTTAACCTCTATATAGCCTCCGCCGGTGTTTTGTATTATTGTGCGACCGGAGTTGGTTCCAATAAGCCCGTGTTCTGCGCTTGACGAAAGTGCCCCAATAACGTTGAGACTTTGATCGGAATTTACAACAAGGCCTGCGCCGGCGTTCGTATATAATCCGATAGAGCCTGTAGCGGTATCGTTATATATGAGGAAATTCGAATTTGAGGTGGAGCTAAAGCCCAAAAATCCGGTTCGGGTGGTGCCATTAGATTGATACATCTGGATGCCGGCCGCCGTACTGTCACCGTCGGTTGCGTCGGCATCGGTGAGGTTGATCCAACAATCGTCGTGATCAAGTTCCAGTACAGAACTCGGCGCAGTATTACCAATTCCGACGCGGCCGGTGGTAGTAATTGAAAGGGCTTCTCCAACAGCAGTTTGTAGCCCAAGCGTTTTGACGGCAGCTTGGCTCCCTAGTAATACCTTATTACCGCTGTCGCTAGCAACTGCGATGCCGTTAACTCTTAAATACTGGCCAGTGGCTATGTCGATATCTGCAGAGACGGTGAGATCTCCGGTAATGGCCAAGCCTGCAATTGGCGTTGCGCCCATGAGGCCGACGCCGGTTGAGTCCATCTTGAATCGCTCGCCTCCGGCGCATGTATAAGTTTGTGTGTTAGCACCGAAAGTTATCTTAGTGTCGGTGTCGCCAACGTGAATGATATCAGTTGCAACATTTAAATTTACAGCCGTTAGGTCACCACTGGCGTCAATATCTACAGCCGTTAGGTCACCACTGGCGTCAATATCTACAGCCGTTAGGTCACCACTGGCGTCAATATCGCCCGTAACAGCCAAACCTGCAATTGGCGTTGCACCCATAAGGCCGACGCCGGTTGAGTCCATCTTGAATCGTTCAGAGGCGCCACATGTATAAGTTTGTGTGTTAGCACCAAAAGTTATCTTAGTGTCGGTGTCGCCAACGTGAATGATATCAGTTGCAACATTTAAATTTACAGCCGTTAGGTCACCGGTGGCGGTGATGTCGCCCGTAACAGCCAAGCCTGCAATTGGCGTTGCACCCATAAGGCCAACGCCGGTTGAATTCATCTTAAGTCGCTCAGAGGCAGCACATGTATAAATTTGTGTGTTAGCACCGAAAGTTATCGTAGTGTCGGTGTCGCCGGTGTGGATGATACCAGCGTCTGCAACATAGAGGCCGCTAGTAATTCCTACAGTACCAACGACATCAAGGGCATTAGTCGGAGTAGCATCAGATCCAATATTAATACTACTTGTTGAATACGCGTTAGATGCGTCGATTGGTGTAAATACATCTCCGGACTGGGCAGCTGCGGTCGACAAAATCAGTTCGTCATTAGCATTAATTGCTATAAAACTGCCGGCACCCGCTGCACTTCCACTCGTTACTTCTTGCCCCAAATTGTCGACAAGAAAGCGAAGAAGCCTTCCTCTAGATTGTGCCTGTGAAAAAGTCATTTAACTATTTCGGTCGATATTGCAAATATTCCCAGAGAGGTGAGCGTGCCAATCCCGAAGCCCAAAGCAACCAAAAGCGGATCCTTACCTGGTTTTTGCTTTAAAACGAGCTCGGTTAAGCGATCGTTCTCTGCGACTTTGAGAATCATCATCGACTCGTACTTATCCTTCCAAGAATGAATCTCTATATCTTTAAAGTCCAGCTGCAACTGGAATCGCTCCTGCTGTAAATTAAGCTCATACCCAATTCGTAAGTCACAAGATGCATTTTCGAACTTTCTTTCCACGGCTATTTTTGCAGCCGCGTCTAAAGATAACAACACCCCATCAAAAGGTGCGGGCTCGCCGGCCTTGAGCGATGTCACATCAAATTCCGAGGCGGTTTCGGGTTCATCCGCCAACACAACCGCGGGGCAAACCAACAAAGAAATCAAATAAAGTGATAATATTTTTCTAACCATTTTTCAATCCAAACGCCTCTGCTATCTCTCTAGCTAATTTTTCAGGATCATTATAGCTTTCATCCACTATTCTTTTAAGTTCTGCTTCTTTTTGTTTATCGAGCGTCTCGCCTCTTGTGGCAAAATCTTCCTCTAATTCAGCCATCCTTTTCTGGTGTTCTTTCAACCTTTTGTTTTTCTCGGCTACCTCTGTAGCATGGACACGAGCTAAGGTTCCCATTTCTTCATCATGAGCCTCGCGCTTCGCATCTATTAAATCTAACAGGCTGCCCATAAATGCTCCGTTACGCGTTAGAGCGCCAACAAGAGCGACAATAATGAACAACAAACCCAAAACAACTGCCCACCAAAATTTCTTGGCCCATAGCCAAACTTTTTTAGCAGCTAGTTTTAACTTCAAAAGCTTCATTAGTTATATCCTTTCAGGCGCGCGACCGCATCAATTACGGTCTGGCCGCCAATATAAACGCACGTAATAATTACCCAATCGCTAGAGGCCAAATCTGCAAACAGCAATAACCCCGTTGCAGTACTCCACGCCAACAGCTTACGAGACACGAGTTTGTTCAGTCCCTTATCTAGTATATGTTTCATCTTCTTTAACTCCTCTACTCTAATTAGAATGGAATTTAAAGTATGTCTAAACAACTTAAATACAAGCTCAAAAAAACCCTCAAAAAAGCTGAGTTTGTGCATGCTGATTTAGAATATCACGAAGAGGTCTCGCGCGATGCTCTGAAAGAATTCCAAGAAGAGATCGCGCGCTTAATTAGCATTCTCTCGGAAGAAGACAAACAAAAACTGCAGCGTGGGTTCGACGAAGAGGACGACGAGCTTGAAGAACCAACAGAACAACTGGAGGCGCCCGTTGACGAGAGTGACTGCACCGATGTTGTCCCTTCTGATACTCCTCCCGAAGAACCAGAAACTACCAGACCGAAGAACAAAAAATCCATAGCCCTTAAAAAGCTTTTCCGTCAGATAGCAGAACAGACCCACCCCGACAAGGTGAGAGCTAATGGATTTTCTAATAAAGAAGTAGAGCGCTTAGGGAAACTTTTCAAACAAGCAAGAAACGCATACGATAGCGATAACTGGTATGTCCTCTACTCCATTGCTATCGATCTAGACCTCCCAATAGATGATCTAACTGAGGATCATATTAATTGGATCATCGAGGATATCAAAAAAACTATTACTAAAATTGCCAGGATCTCGGATCTGACTGCGTGGCATTGGTATACGGGAGACGATGAGGCCAAGAAAAATACGCTTAGATTTTATTTCCAACAGGCCTATAGCTTTGAGCACCCAAGCTTATAAGCTATTGGCTTACCCTCGCATAGCCGCCAACTTTATCAATCGTAATTTCCATATCCACTATATCTTTCAAAGAATCAACATGGGAGATTAGGATCACTGTCTTAAAATACATCTTGATCAACTGAAGTATCCGAATAAACCCCTCCATGTTTTCAGCATCTAAGGCGGTGCCGGGCTCGTCAAGTATAAAAACATTTCCCTTAGGCAAATTAGAAATACTAAGCAAAGCTAAACGAATTCCCATCGCTGCAATCGTTTTCTCAGCGCCCGAACCCATTTCAATAGGCCTAGGCTCGTGGCGAGGATGTTTTATAAACACATCTAGTTTGCGGCCGCTCTCCTGAAAAAATACTTCAAAGTCTACTACGTTCGAAATAATCTTGGCAATCTCTTCGTTTATCACGGGCAAGCGCTTCTTAATGATATCATAGGCAATACCATTAGAATGGGTGCAACGCATAAATAAGTCATAAGCAGTATATTCCTCACGAATGTTTAAAAGCTCTGCTTTCTTTTCCTGCAGACTTATCACCTTTTGTTCAAGAGAGCCAATCGTTCTGTGGTGTAAATTAATATCTTCTTCGTGCTCGGTGATTTCATCTTTGATGGTATCTATATCGCTCTCAACTCGGTTTCTTTCTGAGAGCAGGTGCTCAATGTTTTTGATCAGTTCTTTCTTTTCCTCATAAAGATCGATCTTTTCGTTTGTGTCGAACAAATCATTTTTAAAGTTTTTAATCTTCGCATAAAGCTTTTCGATAGAAACCTTATTGTCGCGCTTCTCGATCTCTAAATTATTCTTCTGTATAACTACGTTGTTATAGCGATCAATTAACTGTATCATTTCAGAAGAGTTTACAGAAACTACCTTAGTTTTATAATCCTTGGCTTCCTCAATCTTATCAATGATTTCTACTTCTAGTGACGGCAGTTCAACTGCGGCCAAGTGGGCGTCGCGAATAAATCGACACATAGGGAAACTATTACCACATGGAACTTCATCTAGTAGTTCTAGCTTTTTACTCATAGTCTTATACTCATTGTCCATTAGGCGCGCGCGGTTTATAGTATCATCATATAGCAGCTTGAAGTGGTCATATTGTTTCTTCTGTTCTAATAAATCTTCAATATCAATAGTCGTCAGAAAATCATCATACTCTTTAAGTTGGGTATCATAATCAAGAATTTCTTGCTTAAGCTCAACAATATTAATATTGGTATCTTCTATCCTACTTTCGAGACTGGTACGTGCCTCTAATAATGCCTGGATGTCTAAACGTTCGGCGGGGATAGAATCTATTTGAGATGTGAAGTTAGCATACTCAGTTTCCAAGGTGGGCAATTTTTGTCGTAGGCCCATACATACAGCTACTTCTTTGTTAAGCTTCTGTTGCGCTTCATCTCTTTGAAGTTCCGCTATGGCGATATCATTATCGTAGTTGGCATCTCCAAGTCGCTTTAAGACCCCTTTAAGATCCGAACTATCCTCCTGGGCTAGCTTAAACTTTCTTTCAAAGATCTCTAAATCCAAGAACTTAGCTAGGATTTCCTTTCGGCGAGTCGACCCTTCTTTAATAAACGACAAATTATCGAGCTGGCTCGACATAGACGTAAGCAAAAAGTCCTCAGCTGTCCCAAAACGCTTCCGGATATGGGCGTCTGTGTCATTGCGCGTGGTGCCGTTGAGGCTAACATCTTCGCCAAGAACAGGGTCAAGGGCGCTAAAGTCTAAATTGGTGCGGGCTTCGTTGGTGACCTCTCCTTTGAGTTTCTTAACATACTTTTCTGAGGATCGCTCAATAGTATAGGTTTTATCCCCCACCTGAAGCTCCACGACGCCCCTACAATCATTCTTGTTTTGATTAATAATATTGTAGTTTTTGCGTTCGTTCTTCGACGTCGTATTAAACATCGTATAAAGCAGCCCATCAATAACAGAACTTTTGCCACTGAAGTTCTTGCCGAAAATACCGATGATCCCATTTAGGTTGGTAAAGTCTAGGGTATTGCCGGGGCCATAATTAAATAAATTGTCCCACTCAAATCGATTGATATTCCAATTGATGTTGCGAGCGACTTCCTCGGTTTCTTCGATCTTTGAATTATATTTTCTATTCAGTTCAAATACTCGTTCAAGAGTCTCTTCGGTCGGCTGATAGTCTACGAGGTACTCGCGGATTAAATTCTCCTGCACTCCCTTGTCGCGCAGGTTCTCTACTTTAAAGCCCGTACCAATATCAACGGTGCCTCGCTCCCCAGCCGCACGATTCAAAAATGTAATGCTCTCAGGCTCGAAGCGATGCTTCGCAACCTCTACGGCCTTGCGCATAACGTCCAGAGGCAAGTTATTGTTGCTCACGAGACGCAGGCGCGCACCAGCGGGGATCTTAGTCCCCCGTGGCATTCGACCTTTCGGCGTGAGTTCGATTGTTACGAATGGTTTAGGGTTAAGCAAAACATGGTGACTCACGCGAAATGTGTCTTTGTCTTCAATCTCCCAAATCAAAAATCCCTTGTCGTTTGTCTCGCCATGATTCTGCTGAACCGTTGAACCACAATACCTCACGCGCCCTTCGGTATCCAAGATCTGATTTGTCTTGTGAATATCTCCAAGCAGCGCATAATCATGACCACCGAAAATGCCCACGTCGTGATCGCCATGAGTCATCACCCAGCCGGTGTCGGTCTTGACGCCAGACACAGAGCCGTGATAAAGTGCGATGTTAATTCTCTCCGGATCACTCGGCATCACCCAGTTGTCTTCGTCAAAAACCGACAGAACGTTAAAGGCAATATCCGGGCCGACAAGGACTTCTCCGGAATTCTTAAGCAGATGTAGGTCCGATAGATTCAAAGCCTTTACAATCGGTGTGAGGGCGTCCTGGCGCGTACTATTCTTTAGGTTGCCGTCGTGGTTGCCCAAGATGATGTAGGTGGGCGCGATGCTGGCCAGATTTGCGAAGAAGTCGGAGCAAAGCTCAACGAACTCTGGTGAAATCTGGGTCTTTGTGTGGGCGATGTCGCCGCAGTGAACGATATAGTCTACGTTTTCGTTTCGTAGTGTCTCATATAATCGATCGAATACGATCTTATACTCGTAATGAAACTTTAAATTCTTTATGTGTGTGTCCGCTATGTGTGCTATCTTATACAAACAGTTATCCCCTCAGCTCTAGTACTAGTATACACTAAATATAAAGCGTGTCAAGTATTATTTATCTTGAGACAAATCGATACCCAAGCTTGGAATAGTTCCCATCAGGCGCCTGGGTGTCCCGGGGCCTGCTTCACTTGGGTCGGCAACAAAAGCGGCCTTCTCTTCAGGAGGGGGTTCATAAAAATCAGGCTGAATAGCAGAAGCTACATACACAAGATATTTAACCTCTCGGTTTTTGTCATCCCCGGGGGGCAACTCAAGCGCAGCCATCAATTTTGGAATTACTGATTTAACCGCCTTTGCTTCGGCATCCCACTCCCGTCGCTCGACGGCGTCATCTCCCCACACCTTGCCGATCTTTCTTTTAAGATCACGTCGGAAAGTCTTAACCAAATTGCGCGCTTCCTGATCGGCCGCATGAGAGATCTCGTGCTCTTCCATTTCATCCGGGGTCATGGCAGGATCGCCGCCGAACTCTTTAAGCAGCTCCTCTTTAATGATCGCGAGCAATCTGTGCTTGGCGATTCTCACTTCTTTTTCTTTTTTGGGGCGCTTCTCCGGCGCCGGGAATTGGTTAGTCCCTCGTCGACGCCCAGCGGAAGTGCATGGCCCGGGCCCTTTTTGATGTCCTGCTTGGCGCGCTTGCGCGCTTTCTTATGAAATTCTTTTCGGGTTTTCGGAGTAGGGTTATAGCTAACCTCGGAGTGTTCCTTCCCTGGCACTGTTGACTTGCCGCCTGATTGAGTGACTTCTTCCATCCCTCTGAAATCAAATGGATTGGGGCGACCGCCGGGTTGAGCTAACATTTGATCATCTAAAAGAGACTGAATATATTCAACCACCTCTACGTCGTCACTCAATCCAAGCTTTGCGGCCGCTTCATCGGCTGAATAACCATCGACGGCAGCGCGCTGAGCAAGTCGGTCTAACAAGCGTTGTTCGGGGGCGCGGCCTGCGGTGTGGCGCGGTTCGGTGGTAATGTCGCCTAGGCCTGGGCCAGCAGCATCGTCATCGCGGAACGGGCCCGGGCAGTTTTCAGAAAGGCTTGATAGCTCTTCCTTGATAATCTCTTTTAGTCTTTGTTTGGTAATTTTCATTAGAATCGCTCCCTAATCCAGTTGTCGACAAACTTACTGAGCATCCGGGGGCCCCACTCGGGACGCGTCCCAGGTTGTTCGTTCTGAAGTTGCACAAACTGTTCCATTGCTGCGGCAAGGACCTTCTTGGACTCTTTAATTTCGCCGCGCAATTGTCGATCATGATCGGCCCATCGATCCTCGAAGCCAGGCTCGTCAAGCTCTTCCTTGATAATCTCTTTTAGTCTTTGTTTGGTGATTTTCATTACTTTCTCCAGCGGCCCGTGCGGGCACCATAAGCAAGTCGATCGATTTCTCGTTGCGAAGGATCTCCCGAGAGACGTAAAGTTTCTTCATCATGGGGGTCCGGCGGGGGCTCTTCTGCTTGCATTTCCATTGCCTCTAAATCATCATCGCTGTAAAACGATGGATAGGGACGATTATCGGTGGAAATGTCGTTCTGCCTCAGATAACTTGCAGCCTCGGGCTCGTCCCCAAATACGAGGGCGCCAATGGTGTCCGGAATGTCGGGATCCCACAAAGGCCCCCATTGATTCCCGCGTTGCAAATACCTTTCGTCGGCGCCAACCCCAGTCTTCTCAATTACCCACACGCCTCCGGCGTCCGGGAGCGTCTCATTAAGCTTTGAATCCTCATCATCGTCGCGCCAGGACAAGCCGCCGGAGTCTGGAGAAACCAACGCGTCGCGGCGTTGCTGAGCGTGGCTGACCTCTTCCCTGATAATCTCTTTGAGTCTTCGTTTGGTAATTTTCATTTGTCTCTCCTAAAGCAGGGAGCAGTGTCCGACAACAAGACCAACAACAAGTGCGCCGGCGCTGTTTGCCGCCAAAACCACATACAGGGCTCGGGGAGCGCGGAGCAATAACAAATCCTTACTTAAGGCTAAACTGTCTAATAATAATTGTTTCATTTTATGTATTCCTTTATATTGACGAAACAAGCGTCAACAATAAATAGTTGTCGGGAGTGATAAGGGTCGCATTTTCCATGCATTCCTGAAAATGATCTTTGCCCATAGACCCCACATCCTGATTATCTCCAAGATCAACCTTCCAAACTTCGATATCAAAATCCAATAAAGTTTTGATAACCTCAAGTTCTTTTTTCTTTGCGTCCGGATCCAAAGCGATATAGACGCCCGCATCTTCTTTCACGATTTTTCGAAGCAAAATAGAATTCTGATTTAAAGTGGAACCAAGCAGAGGAACCGAGTTGCGCCCTGCGACAATTGCATCGAAGACACCCTCTACTAAGATGATGTCTGAACTCCAATCTACGAACAAGTCATTGAAGATAATGTTTTTACTCGCGGGAGGGTTTTTGTATTTAGGATAGTAAGCTCTGTCATAAGATCGGGAAACAAAGTAGCTCAGATCCCCTTCATCATCAAACGATGGAATAATGATTCTGCCCTCGTATTCGCCGCGGCTACAATAACCCATCTTCCACCAAATAATATCTTGCTTACTGATTCCTCTCTTTCGGAGATAGTTGCGCGCGGCAAATCCAGTAGGCGGAACGTCCCTGTTCGCTAAGGATACAAACCCTTCAGGCATCTCAAGTATTTGTTTTTCTTCTATTTTCTCGGCAAACAAATCTTCGAGTTGATCAAAATCAATCTCGGAGGTGAGATCTCTCCACTGCGATTTGTCGTGGTTCGCACCAAAACGGCGAACAACTCGATACAGGTTCTTACCGCGTGTATCGCATACCCAGCATTTGTAATAGCCCTTGTCGAGATTTACGGAGAACTTGCGTTTATGATGATCGCAGTAAGGACACTTAAAAAGAAACTCGTTGTTGGTCCGATAAAAGGACCCCAACACGTTAGTCAGTATTTTGAGCTTCTTCTCTTTCACGTACCCAGCCGGCCTTTGCAATTACGTAGCTATCCGACCGGTCAGCATAACCAGCCTTTGGATTTCCATGCCTTGTATATTGTACCTCAAAAGTATCGACGTTGTCAACAACAAACTGCAGTGCGACTGCTTTTGCCTTCTGTCCCTTCGGAACTTTAATGCCGCAAAGCTTGCGGGCCGATGTGGCGGCTAAGTACTTTGGCTCGGCTCCAAAAATATTATAGCATATCCACGACACAATGCCATTAATTTTAGACAACAAAGAGAGAGTCTGTGCTGAAGAGAATCCAGACCTAAAAGACTGAAGTGATTGTTCAATATAAACATGTTCTATAAAATATTTAGATCTGACGGAGTTGAGGACAACTTCCATCTCA
>Ga0080013_1001710_pt1 | contig 28117 bp, 38 predicted proteins | sample ETNvirenome_6_85_FD_69236 | JGI IMG/M metagenome (GOLD analysis project Ga0080013, IMG submission 69236) | Marine viral communities from the Pacific Ocean - ETNP_6_85 (SPADES assembly) (version 2) | ecosystem: Environmental > Aquatic > Marine > Oceanic | place: Pacific Ocean | collected 2013-06-19 | reverse complement strand
TCCACGATGTGGTTGAGGGAAGTTCTGATGTATTAGTCCACGCTTTGCAAGTGCCGCCACTTCAGTGTTATCACAATCAGTTACACGCTGCGGTGGTTCTTGCGCAATTGCGCTAGTCAACGATAATCCTATCGTCAAAACCATTGTTAGTAAAGTTTTCATCTGGTTTCTCCTTTAATTTCACCCCAAGTTTTTGTTCCTACAGACACTGGTACGTCAGGCGGTTGTCTTTGACTTTGTGCCGCAACAATTTTTGCAGGGACTTGGGGTGGTATTTGATTACTAAAGCCATCATAAAATAAAGTATCATCATGCGATGCGTACATCCAATAACCATAACCTGGAATTAAATGCTCTTGTGAAGCTAACATATCCTTATACTGATAGTTATGACGATCCCACCCCCAAATGGAATCAATAGTTTGATGAGAATACACTAACAACAATGGGTGGATCTCATTTTCTAAAGGTGAAACAATATTCCACCCTTCATATAAAATATGTATTCTCTTTTCCGATGCGACTCCTTGTTGTATAAGAGGTGCATCTACAAAAGACTTTAACCAAAAACCTTCACCCATCGCAAAACTATCTGCTATTGCATATCCAGTTGGATGAAAATACCAAACTCTATTATCCAACGCTGCATACATTATAGCATCATACCCACTACTAACAATACTATCATTAGTTACATGAGGTTGTAATGAAAAGCCAAGTAAGTTCCATCCTTCATACATTATAGGTATGATGGTTTTAATTTCATCATGGTCACTATGTGCCGACATAGTGGTTAATAATAATATTATAAATGTTATAACTATTTTTTTCATCTTTCTTTCACTGGATCACTCTTACCTTTTATCTTCTCAATACTTCTACCAGCAAAGTAAGCACCATAGACGGTAATCAGTAAGGTTTGGTATATAGGTTTGTAAGCATCGCTAATAGCAAACTTACCTATATTTCCATCTGTAACAGATAAGGTAGCAAACACAGTGGTTAGAAAGATAAGGGTTATCGGCCTTATGTTGGCCGCTAACCAATTCCCACTTTTCATGTCTGCATTCCATCTTTCAGTTACTTCCTTCTGTGCATCTGCTTCGGCCCTTACGAATAGCTCTTCTAGTTTTTGTTTAGCTGCAGCTTTCTCTTCACCACTAGTTATTAATTCATCTAAAATTTTACCAGCTTCTGGTAAAAGTTTACCAGCTAACCCTGTTAATACACCTATCATTCTTGCCCCTCGTCCGAAATTTCTGTATCGTTTTCTTTATGTAATTCCTGTATTTTTGCTTCTATACGATGAAGAATAGGTGCATAAATAAAATACTTAAGAATAACACCATAAAGAGCAGTCAACAAGCAGATAGCCATTGACGGCCCAATAGCTGCTGGATCATCCATGCTACCCAACATCAACACCAAACCAATCAAAACCCCCACTACACCAGCACTCATGCTATAACGACCGGCCATAAAAACAGTATAGGAGGCATCGTGAAGTTCATCGGGCAAAACATCCTTGCGTGTGAGTAAAGATAGTAGCGACACTATCTTACTTCCAGATGCTAGTAAAGCAAAAAAAGTTAAACCTAAAACAATAACTAATGATGGCACATTAACAAAAACTAATGGGGTTTCCATTGCCAGTGCCATCACTATAAATATACCTAAAAACCCACTTAATCGTTTAATCATAACACTTCCCCCCTTTAATCCAGCTCTATGCTGTCTCCATTATAATTATAAGTTTGTAGTATTCGCGATACGATACCGCTTCTTATACAATCTTTTTTACTAAACTCCATGTAATTAACACCGTCAATATCTTTTAAACGACTCCAAATATCATAAAAACCACTCTTAGTATAGTTTTCTCCATACTTATCACATTGCGATAAATCACCCTGTATGATTAATTTAGTGCTATCGTGAAGACGAGTAAGTAATGTCTTCATTTGCAGAGGCGATATGTTCTGGGCTTCATCTAATATAATATACATATGGTCTAAATTCAACCCTCGCATATGATTAATTACTCTAAACTCTATCTTACCATCATCAATAAATTTTTTAGTTTGATCCTTTCCAATAATCTGATAGAGTATCCAAAGTGCGCTTTCATTGTATAAAGTTATCTTGTCCATCAAAGTGCCAGGCAAAAAACCTAAAGCATCTTCTTTACCCACATCTACTGTAGGGTTTATAATACAAAGCTTGTGGTATGGATTACCTCTCGTTAATACATCTTCCATCGCCTTTTGAACGCCGATAAAAGTTTTACCGGTACCTGCCATACCATGACAAAGTACTATTTGTGAGTCTTTATCTCCTATAATATTGTAATAAAGTTTTTGGCTTTCGGTTTGAAATTCAATAGGTTGTACAAACTTAGGAATAGTAGCCAATAAAATTCTCCTATAGGATTTTAATACTTGAATACCCCCTTTCGTTTTTATTAATATTAATAACATTGTTAGTAATATCTTGCATACTTTCAATGTGCGAAATGATAAGCACATTATCAAATTTGCCTTTAAGGTATCCAAGTAGCATATTCATATGATTAATATTTTCAGAGTCAAGTGTGCCGAATCCTTCGTCAATAACAAAAAGATTGCATGTCGGAAGTAAGCTAATGTTTGATAATGCAGACCGAATTGTCAAAGCAGTCAATGTTTTCTCCATTCCCGAACCCAACTCAACTCGGCGGCGAGAGGTGCCGTCATCAATAAATATCATCAAGTCGTGAGCTTCGGTGTCCACTTCAAGGAAAACTTCAAAGTTTGTAACATTACTTAAAATCTTTCTTATCTCATTATTAATCAATGGAACTGCACGATTCATAATCATTAATGGAATACCATCATTACCAAAAGCATCCATCAATAATTCATGCAAAGCATACTTCTTTTCTATCTCTTTTAACACTTCAATGTTGCCACCCAAGTCAGTAATACGTTGAGTGATTTGACCTAACACCGTATTGTTCTTTGTTATGTCATCATTGTTATCTCGCAAGGATACTTCAGCGATAGCCAAATTACTTTCTATTTCCTGTAATTCTCTATCAACCTTACGGTTATGTTTAATGGAGCTTTCATTCTTCTTATATGTTTTTCGTTCTTCTTTATAAGAAGCTAATTTATTCTTTTCTAATTCTAACTGAAGCGTTATGTTTTCAATAACCACACCTAAGTTTTGCAACTTGGACTCTAAATCACTAACTGCCTTCTCACACTTTTCATATAACTTTTCTTCTTGAGGGAAGTTTTTATACTCACCTAGGTCTTGATGTTTATCTTCAATATCTTCTTCAAGAGATTTCTGCAACCTTTCTTCTTCTTGAACTATCTTTCTACTCTCAAAAGCTCCGGTTAAAAAGCTGCACTTCTTACACGTTTCATTTGTGTCAAACCAATCATGTCTACCAAGAATACCAACCTGTCCATCATGGTGACTAATCTTTTGCTGTGTAGCTTTAAGCTCCCATTGCAATTCTTTTAATCTATCATTGGTTGCATAGTATGTCCCTTTTCGGTGAACATACCCCCCATCTTTTGTATCTAGTTCATTAAGTTTAGTTTTGTTATCAGATAATTGTGAACGATACTCTTTATTTAAAGTGCTATTTTTATCTTGTTGTTCTTCTAAATCTTTTATATTGGCCGATGATTTATTTATATCAGCCTCAATAGGGGCTAAAGATCGCAAGCCATCATATATTGGATGTAAAGACTTTGTTAAATTATCTTTTGACTTTCTACCACCTTCTAATTCTTTTTCTATCTCAACCTTTTGTTCAGTTAAAAAGGAAATATTCCTTACTGCTTCTTTTCGTTTTGACTCAAACTGATTAAGAATAGATGGGTAATCTTTATCTTGATATTCTCGCAACAAAGTTTTAGTAGATGATGTTTCTTCCTTAATAGATTTCTGTAAATCATCAATAACATTTAACCCAAGAAAACGAGCAAGCAAATCTTTTCTATTAGTTTGACCATGATCAATAAAGCGAGTAACATCAAACTGCTGGCTAAATGTAGTCATCGTATGTTCTTCATAGGAGCCAAGCAAGCCACGAATCTGTTCCTCTGTTTGCCTTACATTCGCATGACCACTAATATTAACTTTATCGCCAGCAATAATTTGAAACAACTCTACTTTATTGTTAGCACGATTTGGATTTCTTTTGTTTCTTTTAAACTTTCTATCTACAACATACCTTTGATTGTCTATAGAAAACTCTATCTCTATAGAGCCTTCTTCTTTATTCTTGTGAATAACATCAGCAACATTTCTACCACCTGTTCTATTGCTACTATTAAAAAACCCTTGTAGAATTGCATACAAAATACTTGACTTACCAGAAGCATTGGCAGAAAATATTCCCGTAAGTCCTTTGAGCTTATCAAAATTAATTATGTTGCTTGGGCCATAGGAAAATACATTATCAAACATAACCTTATGTATGACCCACTTTCTACCCTTGTAAGTGTCATACTCATCTGTAGCGCAAGTATCATAAAAATCTTTATGAATGTCTAATATTTCTTCCACCTCTTGTTCCGATACAGTTGGTCGTTTACCAAAGTATTGCTTCAATAAATCCTGTTGTGCCTTAATGTCTGTCACATTTTCCGGCGTATCAGTTAGAGATAAATCATCAACTGTTTCTTTAACATCTACCTCAATAAACAAAGCTTCTGGCTTATACTTTGATTTTATAACCGACTCTACCTGTTTAGAAGTAGTTACACTATAGTCATCAGAACTGAGCAGAATGCGGACATAAGGTTTCGCAGGTAAATCAAATTCCAAATTATCAATCTTAGCTATGGCATCTGAATCCAATCGGAAAGTTTTAAAACCCCAATCATTAGCTACTTCTATGAAGGTGCATTTCTTTTGGTCTAAATCCCAAAGAAGAAAACCCTTCTCAATTTCTTCACCAAAGTTTTGCTGAATAAGAGAACCAGAATAAGCAACCTTAACCTTGCCGTTCTTATCTAACATCATCGCTTGTCGTGAATGAATGTCGCCTAACATTCCGAAATCATAATTACGAAACACACTCTGATCTACTTCACTTTCAATACGATGACTTGCACTAGTTCTACTTCCATCAATCGGACCATGATGAAGGGCCACATATTTCTTACCCTCTTCTCTTTCAAACTCAATAGGCCACTGATGTTGGGTATGCTGTTGAGCAAAGATACCATACACTACTCCACCTTGATCAACCAATTCACTATCAGTATAGAAATGTATTGGCTTACCCTTTTTCTGCAGCAACTCTACAATAGGAGTTAAGCTATCCAAACGATTATGCTGATTGATAACACAATCATGGTTTCCTAAAATCAAATCAACAGGAGCAATGTTGCTAAGAGCGTCTAAATATTTACTGGCTAAATGAACTGCTTCGGGTGATAAGTCTGTTTTATTATGGAGTAAATCACCAGCAACAACAATTCTATCTATAGCGAATGACTCTAAACTAGAAATAAGATTATCTAAAACTATCCTATATTCTTCGTGCCTTCTTGTCTTTCTAATATGAACATCGCTTATATGCGCTATTATCATTAACTAAACAACCTTTCTTTAATTTGATCTTCAAACGTAAAACTTTTTACACTACCACTTGTTACTATTTCTTCAAACTTATCTGATCCCATCTCCGCTATATCTCTTTCTTCATTCTTCCAATCCACATACGTAACGGGAATATTATACTTAACTAATTCGTTAATCATTTTAAACATTTTCTTTTTAGCATCTGCGTCTAATGCAATAATAACTTGTGTATTGTTTTGTAATAATCTTTTAAACAATAACGAACCACTACCTACATTACTACCAAGAATCGGCACAGCGTTCTTACGAGATAATATAGCATCAAATATTCCCTCTACAATATACAAAGGTTTATCCCATTCAACTAAATGCTCATTGAATATAACATCTCTTTTGGAGGCCGCTGCATTTTTATATTTGTAACTTTCATGTGGCTGAATAGTTCTTGCCACATAATAATTTAAACCATGCTCTCTATCATAAGATGGAAATAATATTCTTTGATCACTGACGCTATAATGAATATCATATTTTAGAATATCTTCTTTAGCCAAACCTCTTCTAAGCAAATACTCAACTGCCGGTTTATAAAAGGTTTTTTCCAAATTCTTAAATAAACTCTCATAACCTTTTGGTAAACTTAATTTAGATGGCATTCTTTCTTTGACCTGCTCACCAAAAATATTATCAATCTGTTCTAAATTCTTTTTTGGTTCTTCACTAAAAACTTTCTTATACTGATTAGTGTTTGATACACCAGCCAACTTGAGAAGATATAAAAAGCTCTTCCCCTTAAGGCCGCAGTGGAAGCAGGCAAATACATTCTTTTCTATATTAATGGTTAATTTATTATTATGATGGAAACAGCTCACGCACTTAAAGTAATAGTTTCCACCAGCCATCAGTTTATAGTTGCCCAAATGCTGCGACAAGACATCCAGTTTGTTCATTTCAAAAACCTTTCTTAAAATTACTACTTATAATATAAGCAATTAATTAAAAGTTGTCAAGGTTAAAATGGTAGCTCTTCAACCGATTCTGATTTGGGAGGCAGTTCTATTTTTAATTGTGGGGGGAAAATTTCGTTAGCTCTTGCCCTTGCTACTACAACAGCATCGGCAACATCGTAAGCCATTTTATCAAATTCATTCTTGGTTTTCATCAAAGGTAAAAGAGGCTTTATCTCTGGGTGTAATTCTATTACTCTTCTTAATATAAAATTCTTGGAATTTTCACCACGCGGCACTTTACATTCAGCTAAGTTTCTTGCTCTTATTACATTCATCATAGTAGGAGCCTTACCTAACATCTCATAACATTTACGCTGTATTATGGCATTAAATGCAGCAAGAGTGATTATAGTTTTTATATTGGATTTACCAGAGATGAATTTTGTGATGATGTCTTCTATTACTATTTCTACTATCTTATCTGTATTATCGTTTAATTCTTCTAGAACTTCAAAGACCACATTAACCCTGCTGTGTAAATCTTTTACATTCTTAAGAGGGATATACCCTGCTGTTGCAAATTTATTTTCACTCAAATTCCAAATAGAAAAACCGGTGCAGAAAGTGGATACATCTAATCCAAGTAAATAATCTTTTTCCACACCGGCCATCTTATATTACCACGACTTAGACACTATGAAAAATGGAGTCTCCGAGTCGGGATTGTAAATGAAAGAAGCACCATAGCCGCCTTCAGTTGCAACACTCACACCAACATTGACAAGCTGAAAACTATCACCCTCACCTGTATAGCTGCCGTCACCAGCACCTATATGAAGGTTATAGCCGTCCAACTCATAGCCAAGTTCGATATAAGTATCGTCCTTAACATCATCGCCACTAACAAACCTACCTACAAACAAGTCAACGCCGCTGAACGAACCTGCAACACCAACTTCAATATCGTGACTATCCGATTCAAGAAACGGACCATCATAATAATAAGAGGTAAGATTAACAGTACCGTACTCACCAACTTCTTGTGCAATAGTGATATCATATTCAGTATCACCACCGGTAATTGGAATCTGACCCCAAATACCTACACTTGTACTGCCAATGTTAGAGTCGAAAGACACAAGATCCAAAGTGGGCTGAATAGAAATACTGGACGGACCAGCAGCGCCTCTCCAAACGTGTCTACTAAAAGCGTCAACCGACAGTTCTGCATCTGCATAAGCTGTTGTATTGCCGATAAGCAAAGTAGCAATCGCTACCATCGCTGTGATAAACTTCCTCATACACATCTTCTCCTTTTAAGGGGATAAAATTTCTACATCAACATTTGTTGACATTCACGCCTTCTTTTTATCATTAAGTTTAGGAAACTCAACGATAGAAGGGTCTTGCTCTGATTTACTTTCTTTATCATCTTTAGGCATAAATCGCTTTGGAGCGATTCCTTCCCTATCCAATAAGTCAAGTATATCATTTGCGTTAACAGAATCTTGTGATTCTGATTCTAATTCTAACAGCTTGTGGGAAGCTGTAATCATTTTAATAAGATTTTCAGTAGCTTTGTGAGCGGAGTCTAAATAAGGATGGGGTTTATCACCAGACATAAAAAGGTCTTCCTTGTCTTCTACCATCTCTTTAAATTTCTTAAAAGTGTTTATAGCTTCCTCTCTTTCTTCAATAGACTGGCTATAAATAACCTTAAATATTTCATCTAAGGTTTTACCTTCAAACAAATTTATTTCTTTTAATCTATCAAGACTCATCTTCTACATCCTCACCTAAAGTATTAAATCTATAGTTTTCATCTACTTGTTCTAAATAGTAATCAATTTCCTGTAGTTGACCAATAAAACTTCTTATTACAGGGTCATCGCTGTATATCTCGCGCGACATAACTCCTTTTATATTGTCACTAAGTTCTTGCAATCGCCCATACATATCGCCATAAATGTCTTCATAAAAACTTAACCTATTTATAGAACGATAAAGCGCTATTCCAAGACCAATAGTTAATATAATAAATATAAGGGATAGTGATTCAAACATCACATTTCATCATCAAAAGGGTAGTTACTAATGAGTTGGTTTGTATTGTGAAGATACCACCCCCATAATCCACCACCTACAATACTAATTATATAAACAGACAGAACCCAATATATCATTCGCTTGGGGCCTCATACCTTTCTAAAGCAAGTAAAGCATCTTCTGCTGAAGCAAGCCTCTCTACCCACTTATAAATTTCGGACGGCAACTCACTATGCTCACCAATACCTACTGAATTATTAAAATAAGTATCAAGGACAGCTTCGGCTTCCAACTTCTTTCCTTCAAAATGGGCAGCCGCAGCAGTAACGTATTTATTAGTCACTCTTCTTTTCCTTTCTTTGTAGATTTCTTTTTGGGAGTTTCTTCTTTTTTATTCGCATTTCTAACTTCAGTTTTCCATTGAAGTTTAGAAGTGTAAAGCCAATCGCCGGCTTTCACAAGTTCAACTGCTTTGATATCACCTACACGGCGAATAAAAGATGAGGGTGGTTCATTTTCTTCAATAACCTTTTTAACAAGTGTCTTCATAGGCGTTGCCTCCAACAGTTAATGGTGTTGAGTATATATAAGAAAAAATATAGGTTTTATAAACTATTAGAATAATTGAATCTCTCTATATTTATTGTGTATCAATAACGATACATAATAAAAAAGGAGAGTAAATAAAATGAAAAAAATTGTTGAGAATCTACAGTATTTCTTATTTCTCGGCTCTGTTCTTATCACCGTCCCTTCCTATATAGTGTGGATCACTAGTGTGCAAAATACTATCGTGCAATTAAGATGAAGATTAATAATTCATAATTAAAACTTCTTCACCTATACTTTGTGATTCACCTTCTCTAGCACCAGAAGCTTTGACAAACTCTTTTGTTTCCCATTTGTATTTATCTTTGGGGTACATATCACCTAGTTCAGTAAAGTCATAATATGAGAGCGAAAACTTGCCCTTCATGTTGTGGAGGCATTCCATTAGTTCAAAATGTTGTTCTTTACCGAAGCCATGTAAACTATAGTAATCTTCAGTGTTCCAGTAAGGTGGGTCACAATAAAAATATGTAGTGGGAGAGTCATACTTTGCAATGACCTCTTCAAAGGACATATTCTCACAAGCAGTGACCTTCTTTAATCTGCGTATGTTGCCCTCATCATTTAGTTTCTTGTGAAAAGCTGCGAACTTAGAACTATTCTTTTTTGAATCATCCGTAAAGGTAGCTTCAACAGCAGCTGCTCCCGAAAAACAATTAGTAATAAGAAAAACATATTGCATTGCATCCATTTGATCTTTTCTACCAGCTTTTATTTTCTCGCCGAACTTCTCACTTATCTGACTATTAATTTCAACTCTTCGCTTTCGTGCAAACTCTAATGCTTCATTTAGGCTCTTACGTTCTTTCTTAACAATAGACTTATCTTCTAAGATTTTTCTCAGAGTGGTTATAGCGAAGGTGCTGGCAAACATATCGTCCTTACATTGATAAAAGAATTGGCGACATTCATCAAGGGGACTTTTATTCTCTCCCGATTGTAATGGCACATTCTTACTGTCAATAAATTTACTGAATTGTTTGGGGTTAGATGCACATCTATAAAGATTCGTCATATAGGGGTTCACATCATTGTAGATGTGTTGCTTTGCCAGAGGATTATCCGGATCACTTTTCATATAAACCCAAAAAGCTCCACCGAAAACCTCAACATAAGTCTCTATGCCCTTTGGAATAAAACTATGTATCCAAGGAGCCATTCTTTGTTTTCCACCCATGTACGGTACGATAATAAAACCTCTTTCTTTATTTAAAACTTTTTATTTCTCTTCTTCTTTATTTTTCTCATCAAACATACTTAATATATCTTCCATAGAATGTAAACTTTGCTTCTCTTCTTTGGACTTTTTTAATTCTGCCAACCTTTCTTTTTGTTCGGCACTCAAACCTTCATCTAAAACAGCCTTAAAATCTTCATCGGGAATAAAAGAAATGAGTTCTTCACCTTCTTCAATATCATTAACACATTCTAAAGCATGAATGTATTCTTCTAAATCGCCAATGTGCTGTAATAACTTTTCATTCCTTTCAATAAGAGTAGATATAATATTAATTAACTTAGCGGCATTATCCATTTTAGATTTCCTACTCATCTTACTCTCCTTATTCTATTAGACAGTTCTCCAAATCAAAATTATCTAATGGCTTCTCTATCTTCATATCTCTTAACTTGTCATTCTCCACAATAAGTTTAGTGCCGCCGGATACATGCTTTTTACCATTAGAATCTTTTTTTATAGTGTATAGATAAAAAGTTGTCTTCCACATTGATACTCTCACTATTCTGCCAGGCCTTCCATCTAAAATAACAATGTCATCATTATTATAATCATTGCCGATAAAAATTATCAGCCCTGCGATTGTTGACTCTATAGTGGTTTTAAAAAATAATACGGCTAACGCCGCTAAAAACATCCACCCATATTCGCCCAACAAAACACTTATGTTACCTTGTATAACATTTTCTATTTGTTGTGCTTCCATTTTTAGATCTCCATCTTGATACTATATACTACAAATATCAAAGAGATGAAGCTCCACCCCTCCTTAGTTACGGCATTCTTTTCCAATTACTAGGGAAATGTTTTCTACCACCGTACTATACTCTTCCGTGAGTTGTTTCTCCTTAATACGAACAAGTTTAAAACCTTCGTTTTTAGCAATCCAGTTTTTCAGCATATCGTTTTTCTTACTCATAAGTATAACATAAGAAGGCTTGCCTTGTGTATCGTGCCAGTATTCACCATCAACTTCTATTAACACTCCGTAATCTACAAGACAAAAATCATAGTATCGCCATCCATGCTGAAACTTCAGTGGTACTTCCCTTTCCCACTCTATTTTTAAATTGTCCAATATATCAGCAACCATTTGCTCCAAGTTGCTCATCGGGCGTTTCTTCCGGTTCATTGGTGGTCGTGAACTTTTATCACGAATCTTGCGCCGAAGACGCTCCACAGCTTTTTTATTATATCTTCGTGGCATTACAGTGTAAATATTTTTTTAGCTCTTAAGTTGCGAAACTCATCTAGCTTTACAACTCTTATACCTAACTCATCACCGTCATTACGGACATAAGCCACTACTCTATCATCTACATATTGATTAATAACCAAATCAAGTTGCCTCATAGATGGAGCATCAACATAGTCACCCCAAATATTTAAAACCCCCACCCCTAGCCCTACACTTTCCTGTCTTGTCAAAGGCATAATATCTCTCTATTTGTTTTCTAATTTTTCTATTCTCTCTTGTAGCATCGCCATTGTTACTTCTAAATTTTGTGCGTGTGTTCTATACTGCATCATCAACTTTTCAGTGTCAACCACCCTTTTATGAATGGCTAATAATATCTCATGCGGTTCCGCTTCATTCGCCATACCAACCTGTTGAGGTGTTAAAATATTACTTTCACTCACTTCCTTCAAACCTTTCCTTAAAATATGACAACATATTATTTATAATTTCATTTTCTTTTTTATTTTTGCTTCCTTTATTTTCATCCTTTTGTTTTTCTTGCTCTCTTCGTTCTTCTATTTCCTCTCTACTTACGACTATATCTTCCATCAAGCTAGTGCTTTTTTTTTCTTGAGTTTCCCCATCATTATCGGAAGGTGGGTATTGATCCGTAATTAATTCAGCTGCGTTTAGTAGTGACGCATTAAGTTCCGAAATATTAGCATTTAATATTTCTATCAATTTAAGAATACGAAAACATTCTGAATTACCTAGAGTAGCAGAAGTGTCGGTTTGTGATAGAGCGATATGTGTATTCTTATCCAACACACCAACTTGGTTTTTTAACATATCTATTTCACCCAACAAACTAATAAATACATCTAATTCTGGTGGCATTGATTCATTATTCATCGTCACCCTCATAGGTTTCGGTTTCCATAATAACCAACTTTATATCTTCAAGTTGGCCAGCACTATTCAGCGTTATATCAATATCATAGTTATTAACTAGACGAGCTATATTGCCCTTACACTTATCAAAAAGGAAATACAACATTCTATTAAATCCTTGGTCAGCTTCATCTCTATTAGCGGCATCATAAATAGAATTGACAATAACCCAGTTTCTAAAAACATTATGTTCTGTTAAATCTTGATCAGTAAGGTTTTGGGGTATTTCTTCGCGTAGCTTCTGCGACATTTGAATTAGGTTTTCTTTAATATAATCTATACGATACTTTAGCTTTTCTTCATCAACATCTAGTAATTCTTCCATTACTTCACTCATAAAAAACTCCTTATAAAAAAGGGTTAGCTCCAAACACTTTTAAATTAATGTTGGATAGAAACCATTTTGGGAGATAAATCCAACTCAAAAATGCTCATAGCTAACCCACATACTTTAAATATTTTCACTCTCCGGACCCTCTTCAGCCATACTATCCGGTGAAAAAACATATTTTTTTAATTCAGTATCTATTTCATAAATAGATAGTTCTTTAGTTTCCTTACTATCTTCCTCTACACTAAATTCCAGTATATCAACATCCTCATTACACTTTTGTATAATATAGGGGATATTAAGTGGAATGAAAAAATCATGGGCATTAGGGTTAACTATAACAGTTTGTATAGGTGTGTTTGTTATTTGATGCACCAAGTGTTGTGGCCCCATTGAAATTTGAGTAGTCATATTGTTTTTCATAATTTCATCAATCTTATGTAGTGACATACTAACCAAAACTACTTTGGGTCCAAAACTCTTTCTCACTTGACGAATAATATCTGACCTATTAATATAGTTACTCGCAATATACTCATCTGTAAAAGATACAATAGCTTTTTCTTCATTACTTAATGTGACAGTATAAAGCTGATTACCATCTACGTTTCCAATAAACCACATTTGAAAGTCATTTTTAACTAACCTATTAAAAACTATTTGAGCTGCAAGTCTGCCAGGTTGACTTTCTATTTCTTCATTAGTCCATTTGCGTAAATCTTCTTTAAAAGATAACATTACAATTCTCCCTATGAGACATAATAAATATCAACCTAAGTTAGTATAGTTCTTGTTGTAACTTTAATAGATTATCTTCTGTCAATAAACTATTACGATCCCACGATAAACTTCTACCAAAATTGTCAGATTTCAATTTGACAACTATAATCTTACCAGGCACCAATTCATCTTCGCAATATTGCAATTTATTATGCCACACTCTAAAACTACTTCCATCTTCTGCCCTTACATTCGCATAAGGTTTGCCCTTCTTTGTCTTTAACTTTTCTACCGTAGAAATCTTTGTCCAACAGTGTGGAGGGTTTTCTTCTTCCTCATCATACTCAGAGATGTGTTGAAACTCTAAATGGTTTACAATCTCCGTCATCATCTTTAATCTCTCTACATTTTCTGATACTCTGAAACCCACATACTCTAACTCAAAATTAATCAACTCTTTTTCTGTATACTCTTCCGCAGAAACCTTGAAAGCATCCAATAATGCCGGTATATACTTACCCGAAATCAAATCATTAAACTGTATTTCCTCATCATCAAATAGTTTAACCATTAATGTTTTAAAGTTCTTCTTGGTTTGTAATGCAAAAGTATTATACACATCCATAATCTCGCATAATGTTTGGCGTGTATACTCTTTTCCACAAAAATACAAACCATCAAACAAACCCAACTGAATCAATACTTTCAGACCATTGTGAGGAATCATCTTTAATTCCAAATTGTCTTCAAAAAACTCTGTAAAATCAATCCAACCACTGGAAGGTCTATTCTTTTCTATCTTGTTTAATACACTGTCGCCTAAACCTTTGATGTTCTTTAGGCCAATCGTAACACTTTCTTCTGTTACTGAAAATTGCTTTGAGAAAGTATTGATGTCTCCCAAACTTACTACAGGGTTGTCCAACAACTTTCTGCCCATCGTAAGACCCAAAGCAATTTCTTCATGTTGACCTGTGTGACTATTCAACATTACTTCCGTAAACTCTGCCGGATGCTTTGCCTTAAAGTAAGTAGTCCAATAAGCTAATATACTATAACTAATCGCATGAGACTTGTTAAACAAATAACCTGCGTTGTCAATCAGCTTCTTGGCTACCGCTCGTGTTTCATCTACCGACAAAACCATCTTGTCGGGATGAGCAAACAAGTGTTCTTCCAAATACTCATTACACTTTTTATGATCCATACTTTCAGCTATCTTTCTCAGAATATCGCCTTGGCCAAAATTGAGGCCAAGCAAATTAAACATCTGAATAAACTGCTCTTGGTAGATCATAATGTTTTCAGTTGGCTTAAGAATATCATCAAACAACGGATGATGGTCATTAGTAGATTCTTCTTGCCCATTCCTTCTACGAAGAAACGCTTCCGTAGCTCCCAACTTAATAACGCCAGGACGATAAATAGCATTTACAGCTGCAATGTCTTCAACATTACGAGGAACCATCTTCTGTAAGCATCTCGTTATATTTGCCCCACCAAACTGAAACACTCCGTATGTATCACCTTCACACAATAACTCATACGCCTTATCATAATTCTTTTGTTCTTCTTCATCTAACAAATCTTTATCAATCGGCATTGTGTAAAGATCTTCAATTGACATATCAACCTTCTTCATCACTTCCATAATAACCGATAAAGTAGAAAGCCCCAACATATCAATCTTAAGAAACTTCATGTTTGGTAATTCATCTATTTGCCATTCTGTAACCAAATCACCTTCTTTTGATTTACGTAATGGCATCACATCATATAGTGGTTGTGTTGATATAATAACGCCACCACCTGCGATAGTCTGGTTTCTGAGATTACCAATCAATGTATCAATGGTAGTGACAAAATCATTAGCTTCTGTTGGGTCTAATGAAGAAACAAACTCTTTTACCTCTTTGTTGCTGTTCATCAAATCAGTAAAAGTTGTTAAATCTTTATTTAACGAAATATGACCGCTAATAGTTTTCGCAATCTTGTTAGAAAGCTTGAAGTCAATGCCTTTGTCTTTCGCCAAATCACGAAACAAAGTATTAACAGAATAACGGGAATAGGCACAAACAGAAGCGATATTAGCGTCACCCCATTTAGAGGCCACATAATTTTTAACATCCGATCTACGGCTGTCTTGAAAGTCGTTGTCAATGTCAGGCTCCTTAATTCTTTCGGGGTTCATAAACCGCTCAAAGAATAAATCATACTTAATTGGATTTAGATGCGTAATACCCAACAGCCAACAAATCAATGACCCACTTGCACTACCACGCCCAGGCGACATTAGTATATCATTCTCATATGCCCATTGTGTAAAATCATTTGTTATGAGGAAATAATCTAAATAACCTTTATCAGCAATCAATTCTAATTCTGTTTTAAGTCTTTCTACATAGACAGGTATTTGGTCTTCGGGAATAAGCTTGCTCTTTACTTTATTGGTCATTCCCTGTTGAAGAAGCTCCAACATATATGCCTTACTATTTTTATAGCCATTAGGCACAATAAACTTAGGCTCTTTTAATGTTTCCACATCAAGTCTTGCATTACATCTATTCGCTATAACCTTTGTGGATTCTATAGCCTCTTCCAAATATTCATCACCAATAATATCTGCATGACCATTGTTATGCCACAACTCTCTCATCTCATCTTCGCTTGCCATGTAGAGAGTTTGGACACCGGCCTCATCAAACCTACCGTTTGTATTTAATCGCCACAAAAAGTTATGAGTATCATTATGTTCCTTTCGCACATAATGCACATCATTCGCTAAAACACACTTAAACCCTTCATACTCTTTACGAAACATCTCAATCAAAACTTGGTTATACTCTAACTGCATATCCAAATCATGGGGGTGCATTTCTATAAACAAATTATCTGGCCCAAAAATACCAGCTAAATCACTAAAGAAGCCTGTCATCTTATCTACTTCTTTATTTTGAAAATAACGAGCCATGTTAGAAATAACACAAGTAGTTGTTGCTATCAAACCCTTAGAATACTTCGCCAGCAACCTCAAGTCAATACGAGGCTTACCATAAAAACCTTCTGTTGCTGCATAATAATTTAACCGATAAAGGTTCTGCAGCCCTTCATCTGTTTCTGCTAATAACAATAAGTGGGGCGATCTTAGTCGCTGTTTATTTGCCTCTCTTGCTTCTGTAGGTGTTAAGCCTTCTCGTTCCTCTTCTGTTAATCCTTGGCGAAACCTATCTTCCACACAATACATTTCATTACCAATGATTGTCTTAATACCAATTTCATCACCGGCGCGCTGAAACTCATACGCCGAAGCCATACTTCCATGCTCAGTGACGCATACTGCTTGTTGCCCCAACTCCGCTGCTCTCTTCATATACTCAATGGGCTTTCCTACGCCATCAAGAAGTGAGCCAAAAGATGTATGTAAATGTGTATGTGTGTATGTATCTATCTTCCGCATAAAATCTCCTTAAATGTAATACTATAATATAACCATTTTTTAATCATTTGTCAAGGCTTTTATTCCACCAACTAGGTATAACGGATGGCGATTTCCAAGTAGCAAAATTTGCTTTTTCACCCATGTAATATGCACGATACGCATCAACAGAAGAATCTTGCTTATAAATATCGGGCATACATTGAGGGGGCTGCGCAAATTCTGCTTGTTTAATTAATCGGGGTGGGGTACGTAACCTATCACGTAACTTAGTAATAGTTGTGTGAGGTTTATTGTAACGACTTTCAAACTCTTTACCTAAACTATTAAACAAAGACCATAACCAAGTATAATGATAAAGATTGGTGCGAACCCATTTAGTAGACGGATGATTTTTGTATGATTCACGATACAAAATATCGTCATCACTTTTATCAACAACACGATGAGCCGTAGAAAGCATTTGCCCACTTTCCAATATCATCTTTACTACGTGCTTATCACAATGATAAGTGGCGGCAGTACGAGGGTCGTGGTCAAGATAAAAAATATTAATAACAATTTCTCCCTTTAAAAATGTCTATATAATATAACCATTTTTTAATCATTTGTCAAGGCTAATTATTAAATCTTTATCTTCCAAACCGGTACCTCGCAATACTCTAAAAACCTTTTACCATCATCTAATCGGTATTCATCTATATAGTAAAACTCTTTAATGCCAGCCGCCACCACAAGTTTAGCACAACTTATACATGGCGTTTGAGTACAATATATTATGCACCCTTCAGTATCAATACCATTTCGGGCAGCATAACCAATTGCGTTTTGCTCTGCATGAACACCTAAAAAACAAGAACCATTATTATCTTTACCACAAACTTTTTCACCCCCATCTTCTAAACAATTGAGAGTGCCAGCAGGTGGCCCATTATATCCAAAAGAAATAATTCTATTATCTTTAATTAAAAGGGCCGCTTGCTGAGCTTTTACACATGATGATCTTTTAGCTACTAATTTTGTTGTCTCTACAAATAATTCATTAAAAGTTATTCTACTCAAAGCACTCCTGCGTTTCTTCTCTATAAACTACTTCACCTTTTCTATTATAAAGACATCCATCTTTTTCAGTATACTTTGTGATTTGTCCTATTGTCATATAGCTTGTCATTGTTTTAATATCACCAAACTCTTCAGCTAGCTTCTTTAACGGTCCATGAAAATAAGTGCCAGGCTTTTCTACAAGCTTCTTTGCTGGCTTTATAAGACCCTCTAGCGACATAGCAGATTCGGAGTTTTTCTGCTTACGGCGATACCTCTCATGTGCTTTTGTACTCTCATCTTTATTTCTTTCTTCTTCTAGTTTATCATCATTTATTCTTATTTGTTCGTAGTTTTGTTTTAACCGTTCACTTTCCAATTCTTGCTGATGACCTTCTGTACCTATTCTTCTTAAGATAGATTTAGTGCTACCCATAAAATACTCCTTAAGTTATTTCACAAGCGCCACCAGCACAAGCTAGTTCACCTGTAAGATTAGTATTATCTATTAGCTCTATCACTCCACTTAAATCTATTTCTTTTAGATTATCAAACAAGCCTTTAAAAGTTGTTTCATCTATATCTTCAAAAGGAGCTTGCTTATAAGAGCCACCAAAATAAGGCAACACCGAAAGGCCATTATAATAGTCACGATTTTCCCACATCCACTTACCTACTTTATCCCACTCATCCTCTTTAACAGATACAGTGCAAGAAACATTGTGGGTATTATTACCGCCATTATGAGCCGGCACAATCCAACGATTATAAATGTCCTTTACTCTTTCTAATAACTCCAACGAAGTTTCATGTCTCAATATACCTTCAGTTGGTGATTGCTGTGGAATAGCTATCACTGCTTGTTGGTCGGGCTTAAAAAAATCATCCTCTATTAATTCTGGATGATTGATTTTTAAATAAGTATAAATAGCTTCGTTCTTACCAACTCTAATACGGCGAATGTAATAATTATTATGCCATGCGTGAATACCACTGGACGTTCCCAATACACAAGACGTAGTGCCGCTAGGCTTCACTGTAGTAATTCTTGCCGCCTTATTAATACCAAACTCAGCAGCATAATATTCGTTGGTAGATACAGCCAATTTTGCAGCTTCTTCCAAATCAAACTTTTGCACACGGCCACTTCCAATACCTGTCATACCAATACCAAGCAGCGCATCTTTCTCAGTGGTTCTTCGCCATACATCACGTAGATAATGAAAGTTAGTATACGTAGCTTGAAGAGTCCCAATAAGAGATGCAGCAGAAACTCTATCATTAAGCTCTTGCTGTGTCTCTACATCACTTACGTTAACCTCACAAAGATTACAAAATTGAAAAGGTCTTAACGCGATTTCTGCACAAGGATTAGTTCCCCACTCAGAATCGTTTGTAAAGTAAACGCCAGGCTCACCAGCACCACTTTCTTTTACTTTTTCCCAAATGTTAAAAAAATCTTTCTTCTTAACTCTATGGCGAACTACAACTGCGGAGTTGTTTGCTCTTGCTCTTTGCGGTTCGCTTTCCCACCAGTCTCCAAACTTGGATTGGAGCATTTCTTGATCATCAAGGGAAAACAAACTAATAGTAGCAGACCTACGGATGCCTCCAGATAAAACTGCGTCTGCAATCCAACATACGATATCATGCACTTCCAAAGTAGAGAGTTGCTCACCATGTTCTTTCCTATCAAATATTCTTTTAATGTTATGAACACAATCTTTCAAGGGTTCGGGACCAGGCGCTTTGCCACCACTAGTTACTAACAACGCACCTTTTGGACGAATGCTACTAAAATCAAATTCGGGTTCAGGTCTTCCAAGAAAATAACCCTTCATTAACATCTTAATGCAATCGGCCCATCCCTCAATACTATCGCCAACCAAATAACGCCTTCTCTTGGTAGGTTTAGTAACTGGAGGAAGCTTTTCTACATGATGTCTCTGTACCGAATAACCTACGCCAGTTCCACCTAACAACAAAAACATTACTTCACTAAACGCTCTATAGTCATCTATAGGCAAATACGCACAATTATATATGCGAGAAGGTGTTTGTTTTATTGCTCCACCTGCAAATTGTAAAGAACGCATAGATGGTAAAACTTTCTTATCATACACTAACTCATAAGCCTTTTCTATAGTTGACTTAAGAGTAGGAAAGTTGGCGATGTGCATATCACGATTACGTGTTATTAACTCCTTCCATGTTTCACGCCGTTGTTCAGTAGGTAGGTATCTTGCATATTTCATATGCACAGTAATTTCTGATAAAATTTGTTGGCTTATATCCAATGTCACTCTCCGTCTGTTGATGTTTTTACATTCTTTGCGCTTTCATATCCGTCCTTAAAAAATCCTTTTCCAAAACTAATTCCTACTGGCGAAATAACTCTATTTACTTTTTTACTTTTACACTTAGGGCATGATTGTTTTTTATATTTATCATACTCCGATACCATACATTTGATTTCAAAATCGTGATCACATTTTCCACATTTAAACTCATAGATCATCAAACACTCCTTTTACCACTTTTCTCTACACGATGTATAAATTCTGTTTCACCATTATCATAAGCCAACAGTACTTCATATTCAATTTCCTCATTAGTCATTACTGATTCTGAAGAAAGCATTTCATTAGCTATTCTAATTACATCATCTCTCTTTGTTTTTTCTCTAGTAGCAGAATAGACATGGGTTATTTGAGTATCTTGATGCCCCCATCGCCGTGTTTTAGTTATAGTAAACCTTTCCATACTTTACCTATACTTCCTCTTTAAAGGAGCGATACAAAGATCTCATCTTATCGCCACCGTTCAACATATTATTTACTTTATCACCTACCGAAAAACCAGCCGTTTGATCGTCATTCAAATCAATAAAAGCACGAGCGGGGTCCATATCAATATTGTAATTAACATTAGCTTGACCCATACGGTTTTTACCAATGTGAAACTTTCTTTGAGAAAATGTGCCAAAGAAATCTACGACCATCGCCTTATTAATAGCTTCGCCAACCTTATCAATCGTGATAATATCGTCATTGAAACCTTCTCTATTACTTTGAGTTGCTGTCCAAATCGGTAGCTTCATCTCCATAGACAAGGCACGAAGATCTTCAAAAATACTTTCCAACTCAAATCGTTTCTGATCATATCCTCGGCGGCTCTTCATCAAATCACCATAATCAATAATAATAAGATCAGGCTCAAATCCATTTGATAGGAGCCTTCCCATATGAAACTTGATAGTATTAATTGTTGCAACCTTCGGCGGATACTCCTTAATAAACAATTGGCCACCATCAAAACGAGCTAATTGAGCCTCACCTTCTACCATACGACTACGTATTTCTTTTGTGGGAATGCCGGTAATGCGGCTATCATAGCGATTACCGACATGGGTTTCACTCAACTCAAATGTATAATGAATAACATTTTTGCCAGCAGCTAATGCACCGTATCCAAGATTCACCAAGAAAAATGATTTACCGCCACCAGTAGGTGCCATCACCACACCCAACTCACCATTTGCTAAACCACCATCTAAAACTTCATTAGCATCCAACAACGGAAACCCTGTTGGAATACAAGACCGTGCATGAACTTGCTGGCGAGACTTAAACGAATCAAAATAATCATGCCCCATATCTTGTTCCGTACTAATTTTCAAACTATCTTCAATAGTTTTTTGTATCTCTTCAAACTTACCTTCCTTCAACAATTCTACTGATTGCAGAATTGCACCCTTCATGGATTGATTTTTACAAAACTCTAAAGACTTATCCTTTGCATACTCAATCTCTTGACGATTAACTTTTGTCTCAATATCTAACAATACGTTAATAGTAGATTCTTTTAACTCGCCTTCGGGATACTGCGAAATTTCTGTTTTCAATATATCATACGAAGGTGGGCCATTATACTTGTTAAACAGCTTTCTTATCTCTAACCACAATGCTTTATGGGCTTCGGATGTAAAATACTCTTCTTTTAATACTTCAAAACTCTTTTCAAAAAACTCCCTATCTATCAGTGCCGCTTGTAATACGCAGTTCTGAAAGTTAGTTCCAAAAGACTTAAAAGAATCAACATCGGTATACGCCATTTTATCTTTCTCCTACAGGGTTATCGGTTCGCGAGAAACCGACATGAACGATGAAATCCAATTATCAATATTGGATGGTGCCATATTTTCGTCCATCAACTTAAGACGAAGTTGGTAAGAATTAAACTTCAACTCTTTATTTTCATAACTTTTTTCCAACGCCTGAATAGATTGTATGTTAACATCTATATCTAATAACTGAACTATCTCATAATTTCTTTTCAATAGCTCAGCACTATCAACATACTTCTCATACTTACTATTTTTTTGTTGACCTGCGTATTCTAAAAGGTTACTCACATCAGCACTTTCCTTCTCATAAAACAATGGAAAATCACGCTTTAAACTCTTCTCTCCCACACCATTGATGCCACCGATGTTATCACTCTTATCACCGACAACTGCCTTTAGAAGGGCATAATTAGGTGGAAAAACACCCTCTTTTTCCATCATCCAATCAATGTCTATCAACTCACCTTTTGGATGCTCTTTTGTTTTCACAGGGCGAAAGATAGCCGTCCTCTCATCAACCAATTGAAAAAAATCTCTATCGGTTGACACTATAATCTTTGCATCGTTTTTAAAAAAGTTTCTACAAGAATAAGCAATTTGATCGTCTGCTTCCAAATATTGCACCGCTGGTTGATAGACAGGTAACTCATCTAAACACTCTTTGAGTAAGTGCAGTTGTCTCGCAAAAGATTCTTTCTCATCTTCTTGCGAATATTCAAAATGCCTATTTAATCCTCTAAATTTTCTGCCTTCTTTATATTCTTTGAGCGTCTTTCTACGGCGCTCTGAAGAACCTTTACCTTCCCAAACTACAGAAACAATGTCGGGTCCATGCTTTTTTATTTGCGATTGTAGGCTGTTTAATGTGCCATAAACGCCACCTACGTGTTCACCATCATCATTTGTCAACCTTACTGCTGAAAAATTCCTAACAAACATATTCATCAAATCAATCAATAAAACCTTTTTCATATTTTTACCATACCACCATATTGGTTAAGAGTCTTTTTGTAATCACTCTATATAATATAAGAAAATCTTTCCAAGTTGTCAAGCTTTTTCTTTGTTCAACTAAGGATTCTTTTTCTCTTATTTTAGCTAGTTTAATAGCCCATCTTTGCTGCCTTAATAAGCACACTCTAGTTCCGCCTGTGTACCAGACAGAGTTTTCAATAACATTCCACCACCATATCCTAAGTGTGATTAACATAATAAAAACCTTTAATTAATATTAGTGACTCATCATCTATTTCATTCTCCATCTTCCTGTCTCCGTGTTGGGGTTGGAGATTTTCTAAATCTTGGATCAGTGCGTTTTTGCCAAACTATTTTTGATCTTTTTACATCCCTACTGGTCTGCGTGTTTTTAACTTCAACCTTAATGCTTTGTTGTGGCGGTGTTTGGGGTACGGGTGGCTGCGGAACGTCATGTATGTGATAATGAGCAGAGGGATTATAACTACTGTGATAACGAGGAACAATGCCGTAATACCCATTATGGCCATATACATAAGGGTCGTATGTTCTGCGACCATAATATCTGTTAACCATTGGATTAGGTTCATCAATTTTATCCTGTTTTTCTATGTTATGAATATCTACTTTAGGCTTAGGGCTTATTTTAAGAGGATCGCTTAGTAATGTATAGCAACCATTTAAAGCAAAAAGTAAAGAAACCAATGTTAAATGTTTAAAGATTTTCCGATACATAATCTAACCTTCTTAATGATGCGTCATTATACTTATATGGTTTAACACCAGGCGATTCTAAAATGTCAATACGATTTATCCAGCGCGCAGCCATCGTATCACGGACTTGATAAACTCCAGACTTCTTACCAGCATCCACCCACACATAATCACCATATCTAAGAAAACCCCCATAACGCGTAAGCATATTTCGTGAAACCGCCACATATCTATATTCACTTGCCTTATTTATTTTAATAACACTTCCATCTGCTGTAATATTCGGCGTATCATCTGTTTGATCTGCAACAGGGTGGTACATGGTTACAACCACTTTGTGCTTATTACTTTCGTATTCTTCTATCTTTTTCTCTTTAACAGCTAACATTTGAGCTAGCTTCAAACCTTCTAGGGTTGTATCTTTTATTAATGAATCGGCCAATGTAATCATTCTATCCATCAATAAATTTTCTTCTGTAAGTATATCAATCTCTTTTTTCTTTTCAAAACCTTGCAATACTAAAATCACTAATAGAAGAAAAATAGATATACTTTTCACTTTTTCTCTTTGCATTTACTTACCCCGATAATATAAATACTGCATCAAAAAATTATAAAAATCTACTATCATTTAAAAAAATTTAAATTCATTGTTTGGGAAAATTTTTTGGCTGGGCCGCAGGGACTCGAACCCCGATCTGCAAGAACCAAAATCTTGTGTATTACCAATTATACGACAGCCCAAAAAATTAAGAATACCAGTTTTGTTCCTTCGCATGAAGTTTCATATGGCAGTTAGCACATAGTACATCACACTTCGTGACTTCCTCTTTAATTGTAACTAAAGATCTAGAATCACCTATCAATCTGGATACAGGAGCTACTTTGGTTTCCGGATGGATATGATGAAATTGTAAGCACGCATAATCTTTTTCTCCACATTTCACACAACCATTTTTTGCCATCTCCCTCAAAAATGTATATGCTTCGTTTTTAAAATTCTTTTTCCACCTATCCCTTTTCGCTGCATACACTTCTTTATTATTAAGATAGTGTTCTCTTTGGTACTCCCTATTACAAGGTTTGCAAAAAGATTGAAGTCGAGTTTTGGTTTTTTTATTAAACTGGTCAAAAGGTTTTTGTTCCTTACATCTCGCACAAGTTTTCATAACTCTCTCCTTTTATATAAATATTAATAAGGTTTTCATTATTACCAAAGAGTGAAAACTTATATAGAAAAAAATGGTACTCCCAACGGGGCACGATCCCGTATTTTTGCCTTGAAAGGGCAATGTCCTAACCGATTAGACGATGGGAGCATTTAACTCTTCACCAAAAATTTAATAAGACGAGCGCAACAGAAGATGAAAAATAATAAACCACTAGCTACAGGAGTTGAAATTTCTGTCACACTAAATGTAGGGGCTACACTATAATTCCACAGAAAAGAAAACACCCAACCTAAAAACAGGAAAAGTGCCCCAACAAAAAGGGCAACAATTCCTATTCCTATTATAAACCCTATGATAAAAAATACCCAAATCCACCAAGGATATTTTTTATCATCTTCTTTTAATGTTTCCCAAAACTTCATTAGAGAATCTCGTCCGTCCCTAACTCTTCAGTAGTAATTTCTTCATCTCTTTTATCTGGATCTTGTTCTATAACCAACGATTGCTTAACCTTAAGTTTGCAATAAGCGTGAGCCTCTTTGTGATCAGCCTCTCTTATCCAATCTACAAACTTACGATTTTGAAACTCATATACTTCACCAGTATCTTTGTTAGTGATAGATGACTTTTGTGCTGAAATCTTATCTGCTTCACCACTCTTCAACAAGACATCAAGCCAGCTTTCTTCATCAATCAAACCTTTAGTGAAATACATTTTTAACTCTGCATCTCTATGAGGCGGCCCAAGACGGTTCTTAATTATCTTTGGTCTAATGCCAACACCTATCACATCTTTACCAACCTTAACTTTGCCTCCACTATAAAGCTTAACTCTTACAGAAGAGAAGAAAGGTATGGCTTTGCCGCCAGGAGTTGTAGTATCATCGCCAAAGAAAACGCCAATCTTTTGACGCACTTGATTAAGAAACACCAACGATACACGTTGAGTTCCAACGAAACGAATGCTCTTGCGTAAGCCTTGGCCAATAAGACGAGCAGCTAAACCAATAGTGGCTTCTCCATATTCATTTTGAATTTCAGTATCGGTAGAAGTGCCTGCTACAGAATCCCAAACGATACAACACAGTTTGTCTTTATGGGTTTCACGAATACGGCGAATGATTTCTTCTATGGCTTGAAAAACTTTCTCTACAGAATCTACTTGAAGGTAGACAAGATTGCCACCTTCATGTTGAAACTTTAGACCTAACAATCTAAGAAAGTCTTCATTAGCGGCATTCTCTGTATCAATAAGAATAGGGATGCCACCCTTGTCTTGACAATCCTTAAGAATCATATAAGACAAAAGAGATTTACCAGTAGCAGCTTCGCCACTAATTTCTACTAACTTGCCAACTGGTATGCCACCGTCAGCCTCTACGCTATTAGAAATAATTGTATCTAAAACAGTAGAGCCGGTTGATAGCCACTCTTTTACTTCTGCTGGACTATCGCCTTTTCCCATAATATAAGCAACATCACCAAGCTTTTTATTAAGAGAATCTACAAGAATATCGGTAAGGACGCTGTTCTCATCAACAACATCCTTACCAGTTGCGACCTTTTTACGAGCCATATTAGTTTAGCAGCTTATCAAAAGCTGCGCCAATTTTCTCACTCACGCCGTCTTCTTCAGATTCTACCTTTTGAGTGAAGTTCTTAGCAGTCCCTGCTGAACTATCAGAATCATCAGCATTTGGATTGATGTGCTTGTCCAATGCAATCTTCATCTCTTCAATTGGTGCATACTGAAACAACTCATCAATCGGCTTCACACTATCAATAATAGTGGGAATATCATTCTTAGGTGCAAGCGGCGTAGGTTTAAGGGCAGTTATTACCGAAGCTGGCACTAACCAATTATTAAACCCGTGTTCCATCTTTACCACCAAATCAAGACCTTCATTCTCATCGGTAATATCAACACCCTGCCTCAATGCGCTCTTGACCAAATCAAGAATATCCTTATATGTAGTGCGAGGCGATACACTCCACCAACGAATACCCTTATCTTCTTCGCCACGTTTAATGATAGGAATATAGGCTCGGTTCTTTGGAGCCATATTCTTAAACATTTCCTTAAAGCTATCATCATTGGTAGCCTTAAACTGATCCCAACACTTAGTGGCAAAGTCACAAATAGGGTCAGTTTCACCTTTCATCTTTGTAGGACAGAGGAATGTACGCCCTGCGATTCCGAAATGAAACCACATTTCTTGGAAAGGCATTTCTGGATCATGCTTATAAGGGGCAATACGAATATTATGCTCACCTTCATCCAACTTAATAATAGCGTCTTGATTACCGCCGCCATTACTTTTTGTTGGGTCAAGCTTGTCCAATGCCGCGTTGATCTTGTCCAAATTGATTGCCATTTTTTTCTCCTTAAAATGGTGTAAAACTACGATTGTGAAACATTATAACACTTTTTTACGAAAATTTAAACTACTGATGCATCGCATCCTAACATTTCTTCATCAAGACATCGGCAACTTTCTCCACATGATTTAAAGGGTTTATTTCTAATTCTACTATATAATATAAGCAATATTAATGGTAATGTCAAGAGAAAAATTAAGATTTTTTTCATTTTTTTCATCTTTCTTACTTTAAATTTTCTTATACTATAATATACACAATTGTGGGGGGTTTGTCAAGGCTTATTTTGATTTATTTTTAGAAATATAAGTCAGACCATATTTGAGTGGTGGTAGGGTAAATGTCAAACATTATGCTTCTTAGCACTTTTGCATATTCTCTGATTTCCCACTGGGCTGTGGGTTCATCACGAAGTTCAATAAAATTACAGACGGCTTGAAAAGATGCTGTCCAGTAAAATTCTGTATAACAAGATAGTGGAAGTAAAGCTCTTGCTTGCTCTTTCGCTACTCCCAGATCAAGAAGCTTATCATAATAATGCTTTATAACTTGTTGCGCTTTCGTATAGGCTTCAGCGGCTTCTTCTTGTTTTTCAATCTTTCCACTGCTCGCCTGTTTGGAATCTTCGCTCTGCGCCCTAAAAACTTCCGGCACATAAAACTCA